>Ga0315277_10003989_pt1 | contig 19819 bp, 22 predicted proteins | sample YL17G05_15_MG_FD_203695 | JGI IMG/M metagenome (GOLD analysis project Ga0315277, IMG submission 203695) | Sediment microbial communities from Yellowstone Lake, YNP, Wyoming, USA - YL17G05_15 | ecosystem: Environmental > Aquatic > Freshwater > Lake > Sediment | place: USA: Wyoming | collected... | reverse complement strand
GTGGAGCAGGAAGAAGAGCACAATTCCCATTATTGAGTTGAGGATGATTGTTAGGAACCATTTCAAGGTCACTCTAGCCAGCTTGAAGAAGATGACTACCCCAACTGCCATTATGAATATTAATATGATAGAGCTGCATATGAGCGCGAAATCCACTGCCATGAGACCACCTTAGAGGTTATCTCGGGAAGGGTTTAAAAGAGTGATGCCCGTGGATTAACGGAGGATATTTAAACTCCGGAAGGGGTAATATACTCCGAGTGATGAGCCGGCAGCTTTCCCGCAAGGGAGGAAGTTCCGCCCATCGTGAAGGCTTGAGAACTTAAGGTTCAGACGGGAACAGAAACGAGACTGGCCAATTCAAATGAGAATGAAGAAATGAGATGGACTGGCTCAGGTGAAACGCGCCCGTTGCAAAAGCGAAATGTGCGATGCAAGGCCTTTGAGCCGCTTAGTCAAATGCTGTCTAAAACAAAAGGCGGACTATGGCTCATCACTCACTTAAACTTAACATTGCTGCCGATTTCCACTCACTCTTTTAAATTTGTCATCCCATAACTAATACGCCAAGGGCCAAGGTAGCTCAGACGTTGGAAATGCGAATTTCAACGGAGCAACTTGGTTAGAGCACCAGACTCATAAGCTCAGCTTGATGAGTGATGAGCGCTTAGCGCAATGATATAACTGAGTAATCTGGGTGTCGCGAGTTCAAATCTCGCCCTTGGCACTCTTTAAAGAAGCTACTCCTTCTTTTGCGTTGACCTCAGCCAGTTATTAAACTCCTTCTCCAAGTCGGCATGCATATCCGGCTTCTGCACCGGGGGCTGAGGCGGGGCAGGGGGCGCTTTCTTGGAAGGCTGACGTCTCATAAAGAACATTGCGGAGAATATGATTGCAATGAGCAAAACAAGCACTACCAAGCCACCTATGAGAAGAGTTGCACTGTCGCTAGAAGGGCCCTCCTGAGATGTTTGGTTGGTAGTATTCTGGGATGAAGGAGAGATGATAACCGATCCGTTATGCTGCTCCTTGGGGCATTTTCCTATTGAGCCAACAGCCGAAAATATTGAACTATTAGCTTCGGACAGCTTTGAGAACAACGCAGGGTAATCGTCATAGACAACCATGTTTTTTGCTTCCTTCAGGGAGTTATTGGCATCATTCAAAAGGGATTCGGAGATGGTGATATCGGCACCGCATTTCCTGCTCTGCTCCATTGTGCTGGCGACATTTGAGATTCTGGACTCGGTGGTGCTTATAAGAGAGAGGGCTGCACTGCAATTTCCAGAGAGGTATGTGAACTGGTCACTCGCGCCGCTTAATGAATTTATTGCATCACCCGCGTAACTCCATGCTGAGGACAATGCACAAATTCTCATTGATGAATTTGCCTTGTAGAGGCTGCTCAATGCAAGACTCATGTATTGGTTAACTCCCAGCATGCCGCAGCATACGCCACCATAGCACTGCTTGGTAAGCTTGCCACTGATCTGCTCAAACTGCCCCTGCGCAGTATCCATCCTTGAAAGTACATTGTCTTCGTAGGGAGATGCGTGATGGGCTATCTCAATGGAGAATGTTTTCGCATATCTGTCAACTCCATTATCCCCTGTAAGCTTCACCAGTATGTTGGAGGTGCCATTTAATCCTCCTGTCATTGTGTAAAGCCTAATCGTGCATGAACCGAAACTCCTCGCGGGTACGTTTGGACCTAGCCCGCATGAGATGCTATCGCCAGCCCTAAATCCGTTGGTATTTGGGTCGTAGAACTCGTAGGACATGCGCATGCTGTGGTCTGAGGGGTTATGGATAGAAACGGAAATTTCAATTGGGTTGAACTCATTGTTCCCCCGGCAGTTGCACCCGGAGAAGGTAGGGGTGCCGGTTACCTCAGCATTTAGGTCATTTGCAGCAACCAGGCTGATGAGTGCGAGGAATATGATGAGTTTCTTCATTTGTTCACGCGTAAATTTGAGGGAATGAAGTATTTAAGGTTTATTTGCTACATTATTAACATGATACCCGAGAGTCACCCGCGTAGGAAGTCCCTCCTTCTTAGGGAGAAACTCATAGAGGGGTACAAAAAAGGGCTGGTCTGCAATTCAGGCCTTATAGCCCAGGGGAGAGGAGAGGCTTTCGACTACCTTATTGGGGAGAGGACTCGAAAACCTGCCAGAAAGGCAATAAGGGCAGCAGCTGCAGCACTGGTGCTTGCAAAACACCCCGTGATATCTGTCAACGGCAATGCTGCTGCACTTGCTGCGGAAGATATTGGGAAGCTGGCAGGGGAGTTGGGGTGCGCTGTTGAGGTGAATCTTTTCTACAGGACACAAGGGAGGGTTGAGAGGATAGCTGCCCACCTCAGAAAAGCCGGAGTGAAGCAGGTTCTTGGAGTGCACGATGCGGATGCTAGGATACCTGAGTTGAACAGCGAGAGGAGGAAGGTGAGCAGGAAGGGAATCTACAGAGCAGACTGCGTGCTCATACCCCTGGAGGATGGCGACAGGTGCGAGTCTCTTGTGAAAATGGGTAAGAGAACGATTGCAATAGACCTGAATCCAATGTCGAGGACAGCAAGGAAAGCGCACATAACAATAGTTGACGAATTCACAAGGGCAATCCCGCTTCTTACTGGGGAAGTAAGAAGGCTGAAGAAAAAAGATGAAGCATATCTGAAGGCTATCCTGAAAAAGTACAGGAACAAAAAAGTGCTTGAGGATATGAGGAAGCTAGTGTATCTTTGACTGCATTGGCTGGCTGTATACTATTCTGCCTCTTGAAACTGTCATGACCGGCACCCCGACAGTCTGGAAACCCTCGAAAGGAGTCCACTTGCATTTCGTATGCAGATCCTTGCCTCTTATCTCGCGCTTCTTGTTCAAATCAACAACAACTATGTCTGCATCGCTTCCCTCGGCAAGCACGCCCTTCTGCGGGTACAACCCATGCCTCTTGGCAGGGTTTATGGAGAGCAGCTTGCTCATCCTGTACAGGTTTATCCACTTCCTCTTGACTGCAGTGAGCATCAGGGGCAGCATAGTTTCTATTCCAGGCACACCTGCAGGCGCCTCCCAGTAGGGCTTCTTCTTCTCCTCCTTTGTATGGGGCGCATGGTCGCTGGCGACCATGTCGACCACTCCTGTTGCTATGCCTTTCCACAGGGCAGTCTGGTCCTCTCTGCTCCTTAGTGGTGGGTTCATCTTCCCGAAATTACCAAGCTCTTTCATGTTCTCCTCACTCAGGAAAAGGTGGTGGGGAGTGACATCGCACGTGACATCAGCCCTCCTCTTCATATTCCGGATGAGCATGATCGACTCCTTTGTTGAAATATGGGTCATATGCAGCTTGACGCCAGTGCCCCTCCCAAGCTGCAGCGCTGTTGCAACTGCAACTGATTCGGAAAGTGGCGGGCGTACTTCTGAATGGATTGCCGGGTCCTCCCTCTTCTTGAACTTCTCCTTGAAAAATGAGTTTATGTCGGGGTCCTCTGCATGGGTTATTGCAACCTTCCCGGTCTTGGCTATCTCCCTGTAGGCCTCGAACAGCTCCAGCCGGTCTATCTGCAGCTCGCCGAAAGACTCGCACATGAATATCTCGCCAAACGCGCCAACAGCAGGAGCCATTGCCGCAAGCTCGTGGATGTTGCCCTTCCTAACGCCGCCGCATACCCTGTAGTCTATTATGCACTTCGAGTCCGCTATCCTCTTCTTCTCCCCAACCCTCTGCAGGGTCGTTGTGGGTGGCATGGTGTTCGGCATATCGAAGACAATGGTGACCCCTCCGTGGGCTGCAGCTTTGCTTCCGCTCTCCCAGTCCTCTTTGTAGGTTGCACCTGGCTCGCGGAAGTGGGCATGAGTGTCAATCACCCCAGGCAGCATCACTTCTTTCTTGAAAACGAATGCACTATCCGCCTCCCCGATGTGCTTTCCTATCTTTGCTATCCTCCCCTCACTTATCCCCATCTCGCACTGCACAAGCCTCCTTCCAAGCAAAGCAGTTCCTATAAGCTTGAGCTCATACATATAAAGTTATTTATTAATGCCTCCATTTAAATTTATGGCTACACTGGGGGGATTGGTTTTTGTTGCGGAGGTTGCGGTTGGTCCGGTTACCAAGTTCATAGCAAGCCAGGACATAGGATTATTCACGGCATTCTCAGTCTTTGTAGATTACTACCTCTACCTGATTCTCCCGCTTTCCGTCGTATTATTCTATAAGCAGTTGGGCAGGAAGAGGATTGCCTCGCTTGTTCTAAGCCTGCTTCTCCTGTTTCTTCTGGTGACATATACGAAGCTGCTGTTCCATGAGAGCAGGCCCTGCAATGAGTACCTGAAAGTGAGCTGCCCCGCAGACTACGCTTTCCCAAGCGGCCATACGGCTGTTGCATTCGCATTTGCATTCTTCGCTCTGGGAACTGCGGCCTTCCCGTTTTACTATACCAGCGCTTTCTTTGTTGCACTCAGCAGGATCTACCTGGGGGTGCATTCGGTCAATGATGTTGTTGGAGGGGTCGTTGTCGGCATATTCAGTTACTTCATTTCCGAGAAGGTGGTTGAAGCATGGTTGAGATACGCAGGAGATTGATCCATATATCGTTCGGAGTGCTGGTGATACTTGCGCTATCTCTTTTGGGTAGCGATAGGTTTGAGTTCGCGGAGGGCGCGCTGCTCGCAACTTTCCTGGTTGGCTTGTGGATAATCGATCAGAAGCTGAAGAAGAGAAAGCTGCCGATTGTCGATTATATGCTTTGGTTGTTTGAGAGGCCCCACTCACTGCCGGCATACGGTGCCTTCTGGTATGGGATGGGCATCCTGCTGCTTCTCTCTTTTGTCAGGAACATGAATTACGTGCTGGCGGGAATTGCCATACTGGCTCTCGGGGATGGGGCTTCAACGCTGGTTGGAATGAACGGGAATATGAGGATTTTCTACAACAAAAAGAAAACTGTTGAGGGCACTGCTGCTTTCTTCATTGTAAGCTCTTTGGCATCATACCCGTTCCTCGGGTCAACTGGGATTGCGCTCTCACTTCTCTGCTCAATCGCGGAGAGCATAGACTGGGGGGTGGATGACAATTTCATCATTCCTCTCACCTGCCTGCTGTTCTACCTTCTAATCTACTAGTCAATTAGTGTTCGTTTCCATAGCGCTTCTGCTTCCAGAAGGTTCCCCAGCCCATTCTCACTTCAGTCAAATCTCCCTTTAACTAGTCTTGAGGAGCAGTACAAAATTCTGAACTAGTGCAGGTTCCATCTGGACAGCAATATCTCGTGAGATGAGGACACGTACAGTTTGTATCACAAGGACCATTCACTCCATTGCATGTCGGTAGTGGAGAACATACTCCTGTAGTGTTGCAGTACAGTCTTAATCCGCATTGTGCGGAGCAGTTACACAGAGCTCCCTGAAGGAAAGGTGCGTTGCAACCTCCTATGCCTCCGCTGCAATAGTACCCAGCGGCACACCCATAGCCGTTGGTGGTTCCGCAGACAACAGCACTGCAGGTGTCAGATCCACCCGTACAGTTGCCGCATACTGCACATGAATCGGATGACGTCTGGGGCTGGCAGCTGGGAGTTGACGTGTCTAATGTGCATGGCTGGAATGTGAGATAATTCTCTGGAGCGCAGTAGGTGGCTGGGTTACTGCTACATGTGCTTGAAGAGCCGCTATAATAACCGCAGAGGCTTGGCATCGACCCCGTGTAAGTCTGGCATATTCCTCCTGAGCAGAGCCCGCTTGCACACACTTGATTACACAAACAAGCTGAACCTAGGGCTAGAGAACCGGTAGTAATGCAGTATGATGGGCCAGTGCCGCCACCTTTACACACTCTGTTGCATCCATAGCCGTTGGTGGTCCCGCAGGCAGCAGGATTGCAGATACCAGTTCCTGAACAGTTGCCGCATACTGCACATGAATCGGATGAGTTTTGGGGTTGGCAGGAAGTGTATGTTGGGCTGGATGAGCATGACTGGCGCGGGTAATAAGTTCCAGAAGCGCAGTAGGTTGGAATACGCCCAGAACCGCATGTTGAATTTGGTGAGATATAATAACCGCAGAGGTAGGTGGTGTTCTGGTAGTAGTCAGCTGGTGTTATGCAGGTGCCACCCTGGCATGTCTGACCGCCTGTGCATGCATGACCGCAGTATCCGCAGTTGCTGTTGTTTGTCAGCAGAGTTGGAACCTCGCATCCATCTGATGAGTTCAAATTGCAGTTTGCGGAATCGCCGGAGCAAGTAGCGCAACTCCCGGCAGTGCAGTAGGACATATTTCCGCAGTTCTGTATGGGTCCTCTGCAGCATTTGACCAGGTAGTTGATTGTGCCTGTCGTGCCCCCTGACGAGTCTGCACACACCATAGAATTTTTAGGAGTGCTATTGCAGACTGACTTGAAGCCTGAGCAAACTCCTGTGCAGGATTGGTTGCATATGCCATTCATCGAGCAGTCCGAAAGGCATCCTGGACCGCATGGACCGCAGTCAGCAGGGCAGCTGTCGCATGCCTCGTCTGCTGTGCATACTCCATCCCAGCAATAGGACATGCCTGCAGGGGGCGCCTCGAAGGTGGCGGTGATTGCCCCGTGGGAGGTCCTATTCACCCCTCCAACGCAGCTGTTTGGGTAGTTCGGAGAAGTTTCGCAATCAACATAGTTCAGAACTACATCAAATTTGACATTCTTGTTTATTGACGGAACCATAGCGGTGTCTGTTATATTGAAGGAGCAATATATCGGGTCACCCCCCTGCACTATAGTTCCAGTACTCCAGCAGTATCCGGCGTAGCTGTTCGTTCCTGTCTTGCCGACATTTGTGACGTTTATTGTCTGGGTTCCATTGAAGGTTATTACCTTCCCCATGCCATTGCTCAGCTGGAATACAAGCCCCATATTACCGCTGCTGTTTTTGAAGAACTTGAAGGTCTGACAGGACATATCAGCCCCGAAGTTGCACTGGGGTGAAGGCTGCTGCGAGGAGAGGTAGTAGAATGCCACAAGAGCTACAAGAAGAATGAGCAAGAAAGCCCAGCTGTAAGTGGTTATGAACTCAATAGCCAACTGTGCCTTCTGGACCACCATAAAATAGGATTTTGGCAAGGGGATATATAAAACTATGACTATTTCTCTCTCACCACAACGAACGGTATAACTTCCTTCTCAAACTCCATGTAGGCAATCTTAACCGGGTTTACGGTCTTCTCAACCGGCTCTACCATCGGGGGAGCGCCCGATGCAAGCTGCAACGCGCGGGCACCAATGACTCTTGCTTTTTCAAATCTCGTTAGTTCCATTCAACCACCTATAGCAATGCGCTCAGGACCTTTAGGAGCTGCGGTCTTTTGACCAGCACTTTTTTCACAACCGGCTTGTAGTCTCCTTTTATCAGTCTGTCCAAATCATCATCATTCAGATTCTCAAAAATTGCATTGAAATCGTCATCATCGAGCTTCTCCAGCACTTTCCTCAAGCGCAGCCTCCTCATGAGCTTCGGCTCAACCTTCTTCCTCCACATCTTGTCGTATTCCATAAGATGCTGCTTGCCCACATTTCCCTCCTGAATGCACTTGGCTGCCACTTCCCCTGCCATGCCCCCTGCTTCCATGGCAAGCGCCATTCCTCCTCCATGGATCGGGTCCACTTGATGCGCGGCAGTCCCCACAATTATCAATCCATCCGCCACAAGATCTTTGAGAGGCTCGCCAACAGGTATAAGGCCTCCCTTTACTGCAACAGTCTGCGCATTCTTGAACCTCTCATGGCTCTTTATGAATCTATCCAGGTATTCAACTGCGTTGCCCTTCTCCAACCCGCCTATTCCTACCCCCACATTTGCAACATCCTTCCCTTTAGGGAACACCCAGACATAGCCTCTGGGAGCTGCAATCTTACTGAAGTATATCTCAATCAAGTCTTGGCATTCGACATTCACCATCTCGTACTCCACCCCGAAATCAGTGTCGTAGAGGCTCGCTGTTGAGTTTATTCCCGCATGCCTGGCAACGGTGGATTCGCCGCCATCTGCCGCAATGAGCACCTTGCAGGTTGCTTCAAACTTATCTCCCATGTGGTATGCTTTCACACCACAGGTCTTTCCTCCTTCCTTCATGACATCATAGACCTCGGTCTTGACCATAACTTCTGCACCTGCCCTCCCGGCATCAATTGCCAAATCCTTGTCGAAAACCTTCCTGTCTATGACATAGCCTTTTGTTTCCGGGTTCTGTATCTTGACCTCCCTTTTCAGATTTGGGGAGTACAGCACCGAGCCGCTTATCTCCGCGGATATCGCCTTGGGAGATATTTTCAATCCCAGTTCCTCGAGCCAGTGGGAGCCAAGCCCTTCCCCGCATCTCACGGGTGCTCCCAGCTCTTTCCTCCTGTCTATAAGCAGGACGGACGCCCCTCCTTTCGCTGCTGCCTTTGCCGAGAAGCTGCCTCCGGGTCCTGCTCCAACAACTATGACATCATAATCGGTCTTCACACTATCACTTCTCAAAATCAATCGCCTTCAGGGGGCATGCTTTTGCGCAGTTTCCGCAGTTTATGCACTTCTCCTTGTCGTATTCAACATATGTCTCCTTCAAAGTGAGTGCAAGAACAGGGCATACACCTACGCATGCTCCGCAGTATATACATCTGCTCCTATTGATTTTTATCAAACAGACACCTAGCCTTTCAATTATAGACTATAATCAATAAAAAAGTAACTGCTCACCATTCGTTATATTCAATATCGTTGAACTCATAGACTATCTTATTCTCTTCATCCCTCCCGGGGGATATCTGAGCCTCAAGTATCTCCTTGCTCCCTGCCAGATTGATGCTGTGGACTGGGTCGAACAGGTAGTAACGGTTCCCGAAGCTGAACATCACGAATGCATGCTTCAGGCCCCCTTTCATCTCGATAACCACCTTTGCTCCCTTGTTCCCAAGCGCTATTAGCAAGGAGCATAGGAATATTGCCTTGTCCATCTCATCGGCAGTCTTCAGTTCCACTATATCCTTGGGGGACAGCCAGAACTCCACCGGCACGTGTTCAGTCTTTATCTCGTCCTTCACGAACTCATATGCTTTCTGGGCTGCTATCAGGAAATTAGCCCCGTAGTTGTACTGGCTGAACTCCCGGGTTATCTTCTCCTTCACCTCGAGTATTGAAGAACTTTGGGGTTTTACCAAACTCCTAAGCTCGGGTATGGATTTGCTCTCAGCTGCTTCTATAAGCTCTCGGTACCTCTCCACTATCTTCCGGTATATGGACTCCCTCCTCTTGCAGACTTCAAGCTCGGATTCGCATTCCCCGCAAACTGCTTCCTCGGGCTTCGGCTCCTCTGGCTTGGGCTCGGGCTTCTCCCTCTTCCTGAGGAATGGGATGAGGTTTGCCGAGATATACATCACCTCTATGCTTACTTATTTACTTTTTTTTCATTATCGATTTATCTTCGTTATCCAAGAGTTGTTTTATTATTGTTGAGTAAGTGTCACCAACTTGCTTTCGCCTGATTAATCTGTTTACAACATCCCTGTCTAGCTTCACTATAACAGTATTATTCTTAACCATATTCTCACTTGTATTCCTTTTATTAAAAGTTATTTATATGCTTTGTGGCTGTATAACCCTCGTTCTCATCCCATACGTATTTATAGGTGGAGCATGACACTAAATTGTTAGGTGATTGAACGAATATAACTTTTTTTGGAGGGGCTGGAGAGGTTGGAAGGAACTGCGTGCTGGTTGACGAGGGAAGGAATAATCTGCTGCTTGATGCAGGCGTGAAGCTTGGTGAGACCGACGAGTACCCGCTCCTGACTGGCGAGGAGATCAGGAAAATAGAGAAGATAATCATAAGCCACACACACCTGGACCACATGGGCTATCTTCCCTTTATGTACGCAAGAGGCTGCAGGGCGACTGTATACTCAACAAAGCCCACCCATGACCTTAGTCAGCTGCTGCTTGCGGATTACCAGAGGATAAACAGGGGCATGAGATTCAGCAGTAATGATATAACAAAGGCAATGAAAATGTGGAAGATGGTGGAATACGGTGAAGTAGTTGGTGACGGGCTGAAGTTCTCCTTCCACAAGTCCGGCCATATACTCGGCAGCGCCATGGTGCTCGTGCAGGGTGGCAGCAGGCTGCTCTTCAGCTCTGATGTCAATGACAGGGAGACAAGGTTGCTTGACCCTGCGGAGAAGAACATTGTTGCGGAGAACCTCATAATTGAGAGCACCTACGGGGCGCATACGGATGAGCATCCTGCACTCAAAAATGCATCAAAGATGCTGTGCGACAGCATAAATAGGACAATCAAGAAAGGGGGGAAGGTGCTCATACCGAGCTTTGCAGTTGGGAGGGCGCAGGAGATACTGTTCATACTGGAGAGTTATATGAGTTCCGGGATTCTTGAGAAAGTCCCTATATTTGTCGATGGGATGATACTGAAAGCAAACAGGATATACCGGCAGAATGTGATATACGCAAAGGATGAAATTCAGAAGAGGATACTGATGAGCGATGATGACCCATTCAAGAGCAAGTTCTTCCATGCTCCTAAAACAAAGGACAGGAGCGATGTGTTAAAGCCTGGCAGTGCAATAATAGTCTCGACTTCAGGAATGCTCAGCGGCGGACCTGTGCTGCACTATCTGGAGAAGCTTGCAGGTGATAGCAGGAATCTCCTCATCTTTGTTGGGTATCAGGCGGAGGGGACGCTGGGGAGAAAGTTGATTGAGGGGGAGAAGCACATAACGATAGATGGCAAGGAAATTGACATTAAGATGGGTGTTGAACAAGTTGCATTGAGCGCCCATGCTGACTATAAGGGCTTATTAGATATTGTAAGGAGCACAAAGAAGCTGAAGAGGGTTTTTGTGATTCATGGAGAAGGCGACAAACCGCACGAGCTTGGGGAGGCAATAAGTAAGATGGGATATGAAGTCATATTGCCTAGAAATGGGGAGAGTTTCAGGCTTTAGTACGGTGGATTTCTAAAGAATTATGTGACATGCTCCCACCTATGAATAGGCGTGGGCTTCCTGCTTCATTGACGTTGCTACTGCAACATCTCTCTCCTTATGCAAGGAATTGCAGGCGTTACTTCCCGAGTGCCCCTCGGTAGCTCTTTTGAGTATAACCTGTGCAGCATTCAAGTCCCTATCTATCAATAATCCACAGAAAGGACAGTTGTGCGTCCTATCTGCCAGGTCTTTTTTGACAAGTTCATGGCAGTTGCTGCACTCTTGCGATGTGTTTTCAGGGTTCACAAACACCACTCTGCATCCAGCTCCTTCCGCCTTGTATGCAAGCATGTTTGCAAACATATTCCATCCTGCATCTCTTATCTGCTTGCCGTAATTCTCTTCTGACATCTCTTTTGAGGCAAGCTTTTCCAATGCAATGAAGGAATAATCATTAACCAATCCAGTCGAAATCTTGTGCAGGAAGTCCCTTCTGTAGTCCGAGATCTTCTCATGCAGTTTAGCAACTCTTATCTTTGCTTTTTTGTAATTCTTGATTCTTTTCTTGTGGAAACTGGACTTTCTTTGTATGAAAGCTAACCTTTCTTGATGTTTCTTGAAATGCCTTGGGTTGTCGATCTTCATTCCATTTGAGAGGGTTGCAAATGTCTTCAAGCCCAAATCTATCCCTATTGCTTTTCCTTTGTTTTCTTTCGGTATTGGTTTCTCTTCTTCAGTGGTAAAAATGGCAAACCACTTTCCTGATGACTCCTTTTTTAGGGTTAATGTCTTGATTCTGCCATTTATCTCCCTGTGCTTCTTCACTTCAATCTCTCCAAAAGGTGTTACCTTGAGCTTCTTATTCAGCCAAAAACCAATTTCATATTGCGGGTAATGCAAGCTCTTCATCCTGTCAAAAGACTTGAACCTTGGAAAACCGCATTTCATTCCTTTTTTCTTTAGTTTGAAAACCCTCATTACTGAATTGTAAACCCTGTGTGCAATCTCCTGCTCTGTCTGGGAGTATAAGCCATAGTTTTTTACCATTAGTTGCAGGGTATTCTTCGTTGGAAAGTAGCCAAAGTCTTTATACATCTGCTTGCATTCCTCAAGCAGTTCATTCCAGAGATTCTTAGCTAACAATAGGTGATTGTTCAGAAGCTCCTCCTGCTTCTCCGAGGGATATATTCTGAATTTGTAGGCTCTCATAGACGTTATTTACGTCTATTTTTCCCTTTATAAACCTCTGGGAGGGGGGTAACTTTCCAGGTGAAAAGTTATATATACTGGAAGAGCTGAGTTCTCTCTCATGGTTCACTCTCATCCCAGCCCCGAAGGATTCTGGTTTCCCGCTCATGATGTGGACAAAGTCGGTTTTTTCAAAAGATGCGAGGAAGTGAGAGGAAGGATAGAGAATTTCAAGAAACCTCTCATAGTGAACCACTACGATGCAGATGGGCTTGCAGCCGGGGCGCTAGTTGCGAAAGCGCTTGAGATCAGGGGGATGAGTTATGATATTCTAACTCTGAGGAAGCTGGACTTCAAGGAAAAAATGAAGAATGCTGAAGAGATCATTTTTGTCGATTTTGGAGGTGTTGAGGAGTCACTTGGAGACGCTTTGAAGGGAAAACAGGTTGTTATAATAGACCACCACCAGGGAGTCGATGGGAAGTTCCCGCAGGCAAACCCCCACCTCTTTGGCTTTGATGGGGGGAGCGAGCTGAGCTCATCTGGCACAGCGTACATGGTTTTCAGAAATGATGAACTTGTCGATTTGGCAGTTGTTGGCGCAGTAGGTGACATGCAGTTCCCACTTAAGAGCCTGAATAGGGATATTCTGAGGGAGGGGATAGGAAAGGGGATTGTAAGGTGCGACATAGACCTCAGCATTTTCGGGAGGATAAGCCGCCCTCTGGTATGGTTTCTCTCGTACTGCACAGAGCCTTTCCTGCCAGGCCTTACCGGGAATGAGAAGAACTGCTACCGGTTTCTTAAAGAGGCGGGCATAGAACTGAAGCAGGACGGAATGTGGAGGAAGTATTACGAGCTTGAGCTTGAGGAAAGGGTCAGGTTGGTATCTGCCCTTGCTGCCTATCTCTACTCAAAAGGAGTTGGAAACGCATCAAGGGAGCTTGTGGGGGAAGTGTATATGCTGGCAAAGCAGAAGGAGGGTAGCGAGTTGAGCGATGCAAAGGAATACAGCACTCTTCTCAATGCATGTGGAAGGCATAACAAGCCAGAGGTGGGCATACGCGTGTGCTTAGGTAGGGAGGGAGCCCTTGAGGAAGCCAGAGCGATGCTGAACGAGCACAGAAAGCAGTTGAGGGAAGGGATAGTGCATGCAATTTCCGATTATGAGGATTTTGGAAAATTCTACTTCCTGGACGGAAGAAAGCATATAGAGGATGGAGTGATCGGCGTGATTGTCGGTATGTTGTATGGTGGCACTCTTGCTGGCGACAAGCCAATAGTTGGGATAGCATTGGATGAAGAGGGAAAAATAAAGATCTCTGCGAGGGCTACGAAGGAGCTTGTTGAACATGGAGTCAACTTGGGCGAGGCTCTTGGCAAGGCATGCCGAGGCATAGGTGTTGGCGGGGGGCACAACATAGCGGCAGGAGCAACAATAGGGGGCAACAAGCTAAATGAGTTCCTACTGAATTTTGCAAATGCATTATGATCTGTTGCCAAAGATTTCGAAAAGAACCATTATGATGCACTGCGCAATTAGGTTTGCCACCATAGGTAGAACTGCAAGCGGTCCGAAAAGCTCCAACATTATTGCAAATGCAAGAGTTGCATTTTTGACCCCTGTGCCGACGAAGAATGTAATTGCGGCTTTCTTTCTGTATCTCTTTCCAAAAAGGTAGGCGAGGGTGGCACCGAACAGCACTATCACAAGCATAGCCGCTGTCAGCTCGATGAACTGGTACTCGTTGCTGACTATTATCTCGTGGCCAATACCGATTGTGCCTGAGGCTACTAGGAACATGACTGTGAGCTGGGAGTCTCTGTGGATATTTATCACATCCACAGCTTTTCGGAAGAGCTTCTTTGAGAGAAGCGCTATGAGAATTGGGAGGAGTATCACTTCCAGAAGAATCACAAGAATCTTGGACTGGTCAATTGGAATTGTTGTGCCTGCAAGGAGCTGCAGAGTGAGCGGTAGAGTGACTACTGACAAAAGCGATGCAATGAATGATATGGATACACCAAGCATTGTATCACCACCCAAGAAGGAGGAGAAGAATGCTGTGGCTGCCGCACTGGGTGAGGAGAGGGCAACCAGCACTCCTATGAATATAAGTGGTTCTGAGAGCTTGAAGGGTAGGGAAAGCAAAGGCATTATGACGAAAACGAAAAACAGCAGAGCAAGCAACTCTTTTGGATCCGTTTTATACAACTCTTTCGTCTCAACTCTCAACGCGGAGAAGAACATCAGCATTGCCAGGAGGGGGATTATGTAGCCGCTCCAGAGGAGTGTTACGCTCGGAAAAAGCAGCCCAACGGCTATGGAGAGGAGTATTGTGATTGAGAAGAGGTACCTACTCATCCGCATCGAACTCGCTAAGCCTTCTCTGCTTCAGCTTCTCAATAGTCTTCCATTCTTTTCTTATGTACTTGTGAACTTCCTTTCTATGCATATTCTCTTTGAGAAATTTGATTGTTCTGTCATCTGAGGTGTAGCCGCTCCCGAAGTCGCAGCGTAGCTCCTTCTTTATCTCCCCGATGACAGCATCCCTCTCCACTTTCGCTATTATCGAAGCGGCAGAGCATATGGGGTAATTGAAGTCTGCCTTGTGCTCGCAAACCAGTTGCTCCTCTCCGGAGTGGTATTTCCTTATCCTGGTGCAAAACCTGCCCGCAACAGTGTCTGGCGAGTCTATATACACAACTTCAGGCGGGGTTTTAAGCAATGAAAGTGCCTTGCCAAGCTCCATCGCCTCTATCTCATTCAAGCTGCACTTCTTCATCTCGTCATTCAATGAAGCAGCAGTTGTCTTCATGACAACAAACTCGTTGCAGATTTTGGTTATTTTATCGTAGAGGTTCTCCCTCCTCTTAGGTGTAAGGAGCTTGGAATCCTTAACTCCAATTTTCTTCAGCTCCCCTTCCCTCTCTTTCTCAACAGTTGCAAGGCATATCACCAGCGGACCGAGCACGCAGCCCCTTCCGGCTTCATCTGCGCCTCCTAGGAGTATGGCATCACCTCTCGTATACTATTGAAAGAAACAGAATAAGAAACTAACCAAAAAATCAAAGGACCTTTTTGTCAAGGATGATGTGGTCCGAAACAGCAAGCACCGCGGTATACGGTATGAGGAGCATCCCCTCCTCCCTCTTCATCTTCCTCACTGTCGGGTTGTCCACATTGGGCTCCACAATCAGCGATTCTATCCTGCCCGTAACCTCGCTGATGTAGGCATCAACAAATTTCCCGATTTCCTCTCCATCGTTTGTTATCAGCTTCTTGCCAGCCAGCTGCTTTGCAATGACGAATTTTCCCATTAGTACCACCTTCAATTCCAAGAAAGAATTTCTTAGGCGTTATTTAAATAACTTTCTATTCGTGGGCTTTTTGGGCGGACTAGTGAGAGGATTAATGGTGTAAACTGGAAATCCCCATTGCGAAACAGAGAGATATTTATACCCTTTCTGTGTATATAGTTCACAACCTCGAAGCAGAGAATTCATACCTGTCGGGGTTGGGGTATATTACATGGAACTTGTTAAGGACCTGATTTCTATACGCGATTTGGAGAAGAAACATATCGACCTGATTTTGAAAAAGTCCTCGGAGATGGAGCAAGCTCTAAAGGAAGGCAAGCAGCTGAATTCACTGAAGGGGGAAGTTGTAGCTACACTATTCTTCGAGCCCAGCACAAGGACCCGCCTCTCTTTCCAGACAGCCGCAATGCGCCTTGGTGCGAAGGTTCTCAGCTTCGAAAGCATAGGTGCAAGTTCGATTGTGAAAGGGGAGACCTTCTCGGACACGATACGCATGGTTGACGGCTATGCCAACCTCATCATTGTAAGGCACGCCAAGGAGGGCTCAGCCCGCTATGCTGCCCAACTGGCCGAGCATCCAGTGATAAACGGGGGGGACGGGGGAAACCAGCACCCAACACAAACACTGCTGGACCTGTACACAATAAAGAGGGCGAAGAAGAAGATTGCGGGCTTGAATGTAACCCTGCTGGGGGACCTGAAGCATGCCAGGACGATGCGCTCCCTTCTTTACGGCTTGAGCATGTACGGGGCGAATACCACGCTTGTAGCCCCAAAAGGGCTTGAGATGAACAGGGAAGTTATAAGCGAGGCGAAGGAAAGGTTTGGAGCAAAAGTTGAGGAGAAGTCCAAAATGGATCTGACTGATGCAGATGTGCTTTACCTCTGCAGGGTTCAGAAGGAGCGCTTCTCGGACCAGTATGAAGCCGAGAAGGTGCAGAAAGAATTCAGGATAACCGAGGATTCTATTAAGGGGGTGAAGGATGACCTGATAATAATGCACCCACTCCCTAAAGTTGATGAAGTCGCCCCAGAAGTCGACAAGAGCAAGTATGCCTATTACTATGAACAAGCGAAGATGGGGATACCCGTGAGGATGGCAATAATGGATGCGATGGTGGTTTGATGCCTCTTGTAGTTGAGAAAATTGAGAACGGAACCGTGATTGACCACATACCCGCTGGGATGGGTCTAAAAGTCCTTGAGATATTGAAGATAGACCGGAATTACGGGGCGAGGGTTGCCCTCATGATGAATGTCCCAAGCAAGAAGGTTGGGAAGAAGGACATAGTGAAGGTGGAGGGCAAGAGTCTGGACGAGAAGGCAGTCAACAAAATCGCCCTTGTCGCTCCAAACGCGACTCTCAATATAATAAAGAATTCCAATGTCGTTGAGAAGAAAATAGTGCAGCTCCCAAAGGAGCTCAGGGGGGCATTCAAGTGCCCCAACCCGGATTGCGTGACAAACCTGGAGCCAATTGAGACACTTTTCAGGATGGAGAAGCCCGAGGAGAGAAGACTGCGCTGCGGGTTCTGTGAGACAATGTTCGAGGCAAAGGAGCTCATCTCGTAAGCGCAGGTATTTAAATAAACTGTAATTCAAGGATATACAGAAGGGTGGTAGCTCGATGGAAAAGGAAGAGCACTTTCTCAGCAAAATAAGAAGGCAGGGTAGCGGGCTCCACATCTATTTCCCAACAGAAGTGATAAAAAACCCGAATTTCCCCCTTGGTGAGAAGGATGCAGTTGTGATAAAGCTAGACCCCAAGAAGAAGACTATTGTCATCAAGAAAGTGGACTGGGACAATCTGGTTGGGGAGAGCACAACCATAGACTAACTTTCTTTTTGAAAACCGAACGAATATTATTAAAGCAGGCGGGAATATAATTATGGAGAGAATACTGCTTCTCACACCTAATTCTTCTGACTTCATGAAAAAAACCAAATCCTGTAACATTATTCTCAAGCAATTTCCGGACGGGGAGAACTATGTGAGGATACCTGTCGAGTTTGCAGGCAGGGATGTGACGCTCATACACCGCTGCTACCCCGAGCAGGACAGATCGCTCATGCAGCTTCTCCTCATTCTCACTACTCTGAAAGAGGGGGGAGCCTCACGCGTAAGAGCTGTCGTTCCCTACCTTCCCTATGCGAGACAGGACAAGCTGTTCCTCAAGGGAGAGGCGCTCAGCTCAAAAATAGTGTGCGAGCTCATAGGCAAGAGCGGCTGTGATGAGTTAATAACATTCGACTGCCACTTCCTGAAAAAAGAGGGCGAGTTCACCTATGGGGGGTTGAAAATAAGGAACATATCGCTCTCCCAGCAGATTATATCATACTTCAAGAAAAAACTGCATTCCCCAAAGATAATCTCTCCGGATGAGGGCGCCTCCTACTTCCTCGCAAAGGAGAAGGACAGGGGAGTGATGAAGAAGAAGAGGGGCGAGTACTCGGAAGGGAAGAGCATATACCGAAAGCCGGAGATTGAGGTCGGGTTTGAAGTGAAGGGGAGAGATGTTGTTATTGTCGATGATATGGTAAGCACGGGCAGCACAATGCTCAAGGCAGTTGAAGCCTGCAGGAAGCTCGGAGCGAAATCCATCTCCTGCGGAGCATCTCACGGCTTATTCCTGAACAACTCGCTGAAAAGGTTGAAAAAAGCCGGCGCCAAAGAAGTTATAGTAAGCGATTCTATAAGATCTCCCGCTTCAAAGATAAGCTTGCTCAATTCATTGATAGAATTGTTATGAGGATGCATAAGGATGGGGGAGCATAGACCAGTTCGTTGATGCGCTCACAGATATTTCCCCTCAACCTTAGCGAAATCCTCCCTGAACTTTTTTATGCCCGCGTCCGTGAGAGGGTGATTCCACATCTTCGCGAGGACGTCCGCCGGTATTGTGGCAATGGGCGCGCCTGCCTTCGCTGCCTCGACCACGTGGATAGGATGACGTATGCTCGCGACTATCACCTGCGTCTTGAAGCCGTAATTCTTGTAGATTTGCATCATGTCGCGCACCAGCCCCATCCCGTCCATTGAGTTATCATCAAGCCGCCCTATGAATGGGGAGACGAAGCTCGCGCCTGCCTTCGCGGCGATGAGCGCCTGGCTCGGGCTGAAGACGAGCGTCACATTCGTGCGTATCCCTTTTTTCTCCAGAATGCGCACGGCCTTTATCCCCTCCTCGGTCATTGGAATTTTGATGACGATGTTCGGCGCCCACTTCGAATAAACCTCCGCCTCCTTCACAAGCTCGTCGCACGTTGTCCCGTTCCCCTCAACTGAGATGGGGCCTTTCACGAGCGCGGCTATCTCCTTTATGAGCGCGTGCTGGCTTTTCCCTTCCTTTGCAATTAGCGTTGGGTTCGTGGTAACCCCGTCAACAACGCCTGCCTTTACGGCCCTCTTTATCTGTTCCACGTTCGCAGTGTCAAGAAAAAATTTCATTATTCCACCTCCAATTTACTGGATGCAATTCTCGCGCACGAAGCGCGCTATCCCATCGGCATCGAGCCCGTATTTTTTCAGGAGCTCGAGCGGCTCGCCCGACTCGCAGAAAGTATCGTTTATCCCGTGACGCTTAAGCGTGCACGCATGCGCGCGGAGCCCGCTCACAACCTCTGCGATCGCGCCCCCCAGCCCGCCGCTCACCTGGTGCTCCTCAACGCTCACGAGAAATTTTGTTTTCCCAGCCCAGTATTTTACAGCCTCAACATCAATTGGTTTTATCGTGTGGCAGTCGACAACCGCGCACGAGATGCCTTCGGTCTCGAGCTTCTCTGCTGCGAGGATTGATTCATAAACCTGCGGACCGCACGCGAAAATTGCGACGTCATCGCCGAATCTGTAAACGTTCGCCTTTCCAATCGCGAATGGAGTCCCTGCGGTAGTGAATATTGACATTTTTTCCCTGCAAGTCCGTATATACGCAGGACCCTCGCATTTCGCAACTTCAAGAGTCGCCTTCCTCGCCTCCTCTGAGTCCGCGGGCACGATTACCGTGATGTTCGGAAGAACACGCGCAATTGCGATGTCCTCGAGCGCCTGGTGAGACGCACCGTCGGGTCCGACAGTTATCCCGGTGTGCGAGCCGTGAAGCTTTACTGGCACGTTGTTGTAGCATATCGCCACGCGCACCTGGTCCCAGTTCCTGCCGGGTGAGAAAACCCCGTAAGCAGAGATAAAAACGGTTTTCCCGCACGACGCGATTCCTGCAGCCACTCCGGCAAGGTTCTGCTCGGCGACGCCGACCTGGACAAACCTTTCGGGAAATTTCTCCGCGAACCAGTGCGTCCTCGTGCTCTCCGAGACGTCCGCGGTCATCACCCAAACATTCGCATTTTCCGCGCCCAG
>Ga0315277_10003988_pt1 | contig 19819 bp, 15 predicted proteins | sample YL17G05_15_MG_FD_203695 | JGI IMG/M metagenome (GOLD analysis project Ga0315277, IMG submission 203695) | Sediment microbial communities from Yellowstone Lake, YNP, Wyoming, USA - YL17G05_15 | ecosystem: Environmental > Aquatic > Freshwater > Lake > Sediment | place: USA: Wyoming | collected... | reverse complement strand
CAAGGTCATCGAAAAGATCCTGCGCCATCTGAAGCTTTGGGATCGGCCGGAGCGCGCGCCGCCCCCTCCGCCTCCAAGAACTCTTCATTATGACTTCGATCTGGACGCCGCCGAAGATGCCAGCCGATCGTTCGATCCGAGCGCGTGAAGCTCCCGGCAACTCGCATTTTCGACCGCTGCACGCCCGGGCTGGCGCCGCATAGGAACGAGTGTGTTTTGGTGCGAGCGCAAAACGGGGAGGAGAGGCGCTCTTGCAGCTCAATGGCCGTCTCTCCTCACCGTTTTGTGCGTTTTCAACTCGTTTGCAGCTCCCAAAGCGGCCCAGACGCGCGGCCTTGCACGGGCGGCGGGAGATTTCAAGTCACTTTCCGCACCGATTCGCGGTATTATCCCTCCGGCAGCGAAAAGCAATTGCCTATCGGTTTTGAGCGAGACTCACCCAGGGCGCAACACAGCGTACGTGTTGCGCCCCGGGGTCGCTGGCCGATCTATTTTACTTTCCACTCCTGAATGCCGGCGGACCATGTGAGCTGCAACGTGACTTCAAGGCGCAGGCCGCTCGTCGTCACAGGCTTGAAGGTGACCTCGTTGTAGCGGTCCTTGTCGACGCCGTAGGGTTCAACATTTTCGACGGGCTTCCACTCGTTTCCTTCCCTGTAGAGGATGTGCCACGACTTGGGCACGCGGCATTCCCCTCTGCCCGTATCGTCAAACCAATAGACTTCGGTCTGCGAAACCGTCGCCGGCTTCTCAAACGTATACTCCACCCATTCCGCAGTGCCCCTCCTGGGCCACCAGTCGAAATAAGCAGTTGGATCACTCGATGAGGCCGGCTCCTCACCGTCGTTGATTGCTCGCGGGTCTTTTCTGCCCGAGGTTGAGACCTTGCTTGTTGTAGCGAGGGTTGGCCAGGGCGTCGGCTTTGCCTCCGACTCGTTATTCGGGATCCAGACGATCATCTGGCCGCGGCCGCGGTTAGCCCAGGCGTAGTAGGGGATTGCAGTGAAATCTTGCTCGGATTTGATTACCTTGCCTCTTTCGTCGTACGCCAAACCGAGGGCTTTGCCTTTGATTACTTCGACGCCGTTCAGCAGATCGGATTTGAACTCCGCCCTCAGCGGAACATTGTCGGAAATCACCAGGTTGCGTACGCGGCCGTTCGGGTTGTCCGGCCATTCGGCACAGTAGACAATCGGGCCACGCTGAAGCGCCACGCGCCCGCGGTCTGCTTCTACCTGTTCGTTGGCCACGACACGGCGCACCGGCATGGGCAGCAGCAGCTCGATCACATCCCCCTTCAACCACCTGCGATTCAGGCTCGCGTAGCCCCTGTCAATCTTGAAAGCAACGGGCTTCCCGTTAACCTTGAGCGAAACCGGTTCGTCGACTTTGTCCAGAAAGCGATAGAGATCGCCAGGCATTGCCGAATTGCGCGCCCAGCCGGGAATGCGCAGGTTGATCGTGAAACTGCTGCTGGTGTCAGGGCTGACTGTCATCCTGACCGCTCCGTCCCAAGGGTAGCGGGTCTCCTGAACAAGTTTCACCGTACGCCCGTTGTCCATCTTGATATCGGCCGTGCTGCTCACGAAGAGGTTTAGGTAGAGTGTGTCGCCCTGCTGTGCATAGACGTAGCCGGGCACCGAGGCCAGGAAACGGGTCATGTTGCCCGGGCAGCAGGCAACACCGAACCAGGGACTACGCTGGTGCTGGCCGTTGGACTCGAGCGGATTTGGATAGAAGAACGACTTGCCGTCGAGCGAAACGCCGGAGAGGAGGCCATTGTATAACGTCCGCTCCATTACGTCGACATACTTGGCGTCGGCGTGCAGCAGGAAAAGGCGCTCGTTCCAGAAGTCGTTGCCGATCGCAGCGCAGGTTTCGCAATAGGCGCTCATGTTCGGCAACTCATAATTGCGGCCAAAGGCTTCGCCGGATGCGCTGGCACCTATCCCTCCGGTGATGTAGATCTTCTTGTCGACGACGTTCCCCCAGATCCTATCGATGGCACTAACATAGGCTTCATCACCCGACAGGGCCGCAACGTCGGCTATGCCGGAATACATGTAGGTGGCGCGCACCGCGTGGCCGACTGCCTCAGTCTGATCCACTATTCTCGTGTGCGACTGGTTGTATGTGCGGCCGCCTCCCTTTTCACTGTTTGCCCCGCGCTCGTCGAGCATGAACTTTGCCAGTTTGAGGTAACGATCGTCGCCCGTGACGCGGTAAAGCTTGGCAAGCCCCATCTCGGTGATCTGGTGGCCGGGCCAGATGGATTGCTTGCCCGGGCCGAAGGTGCTTTCGAGCAGGTCCGCAGTCCTGAGCGCAAGGTCCAGCAGGGTTCTCTTCCCCGTGGCTTGATAGTGTGCGACCGCAGCTTCATAGAGGTGCCCGAGGTTATAAAGCTCGTGGCTGTCCACTCCCTCCAATTCCCAACGCTTCGTGCCCGCCCAGGGATGGGGCTTTTCGGGATTGATTGTCCGGGTAGTGTAGAGATAGCCGTCTTTTTCCTGTGCCGCCCCGATCTTTTCAATCAGGCTGTCCACATACGCTTCGAGCTTGGGATCCGGGTGGACACTCAGCGTGTAGGCGGCTCCTTCGATCACCTTGTATAGATCGGAGTCGTCGAACGGATAGCCGGGAGGCTTCGTGTTCTGAAGCGCTTCACCCCTGAGCGCGGCGGCAGCGCGCACGAAGTTGTCGACGCGCCCCGTTTCTTCACACTTCTGGAAAGCGAAGGGAATCGTCACAGCCCGGTTGGTCTCGATGCGCGGCGCCCAAAAAGCATCGTTGAAATGCACCGCAGTGAACGGCACCGGCTTGACGGGATAATCCCGCGAGGGTCTTGCTGTTTCCCGCTTTTGTGCCTTCGATATAAAACAGGGGCATGTCAAGGCGATAGAAATAAAAACGGCAATCCATTTTTCAGTGATCCTCATAATCGCACGGCCTCTCGCGTTGCCATGATTCTCTGTATAACAAACAGATAAAACTCTGCTGTTTTGACAGAGTTTTTGTGCGGCCATTATTGCGGCCGTTGCCTCATCAACAAGTATTCAGAGCCGCGACCGACAGGGAGCGGGGATATGACACAATACTGTTCATCATCCCCGCTTGCTTCGCGCGCGGCTCTGAACGATCTATCACGGGGCCGCGCAGCCATTGTTGGAGATACATCCAGCTGAGGGCTGACAGCTGAAGGCTGAGTGCTCAGCGCGGGGGCTGAATCCCCCTATTTGATTGCGGCCGCCGGTCGTGCTGTGTCCTTTGTGACTTTATGTTGTCCTTATTTGTGGAGATAAACGTTCCAGCCCAGATAGCGCGATGTGGCCTCGTACACGGCTGCGCCGACTGCAGACAGATTGGCGGCGACGTGATGCTCGAATCCCCGCTCGCAAATAAAACGTAGAAGATCCTGCATTCTCGGGATCTCCACCACGCCCGCGCCCCCGAACGTTTCCAGGGGATCATCCGTGAAGGTGCCCTCGCCCACGTAGCCGCAGATCTTGCCCTCCCGGTCATTGGTCGAAAAGCGGGCATATGTCATCGGGCCGGCTTTCACGCGTCCCACGCAGGTTCCATAAGTGTTCTGCTTCCCTACCGTGCCGGCGATGATTTCCTGATAATCCATCCGCACGTCCCGGAAAAAGTGCTTGGGGAGATTACTGCAGTGGAAGCAAACCGCCTTGTTCAGGTCGTCTCCGTAATTGTTGTTCCAATCCAGCAGGGCACTGGGCGTTCCCGAAGCCAATCGCAGGGAGTGCATTGCAATCACGCCGCAGATGTCCGTCTCGCAGGCGCTGGACATCAGCGCGTTGCTCATCATGCTCATCACAGTACAGGGCACTATGCCAAAATACTCCTCCATGGAGGTCCAGCACTGTACGGCGCTGATCGAGACATCCGTTTCAGCCATCCACCTGTCGATGACGGCGCCGAGCTTTGCCATCTTCAGAAGGGCCGGACTGGGGATTCCATTCGTGGGCACGTAGGATTTGATTGCATCAAGCTTTTGCACAGCCGCGTCATCGTTATCCTTCATGCGCTCGATGCGGCCGAAAATCTCGGAGAGATCGATGGGCTCCACCGAGATGCCGTTGGCTTCGAGCATCTTCTCGCTGAATCGAACGGTGTTGAACGCAGCCGGACGTGCTCCGATTGCGCCGATCCGAGCACGGCGCAAGCCGCGCACGACGCGGCAAACAGCCGCGAACCAATTCAAGTCACGGCGGAAGTACTCCGAGTCAGGGGCTTCGGTGTGGAGCGTGGTCAGAGAGTAAGGGATGCCGTATTGCGTCAGATTGTTGCAGGCCGACATTTTGCCGCAGAAGCTGTCGCGCCTGTACTGGATTGTCATTTTGGAAGGAGTATCGGGAGTGGCCTGGACCAGCACGGGAACGTTCAAGCCGGCCATCCGCAGAGTGTCCGCAATGGCTCTTTCGTCGCCGAAGTTCGGGAGAGATACGATCACGCCGTCAATCGTGTCGCGGCATGAGCGGAATAGATCCGCACACTTCCTTGCCTCCGCGCGAGTCTCTACGGCGCCGTATTTCGAATCCGCCGGGCCGAGAGCCACCGTCCCGAAGCCGGCTTTCCCGATGACGTTGAGCAGTTCTTCCCTGCCGCTCTTTGCCAGATGGTCTGGGAAGAAACCGCGATTGCCTATGATAATGCCGAAAGTCACACATCTATCATTTGTCGTATTCATCTATCTTGTCCTTCCAAGGTGAAATGCACAGAGTTAGCAGCATACCGGCCGTCAGTGCCCATTATCGCACAACTCAACTCGGACTCAGCCATTGTGTAAGCCGTCGCTCTCACGAAATGCACGAACCTTCGACCATCTATTGGGGATTTGTGTGATTTGTGAAATTCGTGGCAGTATTATTCGTGCAATTCGTATAATTCGTGGCTGCATCTGGGGTGGCAACGTCAAACGGACTTTCTCGCAGGGGAGTGAAACATGCGAAGGAATACGGCTTTGTTGATTCTATTTGCAGTGGTGTTGCTCATTGCCATGACGCCCGAGAACGCACGCATGCAGGAACGACTGAAAACCAAGGTGGCCGATAAAGTTACTCCAAAGGCGATCGCCTTTGACCTCGCAGACGTGCGCCTGTTGGAAGGACCGTTTAGGGATGCCCAGATACGCGACCAGAAATACCTGCTGGAGCTGGATCCGGACAGGCTGCTCCACAACTTCCGCGTGACCGCCGGGCTCCCTTCTTCTGCCGAACGGCTCGGCGGCTGGGAAGATCCGAAGGGCGAGCTGCGCGGCCACAGTGTGGGTCACTTCCTGTCTGCCTGCGCATTGATGTATGCGAGCACCGGGGACGCGCGGTTCAAGGACAAGGCCGCCTACATCGTCGCCGAGCTGGCAAAGGTACAACAGGCGATGCCGTCGAAAGGCTTCCACGAGGGCTACCTCTCGGCCTATCCGGAAGAGTTCTTCGATCGCGTTGATAAGGGCATTCGAGTCTGGGCTCCTTACTACACGCTGCACAAGATCATGGCCGGCCTGCTCGATATGTACCTGCATTGTGACAACCGGCAAGCCCTCGACGTCGTGACAAAGATGGCCGACTGGGTCAAATTCCGCGTGGACCGGCTCACCGATGAGCAGCAGCAGGCCGCTCTCAACACAGAGCACGGTGCCATGAACGAGGTCCTGGCCAATCTGTATGCGGTCACCGGCAATCAGGAATACTTGCAGCTGGCATACAAGTTCAACCATAAGAGATTATTTGACGAGTGGGCCGGCGGCGTGGATAAGCTCGACGGCCTGCACGGGAACACGCAGTTTCCGAAAGTCATCGGCGCCGCCCGCGAGTACGAGCTCACAGGGGAGAAACGCTACTACGACATCGCACAGTTCTTCTGGCAGCGCGTCGCACTGCACCGCTCCTACGTGATCGGCGGCAACACCGACGGCGAATCCTTCTTTCCCATCGATCAGTTTTCGAAGCATCTCGGCCCTTCCACCACTGAGACCTGCAACACTTACAACATGCTCAAGCTGACGCGCCACCTTTTCTCGCTGGAACCGTCCGTCCAGACCATGGATTTCTACGAGCGCGGGCTGTACAACCAGATCCTGGCATCGCAGGATCCCGCCACCGGCATGATGACTTATTACGTGCCGCTGCGGCCGGGAGCCTTTAAGACCTACTCTACCCCCAACAGCTCCTTCTGGTGCTGCGTCGGCACGGGCATGGAGAACCACGCCAAGTATGGTGACACGATCTATTTCCATGACGACAAGTCGCTCTACCTGAACCTTTTCATTCCTTCCGAACTCAAGTGGAAGGACAAAGGGCTGATCGTGCGCCAGGAAACCCGATTCCCCGATGAAGAAACCACTAAGCTGACTATGCAGTCCCAGAAACCAACGCGCTTCGCCTTGAAGGTCCGCTATCCCTCATGGGCGCAGTCGGGAATAACCCTGATGGTTGACGGGAAGAATGTTCCAGTTCACGACAAGCCCGGTTCTTATGTAAGCGTGGAACGTGAGTGGAAGAACGGCGACACCGTGCAGGTGCGTTTGCCCATGAGCCTGCGCCTCGAAGCAATGCCGGACGATCCGAAGGTAGTAGCGCTGCTTTACGGGCCGATCGTGCTTGCAGGCGATCTTGGCAAGGAGGGGCTCGATAATAAGGTGCGATACGGCCCCAGCGCACCGCCGATCGTAAGAGTGCCGTCGATCGCAGTTCCGGCGTTCGTGTGCGACGTGAAGAATGTGCTGGCAAAGGTAAAGCCGGTGCAGGGAGAGCCTCTGAACTTCAGGACAACTGGAATCGGCCTGCCTCAAGACGTCAAGCTCATCCCGTTCTACAAAGCCTTCGATGATCGCTATAGCGTCTACTGGAAGGTTTATACGCCCGCCGAGTGGGAAAAAAGGAAGGCGGACATTGCCGCGGCAGAGGCGCGGCACGATGAAATCGAGCGCCTCACGATCGACTCGGTGAATATCAGCAGTGAGCAAAGTGAGCGGGACCACGCTTTCAAAGGAGAGAACACGAGAGCAGATGTCTGGGAGGGTAAGAGATTGCGCACTGCGTCACGCAATGGCTGGTTCAGTTACGATCTGAAGGTGGCTGCCGATAAGCCGATGACACTGGTGTGCACTTACAGAGGCAACGAAGGTCCCAGACGAGGCTTCGATATCCTGGCCGATGGCGAGAAGATTGCTACTCAGACGCTCGAGATCCATCCCACTGAGTATTTCGATATCGAGTACCCGCTGCCGGAAAATCTCACGCGCGGCAAGGAGCGCATCACTGTAAAGTTCCAGGGACTTCCAAACTCGGGCGTCGGCGCGGTGGCCGACGTGCGTGTCGCACAACTTCCTCAGAAAAAGTAAGCTCAGTTAATTCTTGATTACTGGATCAAATCTACATGGTCCCATCCGGCGGCCGGGACCTACTTTGCCTTCACATAGCGCATCCGAGAGACTGCGAACTGAGCAAATCGGTAAACCCTCGCAGGTGAGATTTCGTATTATCTGTCAATACGACTTCTCTCAAGGAGAAGACCATGGCTTCCAAAAAGGTCATCTGGTTTATAGTCGGTTTGGGTGGAGTTGTGCTTCTCGCCGGAGCCGGGTTCATCGTTGTCGTAACGTACTCAATCTTCCAGCATCTGGAAGTCAGATCAATGACCTCGGCATCTGCCGATCAGGAGTATGAACAGGTGCGGAGCCGCCTGGTGAACCGCGCCCCGCTCGTCGAAATCGACGGCGACAACTGGGATTCGATACGCGTTAATCGGCCCCCCGAGCAGTCGGATTCCAAACCTCTCACCACACTACGCATTCTCGCCTGGGATCCGCGCGATGCAAAGCTCACCCGCTTTGAGCTGCCCTTTTGGCTGCTGAGGCTCAATCTTCGCAGCCACCCCGTCAACTGGCAGTGGAATCAGCATCTGAGACTGGAAAACCTGAAGCTGACCACCGAAGATTTGGAGCGTCATGGGCCGGGGCTTGTTCTGGATTTCCAGGGGCGTCGGGGTGAACGGGTCCTCGTCTGGTCTGAGTAGCTTCGCACATCCCGATTTGCTCTTGAGATTTCCATCATGCTAAGAGTTGCGGCCGTTGCCTCATCAAGAAGTATTCAGAGCCGCGACCGGAAGGGAGCGGGGAGGTGACACAATACTGTTCATCATCCCCGCTTGCTTCGCGCGCGGCTCTGAACGATGCATCTCGGGGCCACACTGCCATTGATGGAGATGCATCTAGCCGAGGGCTGACAGCGCCCTTCACGAAGGACGCAAAGAAGCGCGGAGCATTCTTCAGCTAATTGCTCCTGCCGGATGTAGCATCGCTTTTCGGAGTGTCAAATACTGCTTCCTTCAGTCCCTGGACCGATCGATCGCCGCGCTCCTCTAAATCCAACACGATGATCTCATTCTTCCCTTTCTTTAACCACGTGGCAGGCAAGAACAGGGACTGCTGGGGGCCGATTTGCCAATAGCGGCCCAGATTGTGGCCGTTGATCCAGACAATCCCCTTCCCCCAGCCGCGCACGTCGATGAAAGTGTCGCCAAGCAAATTCACGGCAAAGGTGCCGCGGTAGAATGCGGGTCCCGATCTCGGCTTTGTTGAAAACCTCAACCGCGTCAAATCGGTCATCGGAAGCGAATAGATTTCCCATCCGGTCAGTTCCCTGCCGGCCAGTGCTACCTTGGCCGTAATCCCCTTCCGATCGTCGACAAGGCGCGGTCCGAAGTTGATGCGGCCCATGTTTTCAACCAGAATGTCCAATAACATCGGCGAGTCAACCACAACCTCCAACGACTTCTGATTCAGACGTCGATCGAGCACCCCCAATCGCTTGCCACCGGCATAAATCGACACGTAGTCCCTGGCCTCGTCGATTTCCAGCAGGCCCTTAGCAGGCCCTTCGAGCTTCTTGCGATAGAGAATGAACCCGTAGGACTGCCCCAAAGCTTCCATCGTCTGCGGCCGCTCCGACCGAACTGGTTTGTCCAGAGTCTCGAAGAGCCTGGCGGATTCCTTGAGTTCGAACCGAGGTATCTCGATGACTGGCAGCGGCGCAGGCAGCTCCGGTGAGATCGTGCCTTGAGGCGAATTCTTCTTGATAACCTCCCTGAGCGTGTAGTACTTCGCTGTAGGCCGGCCTGCTTCGTCCAGCGGCGAATCGTAATCATAGTTGGAGATGTCGGGTTCGTAAGCTCTGCCAAAGTTCGCTCCGCTCATAAAGCCGAACGACGTGCCCCCATGAAACATGTAGAGATTGGCGGAAATACCCCTCGACAACATCCAGTCCAGTCCTTTCGCGGCGGTCTCCGGCGCGACCTTGTGGTGTACCTCGCCCCAGTGGTCAAACCACCCTACCCAATACTCTCCGCACATGCGCGGAACGTTTTGACGGAACCTGGCAAAGTTTGCGAACTCCCTGGAGGGATCGCCTGCACCAAAGTTGATGACCGACAAAAGGTCCAGCAATGTGCCGCCGGCCAGCATCCGGTCCTGAGAGCCATCGGAGGTGTAAAGGGTCACGTCGAAGCCTGCGTCGCGGATCATCTTCCGGACGGCGTTCATGTAGTCTTTGTCCTTGCCAAAGGATCCGTACTCGTTCTCCACCTGTACCATGATGATCGGGCCGCCACGCGTTACCTGAAGCGGGGCCAGTTCCCTGCCTACGCGTTTCATGTAGCTCTCGGCAGCCTGTAGGTAACGCGAGTCGGTACTGCGCACCTTCATGTCCGGCGTCGACAGCAGCCAGGCTGGGAACCCGCCGAAATCCCATTCCGTGCAGATATAGGGACCCGGCCGGACGATCACCCAGAGGCCTTCCTCCTGGGCTGTCTTGACAAACGCCCTGACATCGAGGTTGTCGCTGAAATCAAACTGCCCGGGTTTTGGCTCGTGCAGGTTCCAGAAGACGTAGGTGCAGATCGTGTTCAAACCCATTGCTTTGGCCTTGCGCATCCTGTCGCGCCAATAAGGACGAGGCACGCGCGGGTAGTGCATCTCGCCGGAGACAATGATGAACGGCTTGCCGTCGAGCAGGAACTGCTCACCCTTCCAGCCAAAGCTATGGTTCGGCTGAGCCGGTAATGGGGCCGCGAACAGCCCGAGCAGAACCGTCAGCAAGACAAGACTCAGAGTAGAATGGCGATTCATTTCGTCCTCCCTTTGATTAGCGCATATTAACACCACGGAGACACGGAGATCACCGAGCCTCTGTGATCTCTTTGCCTCGATGGCATTCGGTTAGTCTCAGGGAAACCAGGTCGTTCTTTTCTGGTTACATGGTATGTGTCAGATACTGGAAAAAAACAGGCCACTAATTTCACGAATTGCACCAACCGCTTGGGTGAGCGGGAGCGTACCCTGCCGGGCCTTCGTGTAATTCGGGCAATTCGTGGCAGATTATCCACTAGCTTGACTATTTGTGTTTGCCGACAGTCCCACCTTTGCATAGTTCGTCATTCGTCATTCGTCAGCGCAGCCACAAGATTGCTCTTATCCGTGTCCTCGGCCAGCATTGGCCAGTTCCAGAAAATCACCCCTGTCGACGGAGGTTTTCGAACTTCCTTTAAATACCGTGCGAATTCTTCGCTGGACAGCTTCTCCTTCAAATAGGCCTCTTTCACCTGAATGCTGGGTATAATCCTTTTCCCGCCTCGCCGCGCGATGTCACGGACCACTGAAGAAATCCACGATGGATCCTGCTTGACCATGTGGGCGTAACACATGGGAGAAAGATAGTCGACAAACGGAGCAATCGCCGCGACATCCTGACCTGCAATGGACCGGATACCCTGATCGAAATCATTCTCCCTCCAGGGCACCAGATGCACATTGAGCAGGATGTCGGGCTTGATGTTGCGAGCTTCCCCGGCAATGTCGCGGACCATAGAAGTGATCGTCTGGCACTTCCAGGCACTCCAGGCTTGCTTTTGATTTTTCAGAATCCACTCGGCTTTTTGGCTGACCGTATCCAGTTCCTGCGGAATTGTCAGCCGGGCGTCGGACTGAAACTTCTGCAAGCAATAGGAGCAGAAGCAGGCATAATCGAGCGGATTGGGCTGCGCGCCGGGATAGACCTTTTCCCAAAAGACAAAATAACGAATGAAATCGATGCTCAATCCGTCCGGCTGGCATGTCTGCAGCAGGTGCTTAATGTATTGAAGTCTCTCGGTTCGGTAATCGGACCGGCTGGGGCAAACGAACTTGACCCAATCCTCTTCGGCCCGTTTCTCCTGCCCTGTGACGGCATGGTATTCGGGACTTACGGCCAACTTCTCAGGGTTTTGGAAGACGGGCAGGATAATAAAGGTGGCGATGCCGTTTTTTTTTGCCAGCGTCATGAATTCGCGCTGTGCTGCCAGATCGGCGCTGACGAAGGCCGTATTGATCCCAAGCTTCTTCCAGCCGGAGACCAGCGCCGAAAAGTCGCCCTTGTAGTCATAGATCTTCACTCCTATCATGAAGTCCTTTTTCCCGGCTGCTCCAGGCAAACCAATCAGTGAACAACACATCAAAGGAACAAGCCAAAGCCAGAGAAATGATTTCTTCGCGCAAAAAATCATGGCCGATTCTCCTCACTCGCTCCGCGCCCACTGTGGTCGTGAGAAAGAATGGGGACTGTCCCAAGGTGTACCGATCTCGCACGTTGTAAGCACCCGGGAAAGCTCATCTTGAGGGAAGATAAGCGCCTATGAGTGGGACTGTCCCCGATTTCTTCTCACGACCTGTGCCTCTGCGGTGGATTTGTGCTGACAGCTGCCTGAAAGATCCTTGCCTCACTTCGAGACAATCAAGCCTCGCATGAATTCCGCGGCCAACTCAGCGTTCTTCTCGGCAAACTCGATTCCCACTGTCTGCCCGTTTTCGACCGGCAGCGGGTGGCACAACTCATACCCTAGATATCCTTGATAGCCGATCTCTCGCATGGCACGAACGAATGGGAGATAGAAGTCCTCGCCCTTCACTACACCATCAGCACCTCGCTCGTATTCACCTCCGAAATGGGAAAGCACCTGCAGGGGACCAACGTCATGCGCCGCCTGCCGGATGTATTCGGGGGTTTTGGCCGGCATGATCGGAGCATCAAGGGAAACCTTTAGGTTAGGCGAGTTGACCTCCCGGACCATGCGCAACACGTCGTGATGGGTTTCTATCACAGGCTTATGGTTCTGTAGTGCCAGCGTCACTCCGGCATCGCGCGCGTAGCGAGCGCATTCAACCAGTCCTTCGCGACACCATCCCCAGATTTCCTCGGATGAGAATCCTTTGTGTGTCATTTCCCACAAAGCACGGGAAATGTCGTATCGGGCTATTCGCGGATGTTGCGTTACGCCCGTCCAGCCCAGAAAAACCCGCACGGTTTTGGCCCCCAGCTCCGAAGCCACGCGAATCAGTTCACGCACATAGAGAATCTGGCATTCACGCTGTTCGGTAATGGGGCTGCTGAAGTCGTTGTTCGCTGCGACGCCATAGATCTCGATTCCTTCACCGTCCGCGAGCGAACGAAGCTCGCGGCAGCGGCTCCTGGGCATGTCGAGGGGATTGGCATGAGGCCTTTTGCCATCGATCTCGACTCCGTCATAACCGTATTTTTTCGCTCGCCTGACGACATCCTCCAGCTTGAGCGCGTCTCCCCGATACCAAACACCCAGGAAGGTGATACTGTACAGGCCGATCTTTATCGAGGAACCTTTTTTCTCAGCTTCAAAACCTGTAAATCCAGATGCGTTCGACTGCGCTATTGCAGCCGTAGCAGCCAGAGTGGTGCCTAGGAACTGTCTGCGATTCAAGGCTATTCTCTTCATGGCGCATATCCTCCAACAGTGCCGGCAAGAAGTGTCAAAAGTGCCGATTCAGTGCGGGCTCCATAATGAGAGTTATTTCCTACCCGTGGCAAGCAATTTCCGCTGCACGGACGGACTACATGATGAACGGCAAGCATGACCTGACGATGTTCCTCACGGCAGCCAAGTCCAACGCCGAACAGGCTCAGCTTCCGAATGGTCTGGCTCGAAAATCAAACCACGAAGACCTCGAAGACCGCAAAGAATTTGAAGTAGTTTCTTTGAGGTCTTTGAGGCCTTCGCGGCTTGCATTTTGAGGATTGGCTCTCACTTCTAATTGCACCCGATTCTTGACAGCTTAATGCCTCCGAGCGTAGCATCACATATGGCACATACTATCGCTACATTTGGAGGGTATGCCTTATGCCACAATTGCACTTCTACGTTCCTGATGAGATGGCCAAGCTGCTCCGAGCGCGTGCCCGGGCCGCCGGCCTCTCCATCTCTCGCTACCTGGCCACGGTCGTCCGCCGCGACCTGGGCGGAGGTTGGCCCAAGGATTTCTTCAACGAAGTTGTCGGAGGCTGGCAGGGTAAGCCACTCCGACGCTCACCGCAGGGCACGCTTGAGGAGCGGGAGGTGCTTTGAATGTACCTGCTCGACACGAACGCGTGCATTCGCATCCTCAACAACTCGTCAGCCCCGCTGGTTGCCCGTCTTCGCGCCGAGGATCCATCTGAGATTCGCCTCTGCTCGGTGACCAAGGCAGAGCTTCTCTACGGCGCACGGCACAGTTCGAGGATTGCTGCCAACCTGAGGCTTCTGGAACGCTTCTTCACTCCGTTTGTATCCTTGCCTTTCGACGATCACTGCGCCGAGCACTACGCAGCGATTCGAACGGAACTGGTTATCCGGGGCCAGCTCATTGGACCGAACGGCCTCCTGATCGCAGCCACGGCGCGTGCCCACGATCTTGTGTTGGTCACCCACAACACCAAGGAGTTCTCGCGCGTCGTTGGCCTACGATTGGAGGACTGGGAATAAGGTGCATTTCAAATTGGCGCTTCAATGCGGATCAAATCCACCCCGACTCTGCCGGATACAAAATCATGGCCGGACGCATCGCCAGGGTCCTCGCCTGAATGAAGCTGGCCTCAATTCCTTGTTCGCGGGGAAAGAACCTGTTTTGCTCACTTTAAAACCTTCCAGAAACCAGTTTACTCTGTCCGATTTTGAAAATACGAATTACCATGGCGGCATGACTCATATCGCGGAGATGGCGTTATGCTTAAGGATCAAACGTCAGTCCTTGTAACCTGGATGTGGGACTCGCGCCTCTTTCGTATCATGCTCTTCATACCCATATTCTGCCTTACGCTCGGCGCTCTCGCGGGGTTATTAACGGCCCAGACCACGGCGACAGTGCTGCCGGCCGGGCCGACGCCCGATCCGGTGGCGTCGCCCCATTTCCCGGATCGCTTGCACGCCTACATCTGGCGCAACTGGGCGCTGGTACCTGCCCAGCGACTGGCTGAGACCATTGGCGCCACGCCCGAGAAGATCGCCACGCTTGGCAAACGCATGGGCCTGCCCGATCCGCCGGCGATCAGCAGCGATCAGTGGCGCCGCTCCTACATCACGATCATCCGGCGTAACTGGCACCTGCTGCCCATGGAGCAGTTGGGCCGGCTGCTGGGCTGGACAACCGAAAAGCTGGTGTTCACGCTGCGCGAGGATGATTTCCTCTGGGCCAAACTGGGCAATCTGAAGCCGCGTTGCGAACCACTGGCTTACGCTGCGCCCGGCAGAGAGGCTGCCGCGCGCGAGGAAGCGATCGCCCGGATCGTTCATGAGAATTTTCCGGACCTCGAGCGGCCTGCCGCCGACCCGCTGTTCGGCTTTGTCCGCCAACTCTCCACGCCGCCCGCGGATGCCGCGCAGGTTGCCGAAAAATCCAAGTATTCGCCGCGTTTCTGTTATTCCTATTTTGCCCTCTACGGCGATCCACTGCTGGAAACGGAGGCGGATCCTTTTCCCGATGGCTACCTGGCCCGCCTGGCCCAATCGGGCGTCGATGGTGTCTGGCTGCAGGCTGTACTTTACAAACTGACGCCTTTTCCGTGGGACGCAACACTAAGCGAGCATTACCAGGAGCGGCTCAAGCGGCTGAGTGAGCTGGTGGCGCGGGCACGGCGCCACGGCATCGGGATTTACCTGTATTTCAACGAGCCACGTGCGATGCCGATATCCTTTTTTAGACAGCACCCGGAGCTGCAAGGGAGCGTCGAGGGTGCTTACGCCGCGCTGTGTACCAGCGTCCCCGCCGTCCAGGCTTACCTGCGCGACGGGGTGGCGGCGATCTGCAAAAGAGTGCCCGACCTGGCTGGCATCTTCACCATCACGGCCTCGGAGAATTTCACCAGTTGCTGGTCGCATGGTCGTGGGCAGAATTGTCCGCGCTGCGCCCAGCGCAAACCCGAGGAAGTCATCGCTGAAGTCAACGCGATCCTCGCCGAGGGGATCGCGAAGACCGGTATGGTCCGCACCCGGCTGATCGCCTGGGATTGGGGATGGGACGACTCATGGGCACCTGCGGCAATCAAGCGATCACCGCGCGAGGCATCGTTGATGAGTGTCAGCGAGTGGAGCCTGCCGATTGAGCGCGGCGGGATCAAAAGCAAGGTGGGCGAGTACTCTATTTCGGCGATCGGACCGGGACCGCGCGCCACGCGGCACTGGGCACAGGCGCGGGAGCGCGGGATGGGGACGATTGCCAAGATCCAGGCTAATAACACATGGGAATTCTCGATAGTGCCCTACATTCCAGCCGTTGAAAATGTCGCCCGGCACGTGGCCGGGCTGCGTTCGGCCGGGGTCGACGGCTTGATGCTCAGCTGGACGCTGGGCGGTTATCCTTCGCCCAACCTGGAAGTGGCGGCCGAACTAGGGCGTCCGGAGGCGCTTTCGCCCGAGGAGGCGATGGCGCGGGTGGCCCGGCGACGCTACGGTGCGGCGCTGGCCCCGGCGATAGTCGCGGCCTGGCACAGCTGCAGCACCACTTTTCAGGAGTTCCCCTTCACTATCGGCGTGCTGTACCGGGCTCCGCAGCAGATGGGGCCGGCCAACCCACTCTGGGAAAAACCGACGGGCTTCAAGGCCACTATGACCGGCATTCCCTATGACGATCTCGATGGCTGGCGCAGTATTTACCCGGCGGACGTCTTTGTTGGCCAGTTCAACAAAATGGCCGGCGGCTTTGCCGGCGCCAATACCAGTCTGCGGCAGGCCGGGCAGGATGCGGGTCTAAACAAGGACCAGGCCCGCGCGCTGCAGGGCGAGCTGAATGTGATCGAGACCTGCGCGATCCATTTCCACAGCGTTGCCAACCAGGGGCGGTTTGTTCAGGCCCGCAACCAGCTTGCGGCAGCCTTGAGCAAGGATGAAGCCCGAAGGGCTTGCGCGAAGATTGAGGAAATACTGAACGCCGAGATCGACCTGGCGCGGCGCATGTACGAAATCCAGCGGCGCGACTCGCGCATCGGATTCGAGGCAGCGAATCATTACTTCTTCATTCCGCTCGACCTGGTGGAAAAGGTGATCAATTGCCGTGACCTGCTGACGCGCTGGCTGCCCGCCGAACGCACCCGCAACGGCCTGTAACCTTTCCAGGTTGTAGGTCGAATCATCGCTCGGCTCACCTGTCCATAGCGCCCCAATCCTCGGATTGCGCTTTATAACTCTGCCCTGTGCGGAAGCACCTCTAAATATCATTCACTCCAGCACCTTCCGCAGGATGGCAATCTGTCCCGAATGGTAGACGTTGTGTTGGATGACGCCGTGCAGTGTCCCGCCAACCGAATGTCCGCCCCCAGTCGTAAGGTCGCGATCGGTTCCGAGCATCTCGTCCAGCCGGCTCGGATGCAGGCGGCTCATAGTTTCGCATAACCTCGTGTGTGTGTGCTTCAGGTGATTCAGAGTCCTCTGCCATGCGTCTTGATCGGTTCCGGCACTTTCCGGCCAGTCGCCTTCTTCGGGCAGTTCCACAGAGCCTGATCGCAGCCTCTCCAGCACAGCGCCTTCCCAGGCTGCGATGTGAAGCACGATTTCCCAGATCGTGTGTACTCGTGGGATGAGGCGCGCAGACGCCACCTCAGCAGTGATACCGGAGAGCAACTTCGTTAGTGGGAACCCATACCAAGGATCCCCGTCAAAGGCCGTCTTGTACTGGTCGACGATTCGTTCTGTTTCAGTCATGGGTCCACCCCTTTGGGATCATTGATCTTATCATCACTCAGTTGACCGATGAATGGCTTGAAGCGGCGGGCAGTGGGGTCACAGTGCATTGCTCGCCCCATGTGTCATTAATTCCGAAAGATTCCAAATATGATCTGAAAATCAGGTAGCTTGGTGGTGTCCTAAAGTTGTATTGCTGATCCTCGAAGCCGCAACCAGGGGCAAATGCATGTCATCCTAGATGGTGGCGGTGTAGCAATCTATGTAACTTCCGTAGCAGTTGGTTATGTGCCCCCAACAGCCTCAGCATTGGCAAGTTTGGGAGTTGAGGAGCCTGTCCCCCGAATTCAGCCCATGTGCATCACTCCCGAGCATGCTCACTTGAATGCTTGGAGCCAGTAGATCTGGTTCTTCAACTCATCAGCAGACACCCGATTGAGGAAGCTGAGGAGCCGCCTCAGCGTCTCAGCGAGAGAAGCCTGGTCTGAGACGATAATGCCGAAATGACTCTTGTTGCGCTTCATCCAATCGAAATGGAGACGAATGAAGTCGCGCGAGTTATACGTGAAGAGTGCTCGACCCTCTGCTGCCGCAAATTCCAATTGCGCCTCGTCCCCGAGACCACAGCGGGCTGCCTCCGAAGTAGCGATGACGTCGAAGTGGCGTAAACGGAGCGAAGCGGCTATCCGCTTATGCACATCCTCGTCCAAATAAAGCCTGGCGTAGAGTGGAGAGTCAGGCTTCATGGTTATCTGTAGCCACGATGCGGCCCCCATCGGTCACTCGGAGACCATACTTTTCCAACAACTCGGACACATGACTCTCATCTATTTCCTGCTCGACCTCGACCTGATGATCGTGGTAGTAACTGAGGGCTTCGAAGACCTGTGCAGCGGTTAAATGCGGCAGACCCTCGAGTATCTCCTCGATGGTCAACCCCATTTTGTAGTAGCCGACGATCGCTCGGATCGGTGTACGAGTCCCTCGAATGATCGGACTCCCCCCACAAATATCCTCTGCCCGCGTGACGTAGCGATACTGGATTTTCGGATCCGTGGCCATGGTGCACGACCTCTCAGATTAAAATGCCTCCCTGTGATTGTACGACTATGAGGTTTCTGCGGGAAGCCGTATCTCCAGTTCCGCCGATTCGCCCCAGGAACAGCGACGAAATCGTCAAGCCGAAATCTAATCCCTCCCAGACAAAATCAACCTTGCCGAGAAATGGGGCGGAGAAAGGGATCGGACCATCTGCGGCTCACAAATATTGATCAAGGTGCGGAATGCGTACCGGGGATCGAGCATCAGTTCGTTGCCCATTCCGATGCGGCGTGCTGTTGCAGGTAGGATAGTCAGGTCTCAAGGACTACTCTCCCGTGGTGGGTCGGAGGTCGAAATTAGCGGCTGCCACAAGCGGCTCTCTTTCTTTTTTCCTTCTGCACATGGATCGATATAGTGTAGCCGAGCACTTTCATGAGCCTAAAGATCGTATCGAATGTGGGCTTCCGCCGGCTGTCGCCCTTTTCCAGTCGAGCAATCATGGGTTGGCTGACGCCGGCTTTCTTGGCTAGTTCGACTTGAGAAAGCCCCGTTCTTGTCCTCAGATCGGAGACCAGGCGGGCAATCTGGAGATAAAATCTGTGCTCATCAAATGCGACGCGGAATTCATCGTTCTTCAGCTCTTTAGTGACAATCTCATCCAGATTTACACTCTTATTTTTCATGACTCAAAACCTCTCTCAGCCGTTTTCTGGCAACTTCCAGTTCCTTTACCGGCAGCTTCTGTCCCTGCTTCTTGTACGAATGCAGAACATGAATGTGACCTGCTGCAACCGTTGCGTAGAAGAATCTGTACCCGCCAGCCGGCGCTCGAATCTTGATCTCCCAGAGCTTGCCTTTAATTTGCCTGAATTCGCAGCCTTTCGCGTCAAAGCCATAATCCTGGATGTCCTGAAAGACAGCCAAGATGACGGCGCGATCTTGGGTCGAAAGATCCTAGATAGATCTCTCAAAATAACTTCGACCGGAAGCCGCGGCCGCAAAAGTCAGTTTCACGACGTCGGTATAACCAAATGGTTATAGAATGTAAAGCAATAATTTTGGCCACTTCTGACTTGGGTGCGTCACGACGGGGTCAGTGGGACCATTCGTACGTGGGAAAATGAGGATTCGGTTATCCCGTTGCAGAGACGACGCCATGGAGGGGGTTCTCTTCTGGATCTTGGGGGCGGAATTCGCCCGGCGGGTCGGTGGCTGGGTGAAATAAGCGGCCCTTTTTGGATCGAAGGCTGGCCATGAGGCCGCCAGCTTCCGAGTTGTAGTGATTTGTCAACTACGCAGGCTGCTCCAGGATCGCCTTAGAGCCCGTAACTGCGGATTTTATACCCAACTGATGGTTTAGGATGCAAGATTTGCGCACACTCTCCCCTGCCCACCACGACTTGCAGTGCCGCCAGCTCAGGGAAATGCCTCCTCGTCCATATCTCGATCCGGGGTTGCGGAGGCAATCGAAATGGAGACGAATAAAGTCGCGGGAGTTATACGTGAAGAGTGCTCGACCCTCTGCTGCGGGAAGCCGGTGGTTTTTCCCAGGGCGATCTCCTCCTCCCCGACAGCAAAAGGAAATGGTTGGAAATAGGTGAGCGTCCCCGGTTTCCCGGTTTTCCACCAGAGGCCATTCGCAAGATACGCGATTGCCTCGGCCTCCCATCCAGACCGCCGCCGATTGCCCGCGCAATACCGGAACGCGAGGTAGACGAGCATGACTTTTATTGAGCAGGAGAGACCAAATCCGTTGCTTCCGGCGGAAGTG
>Ga0315277_10003987_pt1 | contig 19819 bp, 18 predicted proteins | sample YL17G05_15_MG_FD_203695 | JGI IMG/M metagenome (GOLD analysis project Ga0315277, IMG submission 203695) | Sediment microbial communities from Yellowstone Lake, YNP, Wyoming, USA - YL17G05_15 | ecosystem: Environmental > Aquatic > Freshwater > Lake > Sediment | place: USA: Wyoming | collected... | reverse complement strand
ACCCCTTCTTCTTTAATTCTTTTTAAAATTTGTTCCTTAATCTCCGCAGAGACTTTAAATTGTTTTTTCATATGCTTTTATACTAGGCTCTTGTAGACTATGTGTCTAGTATATGGGGTACCTCCCAGCTATAACTTTTGGTTTGCGTACCGAAGAAAGCATGTACAAAATCCTCTCCATCATCGGACTGATAGTTGTCCATGGAATTTTAAATTTTCCACCTTCAAAGGAAGATGATCTTCCTTGTAGCCCACTATTAATGCCTTTTACTTCCTTTCTGAGATATTCAAATTCCCTTTTATTATAGATGGCATTATTATCAATAACCTTAATGTTTTTAAGCATTTCAACAGCATAATCAACAGATTCAAGGTCACAAAATTTTGAAAGGCACCCCATAAAATCCCAATCCGAATAAGCCACCTGTTTTCTGACCGTAGAATCACGATCAAAATATGCACAAATATCCACAAATCCACGATTTTTCATTATTTTGAGGACTTTATTAGTGATTTGGTTTTTGTCCGCACGAAAGGTTATGGCCATATTATCATATTATAAAGTTAAAAATATATTAATAATATAATCTAACTAGTTGAATAAAATTATAAAATATACTAAAATATTATTATAAAACTATTAATAAATTTTATCATGTCATATTTTAAAATCAAAGGCGGCAAGAAGCTTTCGGGATCCATAAATGTTAATTCTTCTAAAAATTCAGCTGTTGCTCTTTTAGCTGCTTCGCTAGTTAATGATGGCATTACCGAATTTTATAATTTTCCCGATCTCGAGGAAACCAAAAGAATAATAGAAATTTTAGAATCAATTGGTGTTAAATTTAGCTGGATGAATAAAAGGCATCTCATAATAACACAACCAAAAAAATTAACTATTGACAATATTAATTATGCATCAGCAGCAAAAACAAGAAGTGTGCTATTAATGCTTGGCCCTTTAATTCATAAATTTAGAACTTTCAAATTACCCAAGAGTGGCGGGTGTAAATTGGGGGCTCGAACGGTTGCTCCTCACCTTTATGCTCTCGAAAATTTTGGTGTGAAAATTGATTCTTGCCCTCAATACTATTTAGTTAATACGGACAAAAAGTCTCCTTCTAAAGATATAATTTTATATGAATCAGGAGACACTGTTACGGAAAATGCGATCCTCGCAGCCGCCCTAACTCCAGGCAAAACTATTATCAAATATGCTTCTGCGAACTATCAAATTCAAGAATTATGTTTCTTTTTAAAAAAACTAGGCGTAAAGATTAATAATATCGGTTCAACTACTATTTCAATCTATGGAGTTTCAAAGATTAATACTAAAGTTAAATATACGTTAGCGGAAGATCCTATAGAAGCCATGCTTTTCATTGCATTGGCAGCAACGACACATTCAGAGATTACCATTAAGCGCTGTCCTATTGATTTTTTAGAATTGGAATTACTAAAACTAGAAAAAATGGGTTTAAATTTTAGTTTAAGTAAAAAATACAAATCTTATAATAAAGAAACAAATCTAGTAGATTTAAAGATTAAACCGTCAAAATTAATTGCACCGGAGGAAAAAATTTACGGCCGTCCATTCCCAGGAATTAATATTGATAATTTGCCATTCTTTGTGCCAATTGCTACACAGGCCAAAGGTAGAACTTTAATCCATGACTGGGTTTATGAAAATAGAGCCCTCTATTATACAGAATTGATAAAATTAGGAGCAGACATAACGCTTGCTGATCCACATCGTGTTTTCATAGAGGGCCCGACAAAATTAAAATCTAATGAAATTATTGCCCCACCTGCGTTGCGACCTGCTGCAATTATACTAATTGCCATGCTAGCTGCGTCAGGACAGTCAACTCTAAGAAATGTATATTCAATAAGTCGAGGATATGAAAACTTGACCGCACGACTAGCCAGTTTGGGTGCAAAGATCGAAAAAATTGAAGAGTAGATATTTTCACTTTAAAAGCGGTATAATAACCGCTTTTTTTATTCCAAACTTTTTAATTGCTCTTCTAACTTCCCCAGCTTCTCTTGCTGTTGCCCTAACTTCTCTTGCTCTTTTTCCACCACATCTTTCGGCGCCTTTTTTACAAAGTCCTTATTTTTCAATTTTTGTTCAAGAGATTGGGAATACTTTTTAACACTGGCAATCTCATTTTCTAAACGAGCTTTTTCTTTTTTAATATCAACCAAACCTTCCAAATGCAAACAAATCTCGCCCACTCCCTCTAAAACATGGGAGACAGAATTGTCAGGTTTAATTTTACCTATTTCCAAATTATTTAAACGCCCAAGATGGATTATATTATCAATCTGTTCATTTAATTTTATTTTTTCAGGATTTTTGCAAACAATTGTGACATCAACTTTTTTGGCTGGCTCAATTTTAAAATCAGAACGCAAATTTCTGATGGCCATGACAATTTCCTCAAATTTATAAAATGGATATAAAATTTCATCATAATCAAGCAATTTATCTGTTTCGTCAGAATATTCATCATCTTTAATGTCAGCGTCAGTGAGGGCTGTGCCCTCCGAAGATTTAGCGTAGGAGGGCCAAAAATTTACCATTAACATATCTTCGCCCTCAAAATTTGACCAGATTTCTTCTGTCACAAAAGGAATAAACGGATGCCACAAAATCAAAAGCTTTTCTAAAACATAAAGCAAAATATCTTCAGTATGAATCCATAATTCTTCATAGGGCTTATCAGGACTTTTTTTCATTTGCAACTTAGAAATTTCTAAATACCAGTCAGCCAGATCAGACCAAGTAAATTCGCGCAAAGCATCAATGGCGCCAGCAAAATTAAATTTATTGATATCTGCAGTTACTTCTTTAATTACCAAATCCAATTTGGCTAAAATCCACTGATCTGCCAGAGTTTCGCCATGCGGCTTTTCACTCACTCGCCTGACCTCACGCACTGATGTCAAAATATAACGCGAGATATTCCAAAGCTTGTTCACAAAATTGCGACTGCCCTCCACTTTTTCATCGTACAAACGCGTATCAGCACCAGCCGCCGTGCCAGAAATCATGGCCAGGCGCAAAGCATCAGTGCCAAATTTTTTAATAAAATCAAGTGGGTCAACCACATTACCCAATGACTTTGACATTTTTCTGCCTTTTTCATCGCGAATTAAACCATGGAGATAAACTGCTTTAAAGGGAATCTCTCCCATTAAAAAAGTGGTCTGAATAATCATCCTGGCAACCCAGAAAAATAAAATGTCATAACCGGTTTCCATGACCGAAGTCGGATGAAATTCCAAGTCTTTTGAATTATTAATCCAATCTTCCCAATTTTTATATTTTTTATAATCTTTATCCAGCAAAGTTGAAAAAGTCCAAAGTCCAGAAGAAAACCAGGTGTCCAAAGTATCTTGATCTTGTTCAAATCCCTTTTCTTTTGGCGCTACCAGCCCAACATAAATTTCCTTTCCCTTGTACCAGACTGGTATCTGATGCCCAAACCAAATTTGGCGCGAAATACACCAATCGCGTAAATTTTCCAGCCAGTGATAATAATCTTTTTCAAAACGCTGCGGAATAACTTTTATCTCCCGCCCCTTAACCACCTGTAGCGCCACTTCCTTAATTGATTTATCCTGAAAATATTTATTATCAGGCAAAGTTATTTTTTTATTAACATCCACAAACCATTGCAAGGAAGGCAAAGGTTCAACTGGTGACTCGCAACGGTAGCAGACGCTTAAATTTTGTTCAACTTCTTCAACTTTGGCCATTAAATTATTTTTCTCCAGCCATTTCACAAATTTTTCCCTGGCTTTTAAAACAGTTAAGCCAGCATAATCTTTGCCCGCCTCTTTAGTCATCTTACCATCCTCGCCAATCACTTTAAGCAAAGGCAAAAGATTTTTCTGGGCAATTTCATAATCAATAATAGAGTGCGCTGGTGTCACTCCTAAAGCACCCGTGCCAAATTCTGGATCAACTGAATCTTCAGCCACAACTTTTATAGTTTGCGAACCATGTCCTAAATCAACTATAAATGTTTTGCCAATAAATTTTTTATAACGCTTGTCTTTAGGATTAACTGCCACAGCCGTGTCTCCCAGTTTTGTTTCAGGCCTTGTTGTGGAAATGGCAATGGGAAAATCTTTAGCGTATTTAAAAGTATAAAATTTTGTTTTTGTTGCTACATATTCAACCTCATCATCAGCCAAAGTTGAGGCGCAGCGCGGACACCAATTGACAATGCGATAACCTCGGTAAATCAAACCCTCATTATACATTTTAATAAAAGCTTGTTTAACAACCTGACTTAAACCTTCATCAAGAGTATAACGTTCTCGCGACCAATCACAGGAAGAACCCATTTTGCGAATTTGCTGGCGAATTGTATTTCTTGATTCTTCAACAAATTTTTCCACCTGCTTTAAAAATTTTTCCCTGCCTAAATCATGACGAGTTTTCTTTTCTTCTTTATATAAAATATTTTCAACTTTTGTCTGGGTCGCGATTGAGGCATGGTCAGTGCCGGGCAGCCATAAAGTTTTTTTACCTGCCAGACGATTATAACGGATCAATAAATCCTGATAAGCAAGCATGGAAGCATGGCCAGTATGCAAAGTGCCAGTAGCATTGGGCGGTGGCATAGCAATAGAAAAATAAGTTTGCCGCTCGCCTGGCAAATTGTCAGGATTAAAATAGCCTGATTCTTCCCATTTTTTATAAATTTTGTCCTCAACTTCTTTAGGATCGTAGGCTTTAGGAATTTCTTTCATAAAATTATAAGTGTTGATACGAACTATATGAGCTAAAAGGGAAAATGTGAATAAGTAAACATGGAAAAGCCCTTATTCGCTTATAGCTCTTATAGCTCCTCTTTCACCTCTTAATATTATCTTTCTTTTTTTCTAAACCTCGTATTAAGCGGTCAATAATATAACCTGTTTTAATACTATGTATAATTGCTTTTTCAATTAGTTCCTCGTCTTCTATTAATTTTTTTCTTTTAATCCGCCTTAATCTTTCTTGCACTTCAGCGCAGGATCTTCTTGAATATTTGCAAAATCTTATATATTCTCCGGTTGACCCGCTATAATATCCTTCTACAATATTTGAACCAACCGAATCAGATGCGGCATCCAGCTGGCTTTTTAATTTAAATTCATTTTTCGGTAATAATTTAATAATCTCTTGTACCATTTCATCTAATTTATCGGCCATCTGCCAAGCTATAATTTTTTCGTGATTTCCAGATCGATATTTATTATTTTTCCTTTCCCCCATGTAGTTTCATTAATTATTTAATCACCTTCACCTTTTACCCTTCTTCCCTTATCGCTCCTATCGCTCTTATTTCCCTTATTATAGTTAAAATCTTACCAAAATTACCTCATCTTGACAAGATTACCAAATTAAAATTAAAGTATTTGACAGCTTTTGCTTGTTAAGATATACTGAAATATTCTATATTTAAATCCGAAATCCGAAGCACTAAATCCTAAACCAATCTAAATGTTCAAAATCCAAAACTAAATTTAAAAAATTTGAGCATTTGAGTTTTGAATTTGTTTAGAAATTAGATATTAGAATTTAGAATTTCATCAAGATTATGGGTTTAACACAAAATCAACAAATCTTTGAATTAATAAAAAATAGCCAAAAAATTCTGATCACTTTTAAAAAGAATTTTTCTGGTGATGCGCTAGGTTCGGCTTTGGCTGTTTTTTTGCTGCTTAAAAAATTGAATAAAGAAGCAGATATTGTCTGCCATGATTTTGCTATTAATCAAAATTTTGCCTTTTTACCCGAAGTTCACCAAACTAAATCAAATTTAAGCGGCTTAAAAAGATTTATCATTTCCCTGGATATTGCTGAAAACAAAATAAAAAATTTCTCCTATGACATTAAAGACAACAAATTAAATATTTATTTAACACCGGAAAAAGGATTTTTGGCTGAAAAAAATATTGCTTATAAATCAGATGATTATAAATACGATTTAATTATCACTTTGGATACTGACAATTTGGAATCGCTTGGCGAAATTTACGACCAGCATAATGAATTCTTTTTTAATACGCCGATTATTAATATTGACCACAATCCTGAAAACGAGCAATACGGCCAGATTAATTTAATTGAGCTGACCAAAACTTCAACTGCTGAAATTATTTTTGATTTAATTGAGCATTATGATCTTAATTTGCTTGACCAGCAAATTGCCACCTGCTTGCTCACTGGCATGATTGCCAAAACCAGAAGCTTCCGCTCAACCAGTGTCACTCCACGCGCTCTCAATATTGCCAGCCAATTGATTTTAAACGGCGCTGACCGGGATTTGATTATCCAAAATCTTTACCGCACCAAATCAATCAATACTTTAAAACTCTGGGGCAAAGTTTTAACCAGATTAAAAAATGACCCTGCTTATAAAATGGCCTGGTCATATCTGACCCAAAAAGATTTTATTGAGCTCAACATGCAAAATCCCAATTTAAGCGAAGTCATTGAAGAGCTAATCACTTCAGCACCAGAAGCAGAAATTGTCATTTTATTTACAGAAAATAAGAATCAAACAATTTCTGGTCTGATTTATACTTCCAAAAATTACGACTCTTTATATTTAGCCAAGGCCTTTAATCCTTTTGGCACTAAAACTTTTGCCACATTTGAATTAGAAAAAACTGATTTAGCTGAAGCAGGCAAAGAAGTGATTGAAAGCATTAAAACAAATTTGCAAAAATAAAAATTAAGCTCTAAAAATCAGCCCTGCACCAAAAATGCAGGGCTGTCCATATTATTGAAAAAAATTAGTATTCTTGTTAAAATATTTTTAAGCTTTGGGCATGTAGCTCAGTCGGTTAGAGCGCTACCCTTATAAGGTAGAAGTCGGTGGTTCGAGTCCACCCATGCCCAAAAGTCAGTTAGAAAATTTTATAAATAAAGGGCACTTAGCTCCCGCCTTCGCTAAAGCTTCGGCGGGGCAGGCAGTTGGTTAAATTTTATTATTTTTTGTTCAATTGGGGCAATTAGCTCAGCTGGTTAGAGCGCATCGTTGACGTCGATGAGGTCGCTGGTTCGATCCCAGCATTGCCCATAACTATCATAAAAATGAACTCCTCTAAAAATCTCTCTAATTACGATTTTAATCTCCCTAAAGAATTAATTGCCCAAAAGCCCGTCTCTCCGCCGGATAAATGCCGGCTTTTAGTTTTGGCTAAAAAGAGAAAAAACATTACGGATGATAAATTTTTAAATCTGCCAAATTATTTAAATAAGGGTGATGTTTTGGTTTTTAATAATTCTAAAGTTATACCTGCGCGTTTGATTGGCAGAAAAAAAACCGGCGGCAAAGTGGAAATTCTGCTTTTACACCAGATCAAACCAAACACTTGGCAATGTTTAGTCGGCAATTTGCCAATTAGAAAACAAGTTGGCATAAAAATATTTTTTGTGCATAATGCACGAATGGAGCAGATGCTCCATTCTACCCGAACGGGTAGCCAAGAGCCTCTGCTCTTGGCAGGTAAAATTATAAAACGTGACAAAGATACAGCCCAAATTAAATTCAATCTTTCTGGCCAAAAATTAATGACCCAAATCCTCAAACTTGGCCAAATGCCCACTCCCCCATATATCAAAAGAATCGCTAAACAAAATGAATATCAAACCTTTTTTGCTAAAAAACTCGGTTCAGTGGCTGCGCCAACTGCTGGCTTGCATTTTACCCCCAGAATATTTAAAAAACTAAAACAAAAAGGCGTCCAAATTGAATTTGTCACCCTACATGTCGGCCTTGGCACATTTCAGCCCATCAAAGTTGAGGATATTACCAAGCACCAAATCCACGAAGAATATTTTGAATTGGATAAACCAACCGCCAGACGTCTTAATCAAGCCAAAAAAGAAAATCGCCGTATCATCGCAGTCGGCACAACTTCAGTTAGAGTTTTAGAATCTTGTGCAAGCCCGAGCTGTCATGGTGAGCAGAGTCGAACCATCTGCGAGGGCGTTTATTCGGCTAAATCAAAAAAAGGCCAAACTGACATTTACATTTACCCCACTTACAAATTCAAATTTATTGATGCCATGATCACCAACTTCCATTTACCCAAATCCTCACTTTTACTCTTAGTCAGCGCTTTTGCCGGAACAAATTTCATAAAAAAAGCTTACCAGCATGCCATCAGAAAAAAATATCGCTTTTATTCATTTGGTGATGTAATGTTGATTAAATAAAAAAAGAAACGATTTATAACCGTTTCTTTAAAATAAAATCTTTTATCAACTTAAATGCTTAATTCTTTTTCTCCCCTTTTTTAACTATTTCAACTTTTCCTTTTTGAGTCCGAATCATATTTTCTATTTCTTTCAAATCTCCCTTGCTGGCAAAGAGCAAAACACACTTGCTCTTTTTCTTTTTGGCTTTGGCTTGAACATTAATTGCCGGAATCGTTGCTATGATTTCACCATCAACATACTCATTAAGAAAGCTCTTAAACTTCCTTAATTCTTGATCAAGGGTCACTGTTGAAAATTTAATGCTGATTTGAATTATATGCACTGCTGGGGAAACCAATTTCTGGTAAAATTTTTCAATTCCTGAATTAGAGAGCAGCATTAGGAAATTTTTGGGTAACCCAAGCTTGGCTAAGAATGCATCAAAGAGCAAAATTTTCACTTTTCCCAGCAATTCTGCTTGCTTTGATTCTGCAACTCCTCTTTTTTTAGACATTGCCTTTTCCTCCTTTTAAAAATTGTATTCAAATTATTAAGGTACAAGCTAAACTTAGCAAACTAATTATTTATTGTCAAACTCAAAGGTTTTGCTAAAAATAAAAAAGGCGGGGTTTAAGCCGCCTAAATTTTTTAAAAAGCATTATTGACTATTCTTTTGGCTTCCTTAACTTTTTTTTCTAATTCCTGCAGTTCAAAAAGAAGGTTTTGCAATTTTTCTCCTTTTAAATTGCTTAACTGTTTTGGTGTTAGCTCTGAAAGCATTTCATCAAGCATAGCCGAAAGCTTATGGCTGGATGAAGTGATGTCCAAAGCCAAACGGGTCGCAAAATCCAGAGGGGCATGCCCCTTTTTGGGTCTTGGCAGTTTAAGACCAGATTCTTCGCTCAATTTCGCTACTAAACGGGTGGTCTGCTGGGGTGTGAGGGGATTTTTAGCTTCCTCTTTTTTTAATTTTAGCAATATTTGCTTCTGCTGTTTTTGAGGAAAACTAGTTACTGCCAAAGCTAATTTGGGAGAAATCTTGCCCTGCTGCAATTCCATAGCCAAATCAGGATGCAATTTCAGATACTTTAACCTGTTATAAATCCAAGCAGTTGATTTGCCCATTAGGTCAGCGATGTATTGCGAGTCCAGATGATAATCCTTTTGTAATCTCTCAATAGCCAGAGCTTCTTCTATTACACTCATCTCTACCCTGCAGAAATTTGAAGCCACAGAAACCAAAAAAGCATCTCTACGATCAGCTTCTCCAATAAAAACAGGAATTTCTTCCAATTCCAATTCTAGTGCTGCACGAACCCTTCTTTCACCGTCAATCAAATCAACTATGCCTTTTTCATCTGGCATGCTGACAAAAGGCGGCGATAGGACCCCCACAGCAGCAATGGATCTTTTTAAACCGTCCATTAATTCAGGATCAAAATACTTTCTGGGCTGGTCAGGATTAGGCCTTATTTTTTTAGTTGGCCAACTATGCCAGCCTGGCTCAATTTTGCCTTCCTGGGCTTTGAGGGGTTGAAGCATGGAATCACCTCCTTAAATTTTTTTGTTGGCTTTAAAGTACGAATTATTTATTATAAACTTAACAAAGCTTAAATTTAAAGTCAAATTTTCTCCTTGTTTTTAGCTATAAAATCCGCTAAACTTAAACTAAAGATACAAATTTACCACGAAATGGTCCCTTTGGGACAAATCAAATACAAATTACTACTAATTTTAATCTTAACTTATTTGTAATCATTTGTAGTCAATTTGTAGATTTGTAACAATCAAAACAAGAAACATGCAAAAACCAAACCATTCAAAACTAATCATTGATTTTCTCAAGTCGTTTGCCACCGACCCTAATTTTAAATTTGTCCAAAAATTGCTGATAAAGTTTAAAGATTCCGAAGTTTATTTAGTTGGCGGCAAAGTGCGCGATATTTTATTACAAAGAGAATCTTATGACTATGATTTTGTGGTGCGCAATGTTAATGCCAAAGATTTGGAAAAATTTTTAGCTAAAGAAGGCACAGTCAATTTAGTCGGCAAGTCATTTGGCGTTTTCAAATTTGTCCCTAAAAAATATACTGGCTTTGAGCCAATTGATATTGCCTTGCCTCGGACAGAGCATTCTTTTAATACTGGCGGTTATCGTGATTTTGATATTCAGTCAGATCCCAAGTTGCCAATAGCCAAAGATTTAGAACGTCGCGATTTCACCATTAATGCTTTAGCTTTAAATTTAAAAACAAATGAATTAGTTGATGAATTTAATGGCCAGGAGGATTTACAAAACAAAACCATTAGAACTGTGGGCAAACCAGTGGAAAGGTTCCAGGAGGATTACACGCGCATGCTGCGCGCCATCCGCTTTTCCGGGCAATTGTATTTTAAAATTGACCAGCCAACCTATATTACTATTCAAAAAATGGCGCTCAAAATCAAAGATCTACCCGCAGAACGCACTACTGAAGAATTAACTAAAATTATTTTATCACCTAATGCAGAATTTGGCCTCCAGCTTTTACAAAAATCCAATCTATTGAAATTTATTATCCCTGAACTTGAAATGGGAGTTGGCGTTTCGCAAAACAAAAGCCATATTTACAGTGTCTTTACCCATAGTGTTAAAGCTCTCGGTTTTGCCAGCCAAAGAAATTACAATTTAAATGTGCGCTTAGCCGCGCTTTTTCATGATATTGCCAAACCCCAAGTTAAAAAAGGCGAAGGCCCGGACAGCACTTTTTATAACCATGATATTGTGGGCGCTAAAATTACCCGTAAAATTTTACAAAGGTTAAAATACCCCAATGAAGTAGTTGATAAGGTTTCTCATTTAGTTCGCCATCACATGTTTTTTTATTCTCTGGGCACTATCACTGACGCTGCTGTCAGGCGTCTTTTGGTGCGCATTGGTCCGGATAATATTAATGAAGCAATTCAAATGAGAATCTGCGACCGTTTGGGCATGGGCCGGCCCAAAGCCAAACCTTATAAATTAATAGAATTAGAACAACGGTTGCATGAAGTCCAATTAGATCCGATTTCTGTGAAAATGCTAAAAGTTAACGGTGATGACCTAATGAAATTATTAAAAATTAAACCAGGCCCTAAAATTGGTTTGCTTTTAAATGCTCTTTTAGCCGAAGTTTTGGAAGACCCGAAAAAGAATAAAAAATCTTATTTGCAAAAAAAATTAAAAGAATTAAATAAACTTTCTGACTTGCAACTTAAAGAGCTTGCGCCCCAATTAGAAAAATACGAGGAAGAAAGGAAAAAAGAATATTTTAGTAAAGTTAAATGGGTTGAATAGGCGGAAACGCCCTTTATTGTCATGGTGAGGCTCTCGAACCATGACACTCACCCTTCGAGAACCTCAGGGTGACATGAGGCAGGGCGTTTTCGCCCCCCTTCTTACCCCTTTTCCCCTTCTTACTCTTCTTACCCTTAAATCAATGTTAATCAAAATCAAACCAGAAAATAAAAACCAGCGTTTGGATAAATTTCTTACGACCAAACTCCCAATCTCCCGCTCCCAAATCCAAAAATTAATTAAAGCAGGTGATATTTTAGTTAATGGCAAAAAAACCTCTGTTCATAATTTTTTACAGCCAGGCGATCAAATCAAAATTTCTGCCAAAGAAATAAAAGAATTAACCACTGAAAAAAAATTAGAACCCAGTAAAAAAGTAAAGTTTAAAATAGTTTACGAGGATGAAAATATTTTAGTCATTGATAAACCAGCCGGACTTTTAGTCCATCCGACGGAAAAAATGGAGCCAGACACTTTAGTCAGCGGCTTACTTGCAAAATATCCTGAAATTAAAAAAGTCGGCGATGATAAATTAAGGCCTGGCATTGTTCATCGTCTGGATAAAGCAGTCTCGGGTTTAATTTTGGTTTGCAAAACGCAAAAAGCTTTTGACTATTTTAAGAATCTATTTCAAAAAAGAAAAATTAAGAAAATTTACACTGCTTTAGTCCATGGCCAAATGGAAAAACCAGAAGGTGAAATTAATCTCCCCATTGAACGCGCCAAAGGCAAAGGCAAAATGGCAGTCAAATCAATTAGCCAAGGCGGCAAAGAAGCAATTACCAAATATACTGTCATTAAACAATTTAAAAATTTCAGTTTATTGGAAGTAGAAATCCTCACTGGCCGCACCCACCAAATCCGCGCCCATTTGAATGCTATCCAACATCCTATTGTCGGGGATAAATTGTATAAACAAAAATGGGTCAGGGAAAGCTTAGAGCTAGACAGGCCATTTTTACATTCAACAATTTTAAGCTTTAAAAATCTAGATGGCAAAAAACTTGAATTCAAATCCAAATTACCTAGCAAATTACAACGCTTATTAAAACAAATTACTTAATTATTGATACATATCTACAAATTCCTACAGATCTACAGATGGGTAATGGGTGAAATTATTAGTAGATTAGTAGAATATTAGTAGATTAGTAACCTATGCATCAAATTATAACAATTTCGGGAGATCCTGGCAGCGGCAAATCAACCATTGCCCAAGAACTGGCTAAAAAATTAAAAGCCAAGCGTATTTATGTTGGTGAAATCAGAAGAAAAATTGCCAAAAAAAAAGGATTAACTCTGGCCGAGTTAAACAAATATGCAGAAAAACATCCAGAAACCGATGTTGATATTGATAAAAAAGTCGCTACAAAAGCCAGACAACTAGCCAAAAAATATCCAGTCATTGTAGAAGGCCGCACCCAATTCTACTTTATTCCCGAGTCATTTAAATTATACATAAAGGTTAATCTAAATGAAGGAGCCAAAAGAATTTGGCAACAAATGCAATCTGAAAAAGCCAAATCTGCCAGGAATGAAGGCAAGATTAATTCATTAACGCAGCTTAAAAAATCAATTAGACAGCGGGTTTTTAGTGATAAAAAGCGCTATCAAAAATATTATGGCCTTGATCATACCAAAAAATCTAATTATGATTTTGTTTTAGATACTAGCCACTTAACCAAAAAGCAACAAATTACTAAAATCTGGCCAAAAATTAAAAGCTTGACAAAAAAAAATTAAATTGTTAATTTAATATAACTACAATATTAAGGAGGAATGTAAATTGAAAAATCTTCTTAAAGCCGAAGCCAAGATAATTATTATAACTTTACTCATTTTTCTCATAGTCTCAAATTATTCAAGTAAAGAAAATTTGGTTATTTTAATGAGTATTATTGGCATATTTGGTGGAATAGCACAATGGGCATTATTAATATCTAATAATGCAACGGCTATCTCTGCTTCTTTTGCCATATATTCTTTAATAATTTCTTTTCTGGTTCTAAGAACACAAATACATGTGCCAAATGAGGCCTATTTTAATTACGATGTTGGCATTGCCTTGATTATGGCAATTATCAATATCTTTGCAATCAAGTTGCAAGCAAGTGAATATGCACAGGAAAATGACACATCCACTTTTAAAGTTATAATAATTTTTCTAATCCAACTTTCAATAATTTTGGGAGTGATTATTAAAACATTATTGTATTGAATTTTAAAATATTAAGACCGAAAAGCTCTGCTGAGTAGGTCTTTTTTTGCACTTGACTGATCTAAAAATATAAGCTAAAATAGATGATATCTTAAACACTAAATAATAATCACGAAATTACACGAAAAAATTTAGTGTTTTTTGTGTAAAATTTTCGTGGTTCAGTCCCATATGCCCAAGAAAAAAATCATAGAAAAACAAATTCTTGACAAACTGGAAATCAAACCCGGTATGGTTGTGCGTGTCCATCAAAAAATCAAAGATCTTACTGCCAAAGGCGAGGAAAAAGAAAGAATCCAGGTTTATGAAGGTCTGGTCATTGCCAGAAATCATGGCCAAGAACAAGGCGCTACTATTACTGTTAGAAAAATAAGTGAAGGTATTGGAGTGGAAAAAATATTCCCTTTATACTCTCCATTGATTGATAAAATTGAGCTGGTTGACCAAAAAGCTGTCCGTCGCGCTAAGCTTTATTACACTCGCGATTATAAAAAACGATTAAAATCTACTTCTGAAAAAAAATCCAAATAAAAAAGACAAACCGTCCTCGTGTCATTCAGAGCAAAGTGTGGAATCCTTGAAGTAATGAATTCTTCGTTTCACTCTGAATGACGGTTTGTCTTTTTTATTTTATTAAATTTACATTGCTATTTTTTCAGCTCTACCACCTATCTGGCCCCAAATATCTAATTCCACTGCTTTACGCTTGGGTTTAAGACTAGATAAAGCTTCTAAAACATTTTTCTTAACTGGGCCAGCGCCTTCCAGGCTAATGCCTTTTTTACTTTTAACCGCTTCAATCATTTCAGTTGAGGTCTTAATAATTTCTTGGCGCGGCTGTTCAAATTTAGAAGGAATTTCTTGGCGCAATTCTATCGGACCACCCATCCGACCTTCTAAAGATTTCACATATTGTTCAGCCTGCTCATCAATATTTTCGATTTTTCCCAGTTGTTCTTTTCTCATTTCCACTTTCTCTACTTTTTTGTCTTTTAATAATTTCTCTGCTTCTAAATCTACGGGATTTGTTCTTTTTTCTAAAGCCATATAATTATTCTTTAATATTTTTAATTTTTTTTCTTAGTTCCTCCAAAGCCATGACATTAGATGTTTCAGCGGTCTTTTTAAGCGCTTCCCTTTCCATTTCATCAATCTCATCCAGAAAAGTATTAGCATTACTAAAAATAATCTCAATAGCCTTAGCTCGTGTTTGATTATCGTAGTTTTGCGGATTTTGCACCACATCTAGGACATTCATTGGTGATAAATTATTGTTTTTAGGCATAACTTTTAGGTTAAAATTATAATAATATAATAGCATTTAAAATTATATTTTTCAAATTTAAGAGACGAGGCAGAAAACCTCGTCTTTTAAATAATGCGGAAAGACTATCAATACTAAAATTTTTCTTCAGAACGACGGTAAGGCACCTTGTTACCCTGATTGTCTATCATTGTATTATTCGAGATATGTTCAAGACAAAATGGACAACTGACTTGGTCAGGAAGCATAGTGACAAAATTAATTTCATTGTCAGTCCAAGGTTGCCGGCATCGCGTATGACAACCAACGCCGTCAACAATATGCGTCCTTACTTCTTTCATTTTTACCTCCTTTTAATTTAATTTAATTTTCAAGTTCCAAGATATTTAAAATTAGCATTTTCTTGAAAAAATGTCAATAGATAAAGACGAGGCAGAAAACCTCGTCTTTTGATTTGTCTTTAGAAAGTAAATTTGACCCTTAAACCGACCACGTCTCCGTTGTGGATCAAAGGTGTTGAGTCATAGAATGTCCAAAATTTTAGTCTCTTGAACACCAGTGTTGGCCCAAAAGCCAGTTCCCCAGTTTTTTTTTCTTCAAAAGAACCAAAGGCTTCCATCATAAAGCCGAGTTTCACGTCATCTTTTAATGAGCGCGCATACTCGGCTGTGCCATAATACTGATGATCCGGGAGTGGTGGGATTTGCTATACTAAACTATAATATTTTGTTTTTAGGGGTAGATTGGAGCATCTGCTCCAAGCACGAATTCTCGCCAAGAGCAGATGCTCTTGGCTACCCGTTTACTTTAAACTTATGGATACAAAACTCTCAACTTTACTCCAAAACCTTGGCTTTACTGAAAAAGAAGCCCTGGTTTATTTATCTTTAATGGAACTTGGCAGTGGCACAGTCAGCCAGATTAGCCAAAGAGCCAAATTAAAAAGGTCAATTATTTACATTATTATAGAAGGCCTAATTAAACGCGGCTATGTTAGCGAAATGCCAGAAACAAAAATCAGCCGCTATATTGCGGTTGATCCGACTAAAATATTGTCTGATTTGAAAAATAAAGTCACTGATTTAAAAAATCTGCTCCCCTCTCTTTTGGCTATCTATAATAAACCAGCCTGGAAACCTAAAATTAATTATTTTGAAGGCAAAGAAGGCGTGGCCAGTGTTTATCGTTATATTGAGAATGTTAAAGAAGCTTGTTTTATTACCTCAACTGGCCGAATTGCTGAACATTTGCCAGAAGAAGTGGAAGCCTGGATAACAGACAAATTAGCAAAATCTGTCCCTCTTGTTGGCAAACATTTACTTTCCAATACTGAAATTGATCGTGATTTTGCCAAAAGATTAAAAGGCACCAAACAACAGATTAAATTTTTACCTAAAGGATTGACCGTGGATATGGATATATCTATTTATGAAAATAAAGTTGCCTTAACTTCATTAGAAGAACATTTATTTATTGTGGTCATTGAATCAAAGGCCCTATATAATTCCATGAAAACTATTTTTGATTTGCTGTGGGAACAGGGGGTGAAATAACCCAGCCCTTTGCTAACAAAGAGCTGGGTTATTTCAATAATTTTTTCAAAAATTGTCCTGTATAACTTGATTTTACTTTAACAATATCTTTGGGCGTACCTTGGGCAATAATTTTGCCGCCTTTGTCGCCGCCTTCCGGACCCATATCAATCACCCAGTCAGCTGATTTAATCACATCAAGATTATGTTCAATCACTAAAACAGTGTTACCTTTGTCAACCAGTTTTTGCAAAACAGCCAATAGGCGGTTAATATCATCAAAATGCAAGCCAGTTGTTGGCTCGTCCAAAATATATAAAGTTTTGCCAGTTGCCCGGCGCGAAAGTTCAGTTGCTAATTTAACCCTTTGCGCTTCACCACCAGATAAAGTCGTGGCAGGCTGGCCCAATTTCAAATAACCCAAGCCCACATCATATAAAATCATTAATTTTTCAGCAATAATCGGAATGTCTGCAAAAAATCTTTTGGCTTCATCAACCGGCATATTTAAAATATCAGCAATATTTTTGCCTTTATAATGAATTTCCAAAGCTTCTTTAACATAACGCGTGCCATGGCATTCTTCGCATTCCACATAAACATCTGGTAAAAACTGCATTTCAATTTTGACCAAACCTTCGCCAGCGCAGGTTTCACAACGGCCGCCTACTACATTGAAACTGAATTTGCCAGCATCAAAACCGCGCATCTTGGCTTCAGGAATTTGGGTGAACAAATCGCGGATATAAGTAAAAACACCAGTGTAGGTAGCTGGGTTAGAACGCGGCGTGCGACCTATTGGCGACTGGTCAACAGTAATGACTTTATCCAAATTATTTAAACCAATAATTTCCTTATGTTCAGCTGGCTGTTCTTTGGCTCTAAAAAAATACTTGGCCAAAGCGCGTGATAAAATATCTGTCACTAAAGTTGATTTGCCAGAACCAGACACGCCAGAAACAGCAATAAAATTGCCCAAAGGGAATTTAACATCCAAATTTTTTAAATTATTGGCTGTGGCGCCTTTAACTGTAATGGCCTTATTATTGCCTTTGCGATAATTTTTGCGCGGTTCAATTTTATACTTGCCTGATAAATATAAACCAGTTAATGATTCTTTATTTTTCTTAATTTTTTCCAAAGGCCCCAGATCAACAATTTGACCTCCATATTCGCCAGCGCCTGGCCCCATATCAATCACCACATCAGCTGCCTGCATAATGGCCTGGTCATGTTCAACCACAATCACAGTATTACCCATATCGCGTAATTTTTTTAAAGTTTCAATTAAGCGTTGATTATCGCGCTGATGCAAACCAATTGACGGTTCATCCAAAACATAAATTATTTCCGTCAAAGAAGAAGAAATCTGTTTGGCTAAACGAATTCTTTGCGCCTCGCCGCCAGCCAAAGTCGTGGCACTGCGATCCAAAGTTAGATAATCCAGAGAGACAGCAATGAGATATTCTAAACGCCGCTTTATTTCCTTAATCAGCTGCTGGGCAATCTTATATTCATTCCCTGACAAACTTAGTTTATTTTTCCCATTGCCTTTCCCCGCCCCGCGAGGCGAGCCATTTTTAGAATTTTCTTCAACGTTCTCAAAAAAATTTAAAAGTTTTTGCAGATTCAAATTTACTAAATCCGCAATGTTTTTATCCAAAACTGTAACAGCTAAACTTTCTGGTTTTAAACGTTTGCCCTGGCATTCGGGGCAAATAATTTCTCTCATATAATCTTCAATTTCTTTCTGAATATAATCAGAATCTGATTCCCTGTATTTTTTTTCTAAAAAGGGAATAATTCCTTCAAAAGTAAATTTTTTAGCATTGATTTCATATTCTTCATTGCCTGTGCCGTATAAAATTAAATGCAAGGCATCTTTTTTCATTTTTTCAACTGGCTTATTTAAAGGCACGCCATGAGTTTTAGACACGGCTTCCAAAATTTTATGCTGAATGGGCTGATTGGCAGTTAAACGAGTCCAAACTTTAATCGCGCCCTGCTCAATAGTCAAGCGTGGATTAAAAACAACTAATTCAGGATCAATCTCCAGGCGAATGCCTAAACCCGTACATTTGGGACAAGCGCCAAAAGGCGAATTAAAAGAAAAACTGCGCAATTCAATTTCTGGCAGATTCAAATCGCATTTAGAGCAGTGCAAGTGCTGGGAAAAGGTGATCTCCTGGTTATTGTCCTTGCGTAAAATTTTCACCATGCCATTTGATAAATCCAGGGCTTTTTTTACTGCTAAATATAAAGGACTTTGGGCCATTTTCTCTGGATTAATTCTTTCTACAAAAGCATAATCAATTAAAACTTCCAGATTGTGTTCAGCTGTTTCATCAATTAAAAGTTTTTCAATTTCATTCATGCCATACATTTTGCCATCTAAACGCAACTGATAAAAATTGGCTTTTTTCATTTTTTTAATCAAATGATCCAGTTTGCCTTTTTGGCCAATGACAATCGGCGTCAAAATCGTGATACGCGTCTGCACGGGTAATTCTAAAATCTTTTCCACAATCTGTCTTATCCCCAATTTCTGGATTTCTTGGCCACATTTAGGACAATGCAAATGGCCGATTCTGGCAAATAAAAGACGGAGATAATCATAAATCTCCGTGATCGTACCCACAGTTGAACGCGGATTATTAGAAGTTGATTTTTGGTCAATGGCAATAACTGGCGACAAACCCTCAATCTGATCAACATCTGGCTTATCCATCACGCCAATAAACTGGCGCGCATAAGAAGACAAGCTTTCCACATATTGCCTCTGGCCTTCTGCAAAAATCGTATCAAAAGCTAAAGATGATTTGCCTGAACCAGAAAGTCCGGTAATAACCACGAATTTATTTTTAGGAATTTCCACATTAATGTTTTTGAGGTTGTGAACCCTAGCGCCTTTGATAATAATTTTGTTTTTTTTGACCATAGAAAATTTTAATTTTTATTTAAAAAATTTCAGTAGATACGAATTAGTGACATTGTAACATGGCCAGTTAATCTGGTCAAGGGCTAAAGGCTAGAAACAAGAAAAATTAAAAAATGACGCTTAAATACGCCATTTTCTCTAATTTATAATCTGTTAAAAAATTATTATTCTAATCGGCTTTGCAAGCCTTTTCTAAAATATTCTTTCTGCTCCTTGGGAGGTACCCCATATACTAGACACATAGTCTACAAGAGCCTAGTATAAAAGCATATGAAAAAACAATTTAAAGTCTCTGCGGAGATTAAGGAACAAATTTTAAAAAGAATTAAAGAAGAAGGGG
>Ga0315277_10003986_pt1 | contig 19821 bp, 15 predicted proteins | sample YL17G05_15_MG_FD_203695 | JGI IMG/M metagenome (GOLD analysis project Ga0315277, IMG submission 203695) | Sediment microbial communities from Yellowstone Lake, YNP, Wyoming, USA - YL17G05_15 | ecosystem: Environmental > Aquatic > Freshwater > Lake > Sediment | place: USA: Wyoming | collected... | reverse complement strand
ATTTTTTATTTGCCTTTGGCTCACTTTTGCGGTAGAATATTACCTGAACCGAAACCCTTAAGGAGGGTATTGAGATGAGTAAACTGATTTTTACTCTTATTTGCTTGTCCGCCTTCGGCGGAGCCATCCCCTGCCAAGCGAGGATAATCACTGTCGATGACAATGGCCCAGCGGATTTTAACAATATCCAGTCTGCGATTGATGACACTAACGATGGCGATACCATTATTGTTAAAAAGGGCATATATCTTGAGAACATCAACTTTAGAGGCAAGAACATCATCCTGACCAGCACAAACCCAAATGACCCCTGCGTAGTCGCCACAACAATTATCGATGGTCAGCAGAACGGTTCTGTTATAACTTTTAATGGCGGCGAAGACTCTAATTGTGTTTTGAGTGGAGTTACAATTACTAATGGGGGACAATGCGGATCGCTGGAGTGTGCAGGTGTTGCTTGTTATCATTCTTCGCCGACCATTATCCGAAATATAATTACCTGGAATTGGGGTGGTGAATGGGGTGGCGGAATTTACTGTGGAGAAAGTTCATCTCCTTTGATTATTGATAACACTATAATGAAGAATTATTCAGAATTCGCTGGAGGAATTGATTGTTGGGATAACTCATCACCTCTTATTATAGGAAACAAAATTCTTGGGAACTTTCCTGATTTTGGTATGGGTGCCATTCATGTTGCATATTCTTCTCCCACTATTCTAAACAATCTCATTGCTCTTAATTTTGGAGCGGGAATCGGAATTTCCCGATCTGGCAAACAGATGATAATCTTAAACAACACTATTGTTGGTACTTTGCCTAGTGGTTATGAGCATGCAGGCATAAGAGTATATGAGTCTGTTACCCCTATTATTTGTAATTGTATTATTTGGGGGAATGGAGATGATCTTAAGGGATGTACTGCTACTTACTCATGTATTGAAGATGAGGACGATGAGGAAATCGGTGAGGGTAATATTCACTCTGACCCGATGTTTGTCTTCCCAGGCCGTTGGGATGATGCTGGTACGCCGTCGCCACACATAGAGGATGATATATTGATTGAGGGTGATTATAACTTAAAATCCCAGGCAGGACGCTGGGATCCAAACAGTCAAAGCTGGGTAAAAGACGATGTAACGAGTCTCTGTATTGATGCCGGCGACCCGGCAAGCCCTATCGGCTTAGAGCCATTCCCGAATGGCGGCATTATCAATATGGGCGCCTATGGCGGCACACAAGAAGCGAGTAAATCATATTTTGGCGAACCGGTTTGTGAGACTATTGTCGCAGGGGACATCAACGGCGACTGCATCGTCAATTTCAAAGACTTTACCCTTATGGCTTTCCACTGGCTGGAAGAAGGAAGATAGGGGAAAAAATTTAGAACTGAGAATGTAGAACGGAGATTGCTTCGTCGTCCCGATTTATCGGGACTCCTCGCAATGACAACCGGCACAAGGTTTATACACAAAGTCGGTTTTGAATAAATAGCTATTCAACGCCCGCAAGCCAGTTTTCGGTGAACTGCTGTAAATCATTCACATCAACGTTACCGTCACTGCCGGTAAGATTGGCGCCGCCGCATTTGCCGCAGTTGGTTTGCTGCCAGTATTGAGCAAACAGGGCAAAATCTATGAAGTCCACATCGTAGTCCTTGTCCATATCGCCAGGCGGTATATTCCGGTAGAGATGCACTTTCCCATCAAACGCGCCGATAAGAACATCGAGGTATCCATCACCTGTCCAGTCACACACAAACGGCCTGGAGCGCGGTGTGCCCCCAAGGTCGATTTGAACGCCATTGGAGTCAACACGCACATAACCTGAAAAGGCAGGGGCTATGTCGGTGGCAACATTGCTGTAAAACAATAGTTCGCCGTTGGTGTTGCCGGTAAGGAGGTCTTTTTTGCCGTCGCCATCCAGGTCAAGAATGTCGGGACTTGAACGGGATGAAGGCACAACCAGAGGCGAATCGCTCGCCTGCGCGAATATTTCGGCAAGAAAGTTCGGCTCCGTATCGGTCCCCTCGTTAATGAAAATATGGATTTTACCATCATAAGCTCCGACGACCAGGTCTTTTTTGCCGTCATTGTTCCAGTCCACAACACAGGGAGTTGCGCGGCCTATATTAGGGGAGGTTCCAACCTTGATGTCGGTCTTTAAGCCGGGCTAGCCTACCTGAAGCAATGTCCCTCCATCAAATGTCGGGCTTTCGTCGGTGCCGATGTTCAGAAATATCTTGATAGTGCCGTTACCGTGGCCTGCCAGCAGGTCTTTGCGCGCATCTGCGTCCCAGTAAACTACGCGGGGGAAGCAGCCCAGGCAACCAGCGGGCGGACAATAAAGGTCAAAAAGGTCAACGCCATTGGACGACTTGGCATAGAAGTAGCCTGAAAACTGCGGCGTCGATTCGGTTCCCACATTAAGATACACGCGGACCTTGCCATCACCGGTACCGATTATCAGGTCTTCTAATCCATCATTATTCCAGTCCACATAGGATGGCACAGAGTATGTGCCAACACCGATGTCAACACCGTTGGCTTCAACGAACTCCTCGGGTCCCAGATTAAGCACCAGGCCACTTGCAAACCCATCGTTTGCACATATCATCAGTATGCAAACGACTAAGGGCACCAGCACTACATATTTCATCTTACACCTCCCCTTGCTAACTGATTTACGATTTACAATCGAAAATCGGCAACGAAGCTCCTCTTCACTACCCTTCCGTTAGTTAATAACAGTGTATCCGATTCGGGACAAAAAATCAAGAAAAAACCCACATTAGTTGGGGGGGAAAGCCGATTTTGACTACTGTAACGCTTTTATTATAGGCCGCTTGCGTCCGCTGATATTTTCGATTGTCGATTTGAAATCGCCAATTGATAATCGTCAATTCTTTTCATGGGCGTCGAGGCGGCGACGAATACTCCGTAACTGCCTGTCTAAGTAAAATAGGTACGCAAAATAAATCACCCACATCACTGTAAGAGCCATACAAAGGTAACCCATCGATAGTATCTCCTATTTCATACCCTGTGTTGCATCTTGATTTATGCTTTTTAGTATATCAGCTCTAATCCAAATCAATACTGTCGCCAGAAGTAATGTCCCGCCGACAGCCAGGCCGAAAGCCGCACTCTGCCAGATACTCTGGAAACTAAACTTTGGCCAGTGAATGTCAGGAACATAACGGGCGCTGATATATACAAGAGGGACATCTACAAAAGCGATAATACCAAAGACAGCGCAAATCCTTCCCCTTTGGCTCTCGGCAGGCAAACTAACCCTCAGTATCAAATAAGCAACATATAAGAACCACAGCATCGCCGAACTAACAAGCCGCAGACTCGGTGTCCACCACACGCCCCAGGCAGCATACGCAAAGATTGACCCTGTTGCGTTCAAAACCGTCGCAAAGACCAGACCAACCTCGCCACAAGCGGCGGCTACGTGGTCCCACAACTGGTCCTTTGTTCGCAAATGCTGTATCGAGCAGACAAATAGCACCGTGAAGCAAACCAGTGAACAAATTGCCGCCGGCACATGGATGTAAACGATATTGTATTCCACCGGCTCAACAGCAGCGACCGACAACGCCATCCAGCCCGAAACCAGTATTAAGCAGAAGCTAAGACCCCAAAAAAATAAACGCATTCAGCTCTCCTAATCTCCCACGACGAGGCCGAACAACAGCCAGCAGACAGTAACAAATATCGCATCGAACGCCGTCATATATCCGACAGCCGCTCTGAAATTACCTGCTATGCCGAACGTCCCGACGTCTAATGCCTGGCCGCCTACAGGCCCGAACAACAGCAGCAAAGCAACAATGGCCGGTATCATCATCGGCATAAGCACAGCCATTACAAGGACGCTCAGAAGTGAGCCTGCTGTCTTTGTCTGTTGCACAACGCACCCCAATAGCGTCCCCACACTCGAGATGCCGATATTGGCGAGCAACAATACCATAATCAACTGAAGCCATTTGCCGGTTACAGTTACTTTGAAAAGCACAAGAACTACCGGCACGGTGACAATTTCAAAAATGCAAAGTATGACGATATTTACCAGCAGTTTCGCAAGATAAATATCACCGGCATCTACCGGTGCAAGCAATAAAGAACCGAGACAATCATTTTCCAGCTCGACGGCAAAACTTTTCTCACAGACCAAAATGCCAGCGAACAACACCGCGATAAGCAACACCGCACCTGCTGCAACAGATATGTCTATTGACGCGGCCTGTGCAGCTACGCGGAAAATCCACGCAATAATGACGCCGAGGCAAACTATAGTCGGCAGCAGTTGCTTTGCCCTGAATTCAGCAATCAAATCCTTAACAAATATCGCTTTTATGGTGTCCGTAACGCCACTCACCTGTTTGCCCTTACATACGAGAGATAATCCCTGGCAAATGCTGCGGTGTCTATCTCGGAAGTTTTCGTGTTAAAAACCAGTCTTTGCGCATCCAAAACTGCTACGTGCTGGCAACACTGCAAAGATAAATTAACGTCATGAGTTGTCATCACAATAGCGCCGCCCTGTCCCTTGAAGTTATTTAATATGGTGACAAGATGGTCGCTTGCATCAGCATCCAGGCCGGTAAAAGGCTCATCTGCCAGCAGGACGGTCGGCTTGTGAACAAGCGCTCTGGCAATAGCCAACCGTTGCATCATACCACGGGAAAGAACACCGGCCCTATCATAACGGTAGTGCATCAGAGCGGTTTGCTCCAGAAGCTTTTCTATATGGTCTTTGGCGTCTCCAACACCGTAAATCAGTGCAAAGAACCGAAGATTTTCGATGACCGTCAATTGTGGATACACCATACTTTTATGAAATATTACTCCAAACCTTGCCCTTGCCTGCCGGGCCTGCGTTTTCACATCAAATCCACAGATTCGCACTGCACCTGCACCTGGTTGTAAAAGGCCGGCCATTATTCGAAGCAGCGTGGTCTTGCCGGCAGCATTTGCGCCACAAATACAAAGTCCCTGACCGCTCGTCAGATGAAAGCTTATGTCCTCGAGCACTACCTGACTTCCAAAGGATTTACACACGCCTGCAACATCAACGGCGAGTGGTTCCGAAGACTTCTGCAATTTTTCATCCATACCTTATATCTGAAACTCAAAGCTTAAAACTCGAAACTGTGGAAGACTACTCACTTAATTTCTGGTCCAGCTTCACTTTGTATTTTGACTCGCAGCGGGTCAAAATTTTATCGGCCTCAAATATGCCTGTCTGGATAGCTCTGCCCTCAACAACCACCTCTTTGCCGGCAGCAAAGTTTTTCGGCACCGCACCATAGAACCTCACCGCCACCGACTTATCTTTTCCGGCCAGCTCAAAGTCAAGCTGCATCTTTTCCACATTATGGACTACACTACCGTCTTTTACCCTGCCGGCAAGACGAATAATACGATTCCCCTCAATCTTAGACGCTCCCCTCCCGCCACCTTCCATAGTCGCAGTGGATACAATCTTAACAAACTCATCCACCGAGTAGTAATAGGCCCAGGAAGATTTGATTGTCTGATGAAGCAGGTATGCGGACGCTACACCGATGACAACCACCGCAATAATAACCTTTATCAGCTTTCTGGTATTCACCGATATTCTTTCGAAACTAAAATTATCCGCTTAACAATCTACGTTAAATTACAGATAATTGCAACACAGCAAAACAAAATAGAAGTTACAAAGTAAGCTATGCTGAAGAATTGTTTGACAAATCCCGGCAAATTGTCAATAATGCAATCTAAAAGATTAGAGCTTATGTCCGAGAGGGAAAACCGATGCGCCTTGTCGTAAAACAAAAAGGTCATACCATAAACGAGTTTCGATTCACCGAAGGACCTATTTATATCGGCAGACACGAACACAGCCAGGTTTTTTTGCCGGATAGAGCGGTCTCAAGACAGCACGCTGCAATCTTTACCACCACAGAAGGAAAATGGATGGTCGAGGACCTGGATTCGGCCAATAAAACGTATCTGAACGATAAGGCAATCCACAAGGCCGAAATAAAATCCGGAGACTGTCTGCGTATAGGTGATTTTACAATCGAAATCCATATTGAAGCCGATACTGACGCTGACAGAGCAATTCATCTGGAAGATACGCTGGTAACGACCTCTCGCAAACCGCAGATTATAGTAAGGAAACCGGATGCCGAGCATGCCGCCGACATAATGTTGCCCGCTAAAAGGGTAAAAGACTTTCTGCAGGCGACAGAAACAATCTGCAAGGCGGGCGGCCCCGACGAAATGCTCAAGGCCTTATTGAATATCGTATTAAAACAATTTAGCGCATACCGTGCCTGGTGTGCTTTGAGAAATCAGCCCAGCGGCCCGATGATTTCACATACAGGCAAAACACACACCGGCGAAAAGGTTGAGCTAAGCGATATAAAACTCGGCGCAAAAATCACCCAAGCGGTTGAAAAAGCCCAGTTTTTACTTTTGCCGCAAGCGCCGGCTCAAATGCAGCAGCAAGGAGTATGCTCCGCGATGATAGCACCTATTATGGACCCTACCGGCTGTTTCGGAGTGATATATGTAGAAAACGCCGCAGACCAGCAGCCGTACAGTTTAAGCGATTTGGATTACCTTATGATGCTTGCTATCCACACAGCCGCTATACTGGAGAACTTCTGACCCTGTGAACCACCCCCCCTGCCGGTATTTTACGACACCGTGGAGTTATCGCATGGGCTGGCCAGTCAACGAAATATTCCTTATCCTGAAAGGAATCTGGTCCTTCTTAAGCTCGTCAAAGACATTCAGGACGACCCGTGCGCTCTTTGGCAATTGGTCTCTGACGGAAAACTTCAGCGTTGTTGTGCCGCCAATGGACCCCGAGCCACGCTGGCTTATATCCAGCTTTGCACCGCCGTCCGCGTAGAATTCCACAGATTTGATTGCTTCAGCCGGCAGGTCCAATCTCAAGCCCAGCATCGTAGCATTATTCTGCCAGGGGTCGGCCTCGATTGAGCTGACAACAGCCCCATAGGCATCGCCTTTAGCTCCAACCTCAAAAGCAATAACACCCAAATCCGCCTCTCTGGAACCGCTCGCTGTCAGATATTCCAGCGTTCCGGAAACCTCCTCCAAACCGCGCGCACCTTCATCGGGCAGAAGTAACTCAACATCGAATACGACTGTCTTGCCATCGCCGGCGAGTGTGGGGAACCTTATCTTGCGGCTCCACTGGTCTTTAGGTAGAAGCTCCTTGCCGGTATCCGTCATCGCTTTTTCGATTTTACCTCCCGATACCTTAACAACAGGGGCCGGCAGCTCAGCTATTAGCGACAAAGTATAACCGTTGCTCTGGCCGAGAGGCATTATCCCGCGTACGAAGTCCGAAAGCCGCACTAAACGCACACCTCCAACTACTACCTTCATTCCCGTCTCTTCTTCAGAAGGAGCAGGAGGGGTAATTTCACCTACCTCCTTTTCAGAGGGAAGTTTCTCCTTATCGGGGGTCTTTATAGAAACTTCCTCTCCAGGGCCTAACTGGCCGAGTACACTCTGATAGTCTGCTTTGGCAGCGGCTGCTTCGGTGCTGTAATCGAAAAACGGCTTTGCAGCTCCGGCCACAACAACGCGAATCGGCGCCCTCTGGCCGAAAAGCATCTCATTGAGCATCAAGTCGCTTTCGGGGCCGGACGACATAGGGTCCTTGCCGGTACGGATTTGCTCTTTCAGCCAGGTTTCATTCTGCATCATCCGGTCCATAATCTGGAGCGTTTTGGCACCATCAAAAGCTAAACGGACGGTACTATCGTCAATTCTCTCAAAGTTGGAAACCTCTTTAATCTGGCCCGGCAGGTGCAAAATTGTTTCAACTTTCAGGCCTGAAAAAACGCCCTGTATCATTGCCCTGCTTTGTTGGTATTGCACCTTGGCCTGCCGAACAAGCTCGTCTAACTTTTCTTCCGGAACCGCAGGAGCAGGAAGAGCCGTTTGCGGAGCGTTGGCCGCTCCAGGCTGTTCCTGACCTTTTATTTCAATCGTTATTTCGCCCAAGTCGTTGCGGGTGAAACTAAGCCGCATCATATCGCTGCTGATATTGGGGCTATGAATACTCAAACCGTTGATGTCTGGAAAATAGGCAGTGCCCTTGAAATACATTCTGCCATCATCGGTCACTTTGTAAGAAACATCCTTCCAGGCATCAACCCCCGCAGATTTGCTTAATATCTCTCTGACGCTCTTTTTGAGCTGCGCCTGAGGGTCAGACGGCCTGCCACCTGCCATTTCAGGAGGTGGTTTTCCACCCCCCATTTCGCCAGGTGCCCCGCCACCCATCGTCTGGAAACCTGCTTCAAGATTCATCGCCGGAAAAGTAAGTTCGTGAGTTACTTTACCGGACCCATCCGGGTTTACGATAAATTCATCTTTTGTTTCTATGCAGCCAACAACAGACGCAAGTCCAACGATTAACAAAATTCGGCTAAACTTACCCATAGCACCAGCCTCCTTCCGCCTTCGGCGGATAAAAAGGAATGATTAATGTATTTCAAAAACCAATATAATAATACATATTTTCACCGAGTTTGTCAATGATAATGTGCCACAGTAATGGGATAGACAGTGTGGGCATCGTCCTTCAAGTTTCATTATTGAGCCGACCGATAATATAATGTAGTTGACCATTTTTGGCCTCCTTGCTGGCGTAAGCCATCTTGACGATTATGTTTTTCATTAAAATCGGCAAAGAGGCCTATTTTTTTACACCTCAACCACAGAATTTGAGACAGTTACGGATACCCACCCCGGATGTTTTATTTGATTCAACCTGGATTGCCGGATATACTTGGTTACCGAAACGACCTCAATTCGGACAAAAAAGAAACAACCGAAACAGGAGAAATCCGATGAAAAATAGCCGCCGTAACTTTCTTAAGGCCGCCGCATTAGGCGTAACGTCAGGCCAGTTGTTAAAACTGCAAAGACCGTCTTTCGCCGAAGCAATTGACAAAGATGGCAAAGGTCAGGCACACAATAAGCCGACCGGCGAGAAGATTCAAAGTATCGAGACCTTCGCCAACGAAAACGTGTGCATCGTGCGTGTCCGCACCGATGCCGGAGCAGAAGGATACGGTCAGACTGCTCCATTCAACGCCGACATATCAGCGAAGGTCCTGCAGCGGCAGATTGCCCCGCACGCCCTCGGTAAAGACCCGGCTGACGTCGATGCTATCGCGGACCAGTGCATCGAGGCCAATTATAAGTTTCCCTGGTCATACATCTGCCGTGCGCTGGCCGGCGTGGATACCGCCCTATGGGACCTTCGCGGCAAACGTGAAAACAAGAGCGTCTGCGAACTTCTGGGAGGAAAACCAAGGCCAATACCCGCGTATGGCTCAAGTATGAGGCGTGACATCACGCCGGCCGACGAAGCAGACCGGCTGGCGAGACTGCGAAACCAAAAGGGTTTTCGTGCCTTCAAGATTCGCATCGGCAAGGTATGCGGCCACGACCAGGACCAGTGGCCCGGGCGCACCGAATCGCTCGTTCCCGCTGTCCGCAAGGCAATTGGTGACGACATCTGGTTGCACGTGGATGCAAACAGTTGCTATACGTCGGCTAAAGCAATCGAGGTCGGAAAAATACTCGAAGATAACGCCGTCTGCCATTTCGAGGAGCCGTGCCCTTACTGGGAGCTGGAATGGACGGCTAAAGTGGCAGCGGCCTTGAAAGTCCCTGTGGCCGGCGGCGAGCAGGATAACGACCTGGCCCAGTGGCGGCGAATGATAAATATGCACGCCGTCGATATTGTCCAGCCGGATGTATGTTATGTTGGGGGTCTGACGCGAGCGCTGCGGGTGGCTGCAATGGCCGCCAATGCGAATCTTCCCTGCGTGCCACATTCGGCTAATCTATCAATGGTGATAATCTTTACACTGCATTTGCTCGGAGCGATACGCAACGCCGGGCCTTATATGGAATTCTCCATCGAGCCGACCGGCTGGACCAAAGACCTCTACAACCCTGTGCCGGAGGTGCGAGATGGAAAGGTCGCTATTCCCGATGGCCCCGGCTGGGGCGTAACGGTCAATCCTCAACGGCTGGAAAAGGCAGAACGCCAAATAAGTGAACGCAAATAACGGCCGTATCCGCCACAGGCGGAGCCAAAGCGTTGGTGCAGAGGTCAACTTGCCGGATAAAATGTGAGTAGAAAACCGAACTTTGGGCTTTTGCTCTATTCCCGATTCCTTTATAATTTCCGGTTAACAAGCGTTAGGTAATTTTAGGAGAAACGCTATGAGAAAACATAGCTTATTCGTTCTATGTGTAGCCATTGTGATTTTTGCCGGCTGTGTTGAGCGCCGGCTTACAATCAACACCCAGCCGCAGGGTGCGCTGGTTGTCCTGAATGATGAGGAAATAGGCACCTCTCCCGTTACGGTCCCATTTAACTGGTATGGCGATTATAACGTCAGGATAAGTAAAGAGGGCTACCAAACTCTGAATACCCACCGCCCGTTAAAAGCCCCGTGGTATGATTCGTTTCCGTTCGATTTCTTTGCCTTGCTGAATCCCAAAAGAACCGTCGATTCCTACGAATGGACATTCGACCTCGCCCCTAAACAAGAACCATCGAGAGAAACTATACTCCAGAAGGCAGAGGAACTGAAGAATAAGCTTTAACAGGCAGTCTGGGCGCATTAAATTTCTTGCATTTCGGCCAGCAAAAAGGTAAAATTATTATAAGATTAGCCACCCAACTTAAGAAGTGAGGTTATAGCGATGAAATTAAAAACAATTATCCACAAAGCGGAAGAAGGCGGCTACTGGGCAGAGATTCCCGCCATCCCTGGGTGTGTTACTCAGGGCGACACCTTCGAAGAGCTTCTGAAAAACATTTATGAGGCGGTGGAGGCCTGTTTGTCTGTGGATGTTGAGGGCTACCAAGTTCAAAAGGGCGACCAACTGATGGAGATTACGGTTTGAAGCAGGTTAGCGGAAAGGATTTTGCTAAACTGCTCAGCCAGAAGGGCTGGGAACTGAAAAAGATTCACGGCAGTCATCACGTCTATACCAAAGCAGGCAGAAAAGAACGAATATCGCTGCCCATACACGGCAACAAACCCTTGAAAATAGGCCTGCTGAGGCATTTGATGAAAATAGCGGATATCGCCGAAGAAGAAATATAAACTCAAGACATATACTCAAACTTTGATGGCTTTATATCGCGGATTGCCATGAATACGAAGAATACGCGTTCCTCACCAAAAAAATTCGATGATGAACGCAGACAACCAAAGACAAAAGATCCTGAAATTAAAGCTGCAGTGATACTGGGCATTTTCGGCATAGTGGCGGCCCTAATCACCAGCCCGCTATGGGTGCCTCTACTCGTTAAACATAGCGATATCCGTAATTCACACACATTGATACAGCAACACAGCCAAGGTGAGGAAACAAAAGTAGAGTTCAGTCCAATAACACTGCAAAGTTATCTAAAGCAAATAGGCGACCCCAACCTTACAGATTTGCAGCGAGAGAAGTTTCTGCAAGAACACTTGGGCAGACGAGTAGAGTGGGAGGGGTATATCAGACAGGTTGCAAAAGGCGTGGACTTACCGGAAAGAGCATACATTGTTGGTATTATACCAAATGTGATTATAAAATGCGCCCTCCGTAGCCGCGAAGGACGATGGACGATAGACGAGAGACGCAGCTTTTGTCATTTGAATTTTGGTCATTTGTGCTTGTTTCGGATTTAGATATTCGGATTTCGGATTTTATTAAATAAGCGCAAATATTTATCACAATCGGTATTACCCCAACATTGGATTTCTCCACAGATTTGGTAAAGTGTTGGTTCCCGTCGAAGTTCAAAGTCGATCTTTTGAGCTTGAAGGAAAATCAGAAAGTCATTATTTCCGGTATTCTGGAAAAGCAGGATATATTGGGGCCTGTGCTAAAGAACTGCGAGATAAGGAAGGTTATGGACGGCGGATGAGACATGAGACATCAGAAGGTTCTTGTGTACGCGCGGTGCGGAATAGCAAGAAATTGCCTTACAGCAGTATCAAAATGTGGTGACTTGTTATAGGACGCATCCCTTGAAAAGCGGTAAGAAACCCGGTCAATTTCAACTGGAAAATCGGCTGAAGGGTATATATGACTATTCTCAAGTTAGACAAACACAACGAGGAAAAAGAAATCGAATTTGAGTTGGATTATCTTACTTCTTTAACAACCCGGCAGCGGTTTGAATTGATGTTTGGAAAAACCAGAGAAATGCAGCGTTTGCTAAAAAGAAACAACCACAGAAAAACTACTGAAGTTATTAAAAGAAAACCGCGGGAATGACAGGCGATTCGCTACAGAAGGTTTTTGCGATACCAGTCGATGGCTTTTTCGAGGCCCTGGCGAAATGAAACTTTGGGGGTGAACCCTATTAGCTTTTTAGCTAAGGAGATATCAGCGAGGGAGTGTTTTACATCGCCGGGGCGAGGGGCGGTGTAAATCGGCTTTACTTTCCTGCCTGTAAATTCATTAATCATATCAATAATTTCATTAACCGTTACGGCTTTGCCACAGGCGATGTTTATTACCTCGCCAGCAGTTTTCCTGGCCCTTGCGGCAAGGAGATTGGCCTCAACAACGTTATCTACATACGTAAAGTCCCGGCTCTGCTCGCCATCGCCATAAATAGTCGGCGGCTTATCCTGCAATATGGATGTAACAAAAGCAGGTATCGCAGCGGCATATTGGCTGGTTGGGTCCTGATGCGGGCCAAAGACGTTAAAATACCGCAGCGAAATAGTCTGGAGGCCAAAAACTCCGGAGAAAACCGAACAATAGTATTCGCCAACGAGCTTAGCCGCGGCATAAGGCGAAAGAGGGCTGGGGAGCATCGTTTCGACCTTCGGCAGGGTCGGCGTGTCGCCATAAGCCGATGAGCTTGACGCATATACAAAACGTTTCACGTGGGCATCACGGGCAGCTAAAAGAAGTGTAAAAGTCGCATCGACGCAGTGCCTGTGCGTCGCGGCTGGGTCATCGACGCTGCGCGGCACTGAGGGCAAAGCTCCCTGGTGCAAAACTACGTCAATATCCTTCATTGCGGCACGGGCGACCTTCGGGTCGCCCATATCGGCTTCCAAAAAATCGATTTTGTCTAAAATGGAGGCGAGATTAGTTTTTTTGCCTGTGAGCAAATTGTCAACAACCCTCACAGAGCAGCCCCGCGAAACGAGCTTCGTACAGATATTTGAACCGATGAAGCCGGCTCCGCCAGTTACCAGAAACTTCTCCATCTATGAGGCCTCTTAATAAAAAAACTGGGTGCATAGAAACCCGCCGAAGCGGTCCCATACACCCACACAACCCCTATATCGCTTCTGGCTTTTAAGCCGAGCCGGCAAGTTGCACTTTCTGATATCGCTGATAGGACTTGAACTGCTCCTGGAAATAGCCGCCCTTCATAGCCCTTACGCCAAAGAGCACGCAGCCAACGATTGTGCCGCCCACTTCCTTTATCTCGTTAATAGTTCTTTGAGCGGCGCCTCTTCTCGTGGCAGCAGCGTTGAATACCAGCAGCGCTCCATCAACGAGTTTCGCCAATGACTTTGAATCACTTACCAACAGCACAGGCGGCCCATCAATTATGACATAATCGTAGGCCTTGCGCTGCTCCTTGATAAGCTCCTGCATCCTCGCGTTATCGAGCAGTTCTGCGGGATTGCCGGGCACCGGCCCCGAACCGATTACGTCAAGACCCTCAATACCACTGGACCTTATAGCTTCCTTGAGGCCGCACTGGTTCATCAGGACACTACTCAAACCAAAGTCAAACTGTTCTGCTCCCTGCTCACCTCCTGCCCTCGGAAACAGCGCTCGCAAACTGGAGTGCCTGAAATTAGCATCTATCAGCAGCACCTTTTTGTCTTCGGCAACAAAAGCGGCTGCAAGATTAGCCGCCACACAAGTCGCGCCATCGCCTGACATACCGCTGGCAACAAGCAAGGTCTTCAAAGACTCCCCAGAACCGGACAGCTTCAGGTTCGTCCGGCAGCGTCTGTAGGACTCGCTTATAATAGAATAAGGTGCTTCACGAACAGCGTGGCAAAGGTTGATGCCGCGAACCTGGTCGTCTTCAGCCGCATCGGGGATAACGCCCAAAAGCGGAATGTGCAAATATCTGCCTACGTCCCTCGGCGCCCTCACAAGGTCATTTGCCACCTCCATAAGGAAGGCAAGCCCTATACTAAGTAGAAAGCCCAATATAGTCCCGGTCGGGAACCAGACCCACCACTGACGGCTCGTCACCATCTCCAATGGCACCGGCGCATATCCAACAGGCAGCACCTTGGGCGTCTCCGGGTCATCGTGCAATATCTTCCATTTCTCAATCTGCTTCTTTATGTCATCGAGCATGGCGATTCTCTCGTCTCTGATAACAACTCGCTGGTCACGCTGCACGCGGGCTGAATCAAGATCCTTTTGTTTTGCCTCCGTTTCCTGGCGCAATCTTTCCAATTCTATAAACCTTTCTTGCAGAATAACCATTCTATCCTGCGAATCACTTAGAGCCGCCCGCCGAGTCTGCTCTGCAATCTCAGCTTTCCTCTGTGCTCTTTTTTCTATGATCTTGTCTATCAGCTCCTGTATTTGACGCACGACTCTGTGATTTTCGCCGAGCTTGGTAAGCAGTCCTGCAAGCTGTGCCTCCAGCAGAGACCTCTGCTGAGCAAGATTTAACATAACGTAGTCATTCTCTATCGCGTGCTCGACCTGCTCAGTAATAGGGCCTGTGGCTAACCTTTCAAGATTTTTTATATCAGCTTGAGATTGCTTTATTGCCATATCAAGCTCACTTTTCTTAAGCTCCAAATCGTTCAGTTTTAAGGTAACTGTGTGCTGGAAATAACGCAGGGTAGGCGTATCAAGATCGGTTATACCCCATGCCGTGCGAAGCTCATCCAGCGACTTGTTTGCCTGGTCCAAATCTCTCTGGACTCGAGCTCGTTGCTCTTCAAGTCCTGCCAATTTATCGGCAATCTCCCCTCTTTGATAACCTCCCCGGGAGGCAAGAAACAAATCGAGCATTTCGTTAACAATCAGGGCTGATTCTTTATCGCTACGGCAGGTCATCGATATCTCAATAAAAGCGCTGTCCCTCTGGGCATACGCGCCAAAGTGCTTATCCAGATACATGACTGCTTTTTTCATATTCCTGTCTCTGCCGCTGAACCAATCGGTCGCTTTAACTTTGTCTCTGGCACACAGTTCCTCCAAACTGCGCTGGCCCTTTATAATGCTGGCCATCGATAGACGATAGCCGTACAGAATGTCTTTCTGTAACACGCCAGTACCGAGGGTCATGGGGTCTCTTTCTCCAGGTGGCAGAACTTCAATATAGGTTCTGGCTGTGTAGCTTGGAAAATATTTCCTTAAAACGAACCACGTCCCGCCGCCAGCCACCAAACCCAATACCGTCAGAGCAACTATCAGCAGTGTGTGCCGACGCAGTATGCTAAGAATATCTTTCGGTGTCAGTGTGGGAACGAGCGCAGGCCTCGTCCCCGCAACCCTACTTACAGGCATTGGTCTTTCTTCTACCATTTTTATCTCCAATCAGAATTCGCCAATAAAGCAAAATTGTCTCTCATGCACTCATGCATCGGATATTGTATATCTGTATATCTCTCGCACCGCCCATCCGCACAACAGGTTACTGCGAAAGACGCTTAACAGCATCATTTATTTGCTCCCTACGTTTCTGCGACAACCCATCTGCTCCCACTTCCATCGCTCGTTTATAAGCATCAAGTGCTTCGGTTTTCGCCCCGAGCTTTTCTTTTATCATACCCAAATGCTCATACACCTCTGACGGTACAGAGGTTGTATCCTGCTCATACCGCTGCAGAGCAGCCGCCAAAAGTTCAGCGGCTTGGGAAACTTTGCCATTTTTATACAGCACATAACCATAAGTGTCCATGAAACTCGGGTCGTTCGGGCTTATATCGAATGCTCGTTTGGCATATTGAAGAGCATCTTCAAGAACGTCCTTCGTCCTTCGTCCTTCGTCTGACGAGTCACGAGGGACGAGGGACGAGTCATCGGTCACGGACTCAGCAAGCATATACGCCAAATTATTCAGGACATTGGTATTATTCGGCATTTTAGCCAACAAACTTTCATAATCTGCGACAGCCCTCCGAAGATAATTATTATCGAAAGTTCTTTCGTAAGCTAAGGTCAAAACCTCTGCTTTCTTCGCTACGTACTCAACTATGCGAGGGTCACCCTCCTTGGCTGTCTGTATGCATTTGTCAATATACCTTATAGCCTTATCGTACTGACCGTCAATCTTGGCCAGATTAAACATAGTGAAATTGGCAGGCACCGAGTCAGGGTCGGTCTGAAGTTTCTGCTCACAATACTTTGAAACCTCGCCACTTCCCAGCATCAAATACATTCTTAGCAAAACATCTGCAGCAAGGGACTCGTTTGAGCTCGCTTTATCAACAGCTCTCCGGCAATACTCTCTTGCCGTTATTTTATCGCCGAGCTTCAACCTTGCCTCAGCCATCCGAAGATATGCCATGGGAGCGAAAGCACTGTCGATATAGTGTTTACTTTCCACAAAAACTTTATCCAGCTTCCGCGGGTTCCAATTCGCCGCGTTTCGGTCCCCCGCCCCTGATACAAGCGCCCTTAAATACCCATCGAACGCTGCCGCATACTGCACATCCTTAATGCCGTCTTTGGCATTTGGTAGACCTTCGGCCTGGCGTTTTGCCCGGTACACTTTTTCATACAACTGCTCTGCCTTATCAAATTCGCCTGTGGTAATAGCAAACGCCGCCGCCCGATTATGCCACAGTACACTATCGGGAAACTTCGCAAGGGTCTGGTCGTAAAACGCTTTTAGTGCATCCTTGCGACCAAGCTGCGTGTACACCTGTTCGAGCAATCGCCTGGCTTCCACAGGAGCAGTCGGCGCATCAATCGTATTCTTAAGTTCAGTTATAACGTCATCGAACCGCTTCATCTGCAGATATGCCTTTGCCAGTGAAAGCCGGGTAAGAGGGTCGTCTGACAACGTCTTACTTGCTTTAAGGTCACTGATCGCCGGGTCGTAGTTTGCCATATAGAGGTTTATCTCGCCTCTTATCCGCCACGCCACTGCGTTGTTTTGGTTGTTCTGGATGTACCGATTTGCCAGGTCCAGTGCCTTTTGCAACTGGCCCTGTCTCATCACCAACAATGCCTCCAGCAGTTGGATTCTGGGTTCGTTGGGGTACTTTTCCTTAATGCTTTGCACCTTGAATTCGACTTCCTTGAGAAGACCAACTCTGAGGAAACTCTGAATTTGAATAAGACGGTTTTCCGCGTTTTCCTCAAGTGACACAAGTTCTTCAGAATACTTTTTTATAGCTTCTATATCGGCGGTCTTTTCTCCTATAAGGAGCAGACCTTTCAGCACAGCACTATCTTTCGTGCCGCCTTGGTACATCTGTTCCAAAACCTTCCTGGCATCGTCATACTGACCGCTCTGAATGTAATAGTTCCACAGCAATTTTTCGTCCCGGGATTCCTCCAGCAAGTTTTTAGCTTTATCATCCTGTCCTCTGGAACGAAGGTATTCAGCATAGCAATAGAGCATTTCTTTGTCTTGAGGGTTGATTTTGCGAGCCTCCTCAAAAGATGAATCTGCAACAGCAAATAATGCATTCTTGCGCACGGGGTCTGGTAGCTCACGAGCCACTCTTGCTGCCAGTTTCCCCAGCCGTACAGCATTCCCCACACTGGGGGCAGCTCTTTGCAAATCCTGACAAATAGCCAGCGCTCTTAACGGCTCTGTCGAGCTTATATACTCAGCGTAGAAGCTAAGCAACTGCAAATCACCTGAGTTCAGTGCCACCGCTCTATCCAAGGCACCCCTGGTTTCAACTATCTGGTTTGGAGAGACATTACTGCCAAGCTTCTGGTCGCGACGGTAAAGTGCAACCGCCAGTCCTCGAGCTATAGCTCCATCCAGAGGATTCAGAGACGCTGCCTTCTTAATGTCCTCCATAGATGCGTGCTCATCCCCGAGAGCATTATTGATGTTGCTTCTAAGCATATAAGCGCGTGAAAATACAGGTTTTTGTTTCAAACACTCGTCTGTTTTTGCCAAAGCATCTTTGAATTCGCCTTTCGCCACAGCGAGGCGAGCTGCAAAAACGCGACCCTCACATTCGTCGAGATTATCACGCCGTGCCCTCTCCGCAATCTGCCCAGCCAATTGCCAATCTTTCATGCTGAGCGCTACGTCAAAAAGATGCTGCGAAGCAATATTTACCTGCTCCCGAGTTGCACTATCAGAAATGCGGCCTGGCGAAGCTCCCATCTCGAAAGCCGCTTTCAATTGTTCAACCGCCTTCTGCTGCTCGTTATTTCTCCTATAAAATACTCCAAGCTCAACAGCCCTGCGAAGGGGATTAGCAATACTCGAGAGCACCTGCACCTCTATTTCTCTACGCCTTTGTTCCGAAACATTTGCAGGGTCGGGTTCAGAAAGCATCTGTTTGTAAACTAGAATCGCCGTACTATCCGGGAAACGCGCCAAAAATTGATTAACCATATCTCCGGCTTCACTTTTCCGGCCTCCCTCGATGTAATTTCTACAAACAGTAATGACCGAACCTGCTTCAACAGAATTCGGCTCCACCGACAACAGTTTCCTCACCAATGCCGCCTCACGCTGCCTGTAGCTTTTCAGTTCGCTTCTCATGACCTCCATAGAGGCTTCCGGCTCAGCAGTAGCTTCTCCTGGCACCTTGACCGGCTGGACAAAAATGCCTGGGCGCTCTTGCATCTGCTTTTGCGCTATGGCTATTAAGGTCTGGTGAATCTTAGCCTGCACAAGCTCCAGGTTAAGTTTGACTGTACCGAGACTATTTGCATCAGGTCTGTTCGCCAATTCCTCCGCAGCATCGTCAAACTGCTTTGCGCCAATGTAAGCTTTCACGCGAAGTATCCGGCTCCTCTCATTAGACCAATACTGGCTCTCGAAAAAGTTTACAAGGTGCAAAGCCTCATTATAAACCTTCAGTTTCAACAATATCTCCGCATAATCCAGAAAAGCCTCTGGTTTCTTTTCGTCGATTCTGTCGGGAAGATTCCTGTCACTCAGTCTTAGCGCAACTGCGAAAAACTCGTTCGCCGCTCCGATTTCTTCCGTATCCTCAAAAATTTTAGCTAATCGATAGGCAAGCAGAGAATCTATCCGCTCAAATGCCTTTTCAGCAGATGCCGCCTTAAACTGCTCATAAGCAGCGTACAGCTTCCTGATGCCGGCGTTTTTGTCTCCCTTCGCAAGGTCAAGCAGTCCTCGCCACTTAATCACCTGCGGGTCCTCACCACTGCCGAGTATCTGCTCAATTCCGTGAACTGCTTCCTCAGCATCCTTTACCCAAACTGCGGTTTGTGCTTCTGTCCTCTTTTCGCAAGGTTCCAGCACCTGCTCAATATAGCAGTTTGCAAGGAAAAGATATAAGGAGACCCTGTTCAGCCGGTTCGCCCAATTTCGAGGCCCGCTCTGTTCCTGAGCGTCGGGCAAAGTAAGGGCGTGCTTTGCCCTTTCTATCGCCTTACTCAACTCATCTTTCTGCCCGTAATAGGAAAACTTGCGATATCGCAAATATGCCTCATTTATTGCATAAGTGACATTATCGCTGTCCAGTTTGATTGCCTGTTCAATTGCTCCGATAGCCTTATCAAGATTCTTAGGCCCCACTCGACGGTCTGAATAGAACCGAGAGAGCCTTGCAAATACCTCGGCGTCAGAGGAAAACCTCTC
>Ga0315277_10003985_pt1 | contig 19823 bp, 12 predicted proteins | sample YL17G05_15_MG_FD_203695 | JGI IMG/M metagenome (GOLD analysis project Ga0315277, IMG submission 203695) | Sediment microbial communities from Yellowstone Lake, YNP, Wyoming, USA - YL17G05_15 | ecosystem: Environmental > Aquatic > Freshwater > Lake > Sediment | place: USA: Wyoming | collected... | reverse complement strand
CTTAGTTTCCCGCGGTCCGATGCGGTAATCGGCGCCGAAGGATTTGGTGTTCCATTGTTGTATGGTCATCCTGCCCTGGGGGTCGAAGTAGGCCATCCGGAAAATGCGGTCGCCGACCGGGATGCCGTCCCTCTGGACACCTTTGAAATCGGGTTCGCCGAGGGCAATGCCCATGTCCTGGTAGGCCAGTGTGTCGGCGCCGATCGTGTATTCCTCTCCGGCAAACCCCTTCTTGTCGACCGGAAGATGATAGGTCTTCCCCTTGGAGTCCACCGCTTCGACATGCATCCAGACGATCCGGTCTTCGACCGAACCGGTCGGGAATTTGTGCCCTGTCTTCTGGTTGAAAAGGGCGATAGTGAACTTGACTTTCTCACCGGGCTCGGCCTCGCGGATGTCGGGGTGGATCCGGAGCTCGATCGTGCCGCGCACTTTTCCCGGGTCATGGGCGCCGTGGAAGAGATGCTGACGGGCGTCGGGATAGATGTTGCCCATGGCTGCCGTCTTTCCTTCAGCATGGGTCATATGGCAGTCGTGGCACTTGACGCCCTGCGCCGAATAAGGCCCCTCTTTCCACTCGAGATGAGTGGCCTTGACCCAGGCGCCGTAGGGGCTTTTCTCGTTGTGGCAGGTGCCGCAGAACTCGGCCTTACCCAGGAACTCGGATTTGACAAGATCGTGTTCCGGGGAATTCTTGCCCACGCGGGGTCCGTACTTGGTCTTTCCCGGCTCCGAGATCCAGTTGAAGTTGAACGGGGTATCTCCGGCAAACCCGGTGATTGTGTGGCAGATGTCGCAGGAGACCGACTCGTTGGCCCGGCTGTTGGCCGAGGGCAGGGGAGGGGGGACATCGCCGGCCAGGAACGCCATGGGCGTATGGCAGCCGTTGCATCCTGCCTTGACGCCGGCCACCATCTGGTCTTTCTCGGCGTGAGGAACGGCCAGCTTGAAGTACTCGATCTCGTCCCAGTGATGGGTGTAGGCTTGGGACATCATAGCCTGCGTCCACTGCTGATAGATGTCGGTATGGCAGGAGGTTCCGCAGAACTTGGGCTGTTGGTAATCGTCGTAATTGCGTGTGCCCAGGGCATCTCCGCCCGCCTTGACGGCCTGTTGGGAATCCAGGCCGAGGAGAAAAATCGCGAGGAAAGCGAAACCCATCGCCGGGATGATGATTTTTCTCATGACTTCTCCCTTCTTCAGACGATCGTTCCTTTGATGACGGCAGGAACGATGCCGATGATAAATCTATTCCTGCCCGGAATGCAAATGCTCGGATTGACGACTTGCTTTTGAAAAAGACAAGGAAAATGTCTAGACTAAAGGGGGAAAATGAGGTTTGTTTTTCATGAGAACTGAGGAGGGGAATCTGAGAATTACCCGAATCCCGGCCTTCGTATGCGGCGTCCTGATTATCGTGTCAGCGGCTTTCTCCGCCCCGCCCTCCTTTGTTGAGGATGATCTCTCCCTCTGGAGGGGATTCGTGGCGGCGCTTAAAAAAGGGGAGATCATTCCGGACAGGCTGCGGCCTTATTATGAGGAGCTCCGCTCCCCCCTGATGGGATATCTCAAGGAGATGAGGGAGAAAGCCGATTGGGCGGAGTGGGAGGCCGAGCCGGAAATCCATCGGGTCGGCGACCGGGTCCATTTCTTGACTTCCCTGACTTTTGACGGCCGGAAAGCGGAGTATTGTTTCACAGTCCTCCAGGAGGGCAGCCGGTGGTACTTTCAACATCTGGAGGCCATCAATATCCGGATGGACAAGGTCGGTGCTCTTCCAGCCTCGACTTTTCCTGATGTGCCGGAGGAAGCCAAAGCGCACATTCGGGAAGAGACCCGTTGGTCGAGGGAAGTCCGGGTTTTCAACTTTCTGGCCAAAGAGAAAGGAAAGGATTCGGCCTTTGATTTCTTCAGGGACGGGAATGGCTATTTTCTGGCCGCCCGGGTCTGGGTGCCGTTTGTCGAACCGTCCCGGGCATTCATCCTCTATCTATGCTGGGAACAGGCCAACCTGATCGGGAATGAGGTCATCTTGGAAAAGCTTGCGGACCGCGAGGCCTTGGTCAGGATGCAGACCTACTTTTTCCGGCTTTACAAGGTTTCTGCCCACCTCAGCCAGCAGATTCCGTTCGAGGATTACCGGAGTATTTTCGAGACTATCTGGCAAGACCGCGCCCGCGCCTCCGGCTGGATGCTGCGGATTGAATATGTCGACAAAACCTATCCGGCCGAAGAATGCGTGTTCAGTTTCACCAGAGAATAGAAAATGCCCGAGATTCCCTTGGTCTGAATAGGAAGCGGGCTTGCAATTTTATCAGCCCTTATCTATGATTCGTAAATAAAGGGGATTAAGATATGAAATGCCCCCGCTGCCATTCCGATAATCCCGGAACATCCCGGTTTTGCGGCAATTGCGCGGCCTCGCTGAGCCCGGAAGAAAAGGATCTCGTCGCTTTTACCAAAACCCTCGTCCCGCCGGCCCCGGCGCTCGAAAAAGGAACGCTTTTTGCGAAAAAATACAGGATCAGCGGTGAGATCGGCCGGGGGGGCATGGGGGTGGTGTTCAAGGCCGAAGACACCAAGCTTAGGCGCCCGGTCGCTTTGAAGCTGCTGCCGTTCGAGCTTTCGCATTCCCCCGAAGCGAAAGAGAGGTTCATCCGTGAGGCCCAGGCCGCAGCTGTCCTGGACCATCCCAATATTTGCACTGTTTATGAGGTCGATGAGCAGGAGGGCCAAGCGTATATCGCGATGGCCTATGTCGACGGAAAAAGTCTCAAGGAAATAATCGCCCAAGGGCCTCTCAAAATCGAAGAGGCTCTGGACATCGCCGTCCAGATGGCAGAGGGACTGAAAGAAGCGCACCGCAAGGGGATTATCCACCGCGATATCAAGCCGGCCAACATCATGCTCACAGCAATAGGCCAGGCCAAGATCATGGATTTCGGGCTGGCCCGGCTGGAGAGCGCCGGCGACCTGACACGAACAGATGTTGTGATGGGAACAGCCGCCTACATGTCGCCCGAGCAGGCGCTTGGCAAAAAAATGGACCATCGCACGGACATTTGGTCGTTCGGTTGTACCCTTTATGAAATGCTGGCGGGCCAAAGCCCGTTCCGGGGAGGGAATGAATCGGCGGTTTTCCGGGCTATTGTCCACGGCTACCCGCAGCCTATCACGGTTATAAGACGGGATATCCCGGCCGGGCTCGAAAAGATCCTGGACAGATGTCTCAAGAATAACCCTCTCGACCGCTACCCGGATGCCGCCGCCCTGCTCAGCGACCTGAAGTCGGTCAGCCTCGCTGAGATCGCTTCCCTCTCATCCGTAGCCGTCGCCAAAAGCGCCCCCTCTATCGCCGTTCTCCCCTTCACGGATATGAGCGCGGAGAAAGACCAGGAATATTTCGGAGAAGGGATCGCCGAGGAGCTGATCAACGCCCTGGCCCATATTCAGGGGCTGCGGGTTGTAGCCCGCACCTCGGCCTTCGCTCTCAAGGGCATGAACCTCGACATCAGGGAGATCGGCCGCATGCTGAGCGTTAAGGCCGTGCTCGAAGGGAGCGTCCGGAAGGCCGGCAACCGGCTGCGCGTCACCGCCCAGCTCATCGATATCGAAGACGGCTTCCATCTCTGGTCGGAACGGTACGACCGGGAGATGGACGACATTTTCGCCATCCAGGACGAAATCACTTCAGCCATCGTGGACAACTTGAAGGTTAAACTTCTGGCCGGAGAAAAGACGGCTCTCAAAAAGAGGTCCACCAACGACCCGGAAGCTTACAGCCTCTATCTCAAGGGCCTCTATTTTGCCGCCAGGCCGAATTCCGAATCCTACGATAAGGCTCTGAATTGTTACCGGGCCGCCATCGACAGAGATCCCAATTTCGCTCTAGCCTACGCGGGAATGGCCAACGTCTTCGGAGGCCTCGGCATCATGAATCTCTCACCGCCGGCCGAGATGTGGCCTAAGGTCAAAGCTGCCCTCCAGAAGGCCCTGTCCTTAGATGAAGACCTTGCCGAAGCCCATGCCGTTGCTGCCTCACTGGCGTTCTGGTTTGAGTGGGATTGGGAGGCTGCCGGCCAAAGCTTCGATCGGGTGCTGTCTCTTAATCCGGGAGACGCCAGCTCGCATGGGCAGCGTGGCTGGTTCTGTTTGAATCAAAGACGATTTGACGAGGCCATCCGGGAAATCAAAAGGGCTCTGGAACTGGATCCCCTTATGCCTCTTTACTATGCTTGGTCGGTCGGCCTGCATTGGTCCGCGGGAAGGCCTGATGAGGCCCTCCGGGAATTCGCCAAGGCCATGGAGATTGACCCGAACCTAGGCTTGGCCTATTTTCATGGGGGTGTGTCCTATTTCCTCAAGGGGCTTTTGGAGGAGGCCGAAGATACCTTTGAGAAAGGAAAAAACCTGTTCGCCCCCCCCGGCTGGATGGAGGCGATGCGAGGATTGATATGCCTGAGGAAGGGAGATCGAGAAAAAGCGGCTCGGCTCCTCGAGGACGCAATCGAAAGCAAGAAGATGGTTAAGAATGTTTCGGCTCCGTCCCTCGCCTGGCTGGCCGGGGAACTGGGGAAGCTTGATCTGGCCTTCGAATTCTTAGATAAGGCTTATGAAGAGCGAGATATCTTGATGTGTTTTGTTCACGTCTATACTGAGGTCTTTTCCCCCGCGATATTAGCAGACCCGAGGTTCAAAGACCTCCTGGTCAAGATGAAGCTGGATTTCTGAGCCCGGTGAAGGGAATCGTCGGCCGGCGGCCCCACGATTCCCTTCCATAAATCAAATGAGCATCTAACCGGGATCACTCCGGCAGATCTTTCTTGATTTCCTGGGGTTCTTTTTTCTCGACAATCTCCCGGAGCGCGGCCTTGGCCTTGGGAGTCCCGATCTGACCGAGCGCCATGACGGCCGCCGTGGCTGTCGGGCCGTCCTTGTCCCGGGCCGCTTCGAGGAGGTAAGGCACCGCCTCGTCGCTCTGGGTCTGGCCGAGGGTCATGACGACTATTCGCTTCAGGTCGGAGTCGGTTTCGCTCTTCAATATCTGGGCGAGGACGCCGACCGGTGCCCCGCCTTTCTCATCCCCCAGCGCGATCAAGACGGCCTGCTTGACCCTTCGGGATTTCGTCTTTTTCAGGAGTTCGAGGAGCTTCTCTGTGGGAACGGCGCCCCCGGAATCGCGCAGCCCCAGGACCGCCATCTCGGCCAGCTGCTCGTCGGGGTTGTTGATGGCGGCGTCCAGCAGGATCTCCTGGACACCCTCACCGCCATGCTGGCCGATCGCCAGCAAGGCGTTCTTCTGGATTTCCGCATCCTTGCTTGTGGCCAGAACCTCCTTGAGGAGAGCCAATGACTCAGGACCTTGTATCTCCCCGGCCATGAAGAGGGCCATGCGGGCCAGCTCTTTGTCCTGCCCGTTCAGGATGACTTCGCGGAGAAAAGGGAGGGCTTCCGGATCAGGCTTTCCACCCAGGCTGATCAAGGCGGCCTTTCGGATCTCCGCGTTCTTGGATTCCTTGAGGATGCGAAGGAGGGCGGCCCGCGCTTCCGGGCTTTGGGCATTTTGGAGACCCAGCACCGCCATCCGGGCGATCTCCGAGTTTGGTTCGTTGAGCGCTATGTCGATAAGTACAGAGGCAACCGTCGGGTCTTTGGATTCCTGCAGCGAGATAAGGGCGGCCTTCCTCAGCTCCACATCCTTACCCGACTTGGCGACCTCTTTGAGCAGCCCGAGGGCTTCGGGATCCTCACTCTGGGCCATGGAGAGGAGGGCCATCCTCCGGGCCTGGGGGTCCGGGTCATTAAGGGCGATCGACTTGAGCTTGGCGATCGCCTCCGGCGTTTTGAAGTCCTGAAGCATGAAGACGATCCGGCTCCTGATCTGGGGATTCTTAGCCGTATCATAGAGGTCAATGATCGTTTTCAACGACTCGGGGTCTCCGAGGTCTTTGAGGGCATAGAGGGCGGCCAGCCGGACGTCCGCTTCCTGGTCCTCCTCAAGAGACTTAACCTTGCCTTCGTACTCGGGCTTGCCTGCTTTGGCGAGCGAACTTCCCAGGCGGACCATGTTGGCCCTGGCGTCATCCGCCCACTCGCTTCCCGGATGAGCGGTGATGAATTCCTGGTAACACTGGAAAACGCTCTCTGTAGACTCGCCGAGTTTCTCCCGGGCATAGCATTTCCAGAAAAGCGCGTCATCCATCCAGGAGCTTTTAGGAAATTCTTTGACCAGACCCTCCATGGCCTTTAGAACTTCAGCCCATTTTTCCTGGAGGACAAGGTTATAGGCTTCCTTGTAGGCGATGGCGTCCTTTTCCTGCTGTCTTTGGGCCGCCTCCAGGAGGGGTCCGATCAAGAATGCAACCACCAGCATCAGGAAGGTGCCGATAACGGCCGACCGGTTCTTTAGGTTCATGAAATCTCTCCTTTTTCTATGTTTTTATTTTCTGAGAGGGTGACTTTTCCGGAGCCGGCTCCCCGCTGGCGCGAGAAAGGTCTCCACCCATCTCACTCAGATTAATTTTAAAAAAAAGGCCTCGGTTTGCGACTCCCTGCTTGACGAATCCGACCGCCTCGAGGTCATTCCGGGATTCCAGGTTGGAGATCTGGAGGAGAACAGTCTCGAGGTCAGCGACCAGCTCGCGGAGGCGGCGTTGACCGGGATCCTTGAGATCGGACTTGAGCTCGCCGGCCTGCTTGACGAGCTGCCGGGAGACCTGCTTCTGGAGAGGGAGGTCCAAAGCGTAAGGGTCTTCAGAGGCGGGGTCAAAGTTGACGAGTGCTAGAAGGACGAGCTTTGACCGGTCCACATAACTCCGGGCGCGGAGGACAGGATCGTCGTCGGCGGCTTGGACCGGTGGAACCTCAACAGCCGGAAGGGCGGCCACAACCGGAAGCCGGCGAGGGGCAAAGAGCGTCCGGCCGATAAGGATCCCGGCGACGATCAGAGCGACGGCCGCGGCGGCCTGAAAGGCCCACCGGGGAGCCCAAGCTCGGATGCCGCCGGGCTTTTTCCCCCACGACCGCCGCGCTTTTTCAGTCCCTGTCTCTTTTTCCATTTCCAGGCGCCGGGAGAGCCGGTCCCAATAGCCGTCCCAGAACTCCCGGCCGGGCTCCCGGCGGACACGCTTGTCCATGGCTTTCATGGTCTCTTTTAAAGCCTTGAATTCAGCCGCGCAAGCGGGGTAGGAGCCGATATGTCCGTCAAAGAATGATTTCTCCTCGGGATTCAGCTCTCCGTATAGCGCTTCGACCAGAAAGCCTCTGCACCTCTCACAGCCTTTCATCGGAAACCTCCATTGGCCCGGGAGTCCCGGGTACGGCGAGTTCCTTCTGGAGCTTCCGGAGACAGCGGAAGAGGTAACTCTTCACCGAACCGATGGAAATCTGCAAGGTCTCGGCGATCTCGTCGAGCATCAGGTCATTGTAGTGCCGCAGCAGGAAGACCGTCCGCTCCCGGTCCGAGACGTTTTGGAGGGCCTTTTCGACCCGGGCACTGAGGAGCCGCGCTTCGGCTGTCCGGGCGGGGTCGGTGGAAGAGGGAGTCCCACTGAAGCCGTCGCTTCCGGCGTCGAGGACCGCATCCTCCGCCGCTTCCGGAATCAGGGGCCTGCGGCGCAGGTGGTCGATCGAGGCGTTATAGGCGATCCGGTACAGCCAGGAGCTGAGCCTGGCATCCCGTTTGAAAGTCCTAAACCCGCGGAACGCTTTCAAAAAAACCTCCTGGGAGATGTCCTCGGCATCGGCCGGATCCCCCACCAAGTCCAAGGCGAAATAGTACATCTTCTTTTTATAGGCTTCGACGAGCTCCCGGAATGCGGCCATATCGCCTTTGGAGAGCCGCTCTACAAGCTCCTTTTCTTCCGTCACCCAGGATCTCCGGTTTCATACCCTTAAGACGGACGAACCGCCCTGAGGGTTGGCAAGACCTCTGTTCTAGTTATACGGAATATTCCGGGGCATGTCACTATGGACGGGAGAATGGCCGGGGCAGTCAGCTCCATGAAACCCTCTTTCTCCTTATTGGCCTTATTGGGGTCGTCTTATTGGTCGTCTTATTGGATTTGTCTTATTGGGGTCGGACCAAGTCATGTTATTGAAAATGAAACGGATATGCTGGAAAACAGGCACTTTTTTGCCCTTGGGCGAACGTTTTGTGGCATAAAAGTGTGAAGACTTTTTCGCCTAATTTCGTAATAATACCCTGTATAAGGAGCTTATCATGGGAAAAAAGAGAGTCTCTTCTCGATGGCCTTGGGCTTTTGCCTTTATCATAATCCTGGCCGTGCCCCTTTTTGGCGGCGACGAAACAACGGGCAAAGTGGATAAAGTCTTCGCCCAATGGGACACGACAGCCTCGCCCGGCTGCGCGCTGGCCGTGGTCAAAGACGGCCGGATCATCTACACGCGGGGCTATGGGATGGCCAAGCTCGAGGACGGCATCGTCATGACTCCCGATAAGATCTTCGACATCGGCTCGGTCTCCAAGCAGTTCACTGCGACCTGCATTGCCATGCTGGCCCAGGATGGAAAGATCTCGCTCGACGACGACATCCGGAAATATTTCCCGGCCTTGCCTCAGTACGGACGCCCGATAACCGTGCGGCACCTCATCCATCACACCAGCGGGCTCCGTGACTATAATGGGCTGCTTGTGCTGGCCGGCTTCCGTTCGGAGTCCGATTGCCCCAACGTCGAAGAAGCCCTGCAGCTTGTTTTCCGACAAAAAAAACTGAACTACCCGACAGGTGAAGAGTATTCTTATACCAACACGGGGTACTTTTTGCTGGGCCAGATCGTGGAGAAGGTGAGCGGCAAAACGCTCAACCAGTTCGCCCAGGAGCATATCTTCCAGCCGCTGGGGATGACTCATACCTTGTACCAGGACGACCACCGTCAGATCATCAAGAACAGGGCCACAGGCTACGAGCAGGCCGAGAAGGGCTACAGGCTCAACATGAGCAACTGGGATGAGACGGGAGACGGGAACGTCTACACGTCGGTCGAAGACCTCTATCTCTGGGACCAGGCTTTTTACAATAACAAGCTCGGCCAGGACCTGATGGAGATGCTGCCTACGGTCGGCGTCCTCAACAACGGGACCAAATTGGACTATGCTTTCGGACTTGTCGTCACAGAGCATAAGGGTTTGAAGAACGTCGGGCACGGGGGAGCGTGGGCGGGATTCCGGGCGGCGATTTCCCGTTTTCCCGAGCAGAAGTTCTCCGTGATTCTCCTGGCCAACCTGGACAGCATCAACCCGACCGACCTTTGCCTAAAAGTGGCCGATATCTACCTCGCGGACCTGATCAAGGAGCGGGCCAAAGCCGAGGCGGAGAAGCCCAAGCCGTTCCCGCTGTCCCAGAGGGAACTCGAGGAGAAAGCAGGGAACTACCGGGATGAGCGCTTCGGCCAATGGATCGCCGTCACCGTGGATAAAGACAACCTCAAGGCGGCCGTCTTCGGCCGGGAGTTCGTCCTGACGCCGACGGGCCAGACGACATTCACGGCCTTGGAAGCGCCTTTCCCCATTACGATCGAATTCCCGCCGGCCGAGGCGGGCCGTCCGGCCACAGCCCTCTTCAAGCGGCGAGGCGATGCCACGAAGTTCATCAAGGCGGCTCCTCTCAAGCCGCTGACTGAAGCCCAAATGGCAGGATATGCCGGAACCTATGTGAGCGATGAGCTCCTGGGCGCGGCTTATCGTTTCGGCGTCGAGAAGGGAACTCTGGTCGTCAGTTTCCGCAGTATCGACCCGACTCCGCTCAAGGGCATGGCCCCGGATCAGTTCACGGGCGGATTCTTCAACCTGGATTTTGTCCGGGACAAGGGGAGCAAGATCAGCGGCTTCAAACTCAGCTTGGGCCGCGTAGCCGGCATCGTGTTCGTCAAGAAATAGCCGACACGACGGATTCTCGACGGCCCCCTGATATTGCCCGCTCATTTGTTTGGGAATCTCTTTGATGTGCCTCCATCCATTGAACGATTGGCGATAAAGGATATAATAAGCAAAGGCAGAATTTTATAAGAATTGGGTTTCATGACTGATTTTGAGAAATATCTTCGCGATTACTTTCCCTTCGGACTTCCGGTTTCCGCTGCCAGCGCCGACTGGCTGAATCTGGCCGCGCTTCTAAAAGAAGCCGGCCCGCGTTCGCCGTCTGACACTCAGCATTTGCGTCATCTCGCGGCCCGGTTCAACATGCAGTGCGCCCAGACTGCGCCTGCACTCAACCCGATCTCGCCGGGACAGCTCATTACCGCGGGGATGATCGTCGAACTAATGCGCTATGTGGTACTGATCTACTGTCACCAGCAGAACCCGGGTTCGCTCGGAAAAGGCCTGAGCTGGACGGCGGCACAAAAAGGCGCTGAGTTGATTTTGGAGCCGACCAAGGCTTTTCCCGAATTCTTCCCGCCTCGCCAGGTCATATTTGAACAGGAGAACCTTTCCGCTTATTGGGATGGCCAATCGGCGCTTGCTCCCCGCCGTGAGGAAATTGCGATGGAATCGGTTCTCCTTTTGCTCGCGATGAAAAACCCGGCCTTCCTGCCGTTCCGGGCGCTCTATGATGATGCCCAGCTTCGTGAAGCCGCTCCGTATCGCGAGCTCGCCGACTCCCTCGCTGATTTTTTCGAGTCTCAGCCGCCGGTAGCGGAGACCGGAGCCAGTCTTTTCAGGACTCTGCTGGCGCCGCTGGAGGATTCCCCTGACTCGCTGGAAGGACAGCTGGAGTTTATCCGCAAGCATTGGGCGAAGCTGCTGCCGACGTCGTTACTCGAGAAAACATTGCTAATTGGCGATATCCTACGGGAGGAGCGGTACCAACGCGGATTCAGTCGGGGCCCGACCGAGATCCTGCGCTTTGGTAAGGCAGCGAGGGTCGATATCGGCTACCCCGAGGTGGAAGCCTTCAGCCGCGATGCCGACTGGATGTCCAACGTCGTGCTGATAGCCAAGAGTACCTACGTCTGGCTCGACCAGTTATCGAGGAAATATCAGCGTCCCATTCATCATCTGAACGACATCCCCGATGAAGAGCTCGATCGGCTGGGCCGCTGGGGTTTTACGGGTCTGTGGCTTATCGGCGTCTGGGAGCGCTCGCGCGCCTCGCAGACCATCAAGCAGATCATGGGCAATCCTGAGGCCATGGCGTCGGCCTACTCGCTCTATGATTACCGCATTGCCAATGATCTGGGTGGTGACGCCGCTTACGAGAACCTGAAGGAGCGGGCCTGGAAGCGAGGGATCCGCCTTTCTGCGGATATGGTTCCGAATCATATGGGGATTTTCTCGCGTTGGGTCGTGGAGCATCCGGATTGGTTTATTCAGATTCCCTACCCGCCGTTTCCGGTATATCAATTCACCGGAGCTAACCTCTCCGACGATTCTCGGGTCGGGCTGCAAATTGAGGACGGATACTGGCAGCATCGCGATGCGGCGGTCGTATTCAAGCGAATCGATAAGGCGACCGGTGAGGCGCGCTACCTCTACCACGGCAATGACGGCACCAACATGCCCTGGAACGACACGGCGCAGTTGAATTTCCTGCTGCCGGAGGTCAGGGAGGCGGTCATCCAAACCATCCTCCATGTCGCCCGCCAGTTCCCGATCATTCGCTTTGACGCGGCCATGACGCTGGCCAAGCGTCATTACCAGCGCCTTTGGTACCCGCAGCCGGGTGAAGGGGGCGCCGTTCCCTCACGTGCCGAACACGGTCTGACCAAGGACGGGTTTGACGCGCTGATTCCGAAGGAGTTCTGGCGCGAAGTCGTCGACCGCATCAAGGAAGAGCAGCCGGAGACGCTCCTGTTAGCCGAGGCTTTTTGGCTGATGGAGGGTTATTTCGTGCGCACTCTCGGGATGCACCGGGTCTACAACAGCGCGTTCATGAACATGCTCAAGATGGAGGAGAATTCCAAGTACCGCCAAACGGTAAAGAATGTTCTGGAGTTCAGCCCGGAGGTCCTGAAGCGGTTCGTGAACTTCATGAATAATCCGGACGAGCGCACGGCGGTCGAACAGTTCGGCAAAGGCGACAAGTATTTCGGCGTCGCCGTGATGATGGTCACAATGCCCGGACTTCCCATGGTCGGGCATGGACAGGTCGAAGGTTTTGTCGAAAAGTACGGGATGGAATACCGCCGTGCCTACTGGGATGAACAGGTCGATGAAGAGATGGTGCGGCGTCACGAGGCGGAGATATCCCCGCTCATGCGCAAGCGTCATCTTTTCTCGGGGGCGACGAATTTTGCGCTTTACGATTTCCGCTCTCCGCAAGGCGGGGTGGACGAGAATGTCTTTGCCTTTTCGAATCGCTCCGGCGCTGAGCGGGCCGTTATTATTTACAACAATGCTTACCATTCGACCCGGGGCTGGATACAGACCTCGACGGAGATCAACGCCGCCTCGGCTGATAGTCCCCATTTGGTGCGCAAATCGCTGACGGAAGCGCTGGCCCTTCGGACCGGAGAGGCCGACCTGTACACCTTCCGCGATTACCGCACCCAGTTGCAGTATGTCCGTTCGGGCCGGCAAATGACCAAGGAAGGGCTTTTCGTGGAGCTGAGCGGCTACCAGTACCAGGCCTTTCTCGACTGGCGTGAGATTCATGACCAGGATGGGTCGTGGCGCCGGCTGATGCAGCTGCTCAACGGCGCGGGAACGCCCAACATGGATGAAGCGCATCGAGAGCTGCAGCTGCAGCCGGTGCTCGGACCACTGCGGTCAGTTGTCAATGCGGAATCTCTGCGGGCAGTCAGTGACAGGGCGATCACCGATGATCTCAGCGAGGCCATGCCCCCGGGTGTTTTCGTGGACGCGGTTATCAATTTCCTGGGAGGCAGCGTCACTAAGTCGGTGCGAGCGCACTCTTTGTCGCACCCGGAATCGAAGACAGCTCCCTCGGCTGTCTCGCCGGCCGCCCGCGTCTCGAAGCCCCCGGCCGACTGGGGGAGTTTCATTGGGGAAGAGAAGCTTCTGGCGCCTGGACTGGTCGCCGGAGTGCTGGAGGAGGCGTGCAGTTGCAGGAGAAGCGACGATCAACGGGTCTATCTCGAGATCGCGTTCGATCGTCTGGAAAACTGGCAGCTGCTCAAAGTGATCGCCGGAGCGTTTGCGGAGTATCATGGCGACGCCTATCGCGGCTCTCTTGACAGCCTTCTGGTCGCCGTGCTGGTGACCTCGGAAAATATCCTCTATTCGTCCGGGCCTGTTCCGGACCGGTTTTTTGATAATCCCTATCTCAAGCAATTGCTGGGCGTGAATGTTCATCAGGACATTGAGTGGTTCAACAAGGAAGGCTGGGATCGACTGATTCGCGCCTATTGTGTGCAGGCGCAGCTGAAGCTCTCTCAAGACGAACCGGGCAATAGAGAGAGCTTCCTGATTCTGCTCGAGCGGGCCCGGTATCTAATCGCCGCGGGCGAACAATCCGGCTACCAGTTTGCCCGTCTTAAGGACCTGCTTGGCGACAAAACCGGCGGCCAGGCGAAAGGCCCCCGCTAGGCGTTCGACCGTCGTGCTCATTTTTTCTTCCTGAATGTGACCTCCGGATACTCGGCGGAGGGAGCCTTGAGAAGGTCGCTTTTCTCGCCCCGCAGATACGTGTCGAAGAATGCCAAGGTGTAGGCGGTGATGATCTCGTGGGCCCGATAGGGGTCGAGTTCGGCGGGATTCTTCGGAAAAAAGAGCAGGAAGTCCGAGAAATGCCCGTGCTGGGTCTTGGCGATCGTGATTTCGTACCAATCATTGGTCGAATGCTCCAACAGGGAACGGTCCTGCGCTTGGGTCTTCTCAATCAGTTCTTTCATGACGGAGTTGTCCTCGGGCTTGGGCGCCTTGTCCTCATTGCCGTGGTGCATGAGCATCACAGGGCGGGAAGTTCCCGTCTTCCAGACATCGCCGAAGAGCTGTCCATCCTGATCGACAACGGCTTTCACCCGCCGGTCGTCCTTGCTCATCTGGACGCCGGTCGCTCCGCCGAATGACCAGCCCATCATGCCTATTCGATTGAGGTCGAGCCGCTTGTAGAACAGTTGGCCCGGAGTTTTGTCGAGCTCGGCAATCTTGTCCAGCGTGAAGGACGCATCGGCCAGCCAGGTAGGGAAGACATCTCTTTCGAGCCAGCTCCAACTATTGAGCACGTCATCACGGAAATGACCTGTCTCCTTGGGAGCGAGCAGCGTATCGGCCTGGAAGTTATAGCCGTCCGGGAAAAGCACGGTCTCGCTGAACCCAGCGTGGTCGGCGCTCACGATCACGTATCCGCGGCTGGCCAGCTGCTCCGCCTGGAAGGTCGCGATGAAGCGCGCCGTGCCTCCGCCGGGTTGGTAGATGAGCACAGGGAAGGGGCGCTTGGTTGCGGCAAGCGGCGCATCGGTCACGGAGTTTGTCTTGAAGCCTTGCCCCTTTCTGTATATGCTCTTTTCGGGATACTCATTCACATCCAAAACGTATAACGCCGTTTCTTTTCCCGGGACCGATTCGGCGGGGTACCACACGCGCGCCAGGACGTGCCTCTTATCAGAAGGATCTTTGGTAAAAGGTTCCTCACGCTTCTGGTCAATCCAGAGGTACTCGTGGGTTCCGACCGCGTAGGGACCCGTCGGCCGCGGAAAAACCTCCTTCTTCTCGACCTCCGCCTGCTTGTCATTCTGCGCCCAGGCTGAGAAGGCCAGGGCCGGCGCGACCAGGAGCCCGCCGAGCAATGCTCCCGTCGCGAGACGTTGGACCCTGTTCATTTGTCCCTTACCTAATTGACTTCGAACCATTTTTGAAGCTCCTTTGTACTAGCCGATTATCAAATATTGACTTCCGAGTGAAACCTGCCAAAGATACCAGCCGTCTATGTGACCTTAAAAATCCTCGGCTGTCAACGCGATTATCTGATTTTTTATCTGCTGGCTGGAATCAGGCTGAGGCCTATTCGGGAACTTCAAGCCGCGTTGTGCGCCGAGGTCGTCAGATGTGTTTCCTGAGTTTTCCCAGCCAGCCGGCGAGAACCGTTAAAGTGCCAGGGGCGATATCCGGCTCCCCCTTTTGTACTTTGCCCATGAGTTCCCGGACGCAGCCGGTCTGGGTGGCGTACAACAGTCGGCGGCGTTTTCGGCCGGACGCCGGCCGTTCATTCGGCGGGTGCCCGGCGGGATTTGACAGTGCCCGAGGGCCGTTTTAAAATCCCGACTGTCGAAACGGCTGCTCGATCATTAAAGGAGCTGACGCGATGATGTTTAAAAAGACAGTTTTGCCAGTCTTCCTGGCGACGGTCTGGATCGGTGTATCCGAATTCGTTCGGAACGAGTTCCTCGTCAAGTCCTACTGGACCAGCCATTACGCGAAGCTCGGACTCGTCTTCCCGGCGGAACCGATCAATGGCGCCGTCTGGGGCGCTTGGTCGCTCTTATTCGCCCTGGCCATTTATGTCATTTCGAAAAGATTCGCCTTGATACAAACGGCTTTATTCTCTTGGTTTGTCGGTTTTGTCTTCATGTGGGTTGTCATCGGCAACTTGGGGGTTCTGCCTTACGGATTGCTGGTATTCGCTGTTCCGTTGAGCCTGCTTGAATCATTCATCGCGACAACCATCATAAAGAAACTATCATAAATCCGCCGATATCATGATTTCGTGAGGCGGGGCGTCCCCGCAACAAGAAAGGGATCCATGATAAAGAAATACTTCCTTCCATCCCTTGTGATCCTGACCGTAGATGCCTTGACAAATCAAAGGATTGGCTTATCCTATAATGAACAGGAAAAGGAGCAGAAAATGAGATTGTCCAGATTGATCATTTTGGGAAGCCTGTTGGCGTGGATCTTGTCCTCGGCGGTCGATCTGGGAGCTATCTGGCAGAGCAAGAGACTCACTTTTAACGCGGGAGCTTCCTGGGCTTCAGCCATCGCCCTGGATGGCTCAAACATCTATGTCGTCTGGAATGATGATACACCGGGAAACTACGAGATCTATTTCAAGAAGTCGGCGGATGGAGGGATCACTTGGCAAACCGCCAGGAGGCTCACCGTTACAGGAGCCTATTCTATTTCTCCAGCCATCGCCGTCAACGGTTCAAACATCTATGTTGTCTGGGGGGAGTACGATGACGTCACGCTCGGCGATGATATATATTTTAAGAAGTCGTCGGACAGGGGTGCCACCTGGCAGGCCAGCAAAAGGCTCACCAATACGACCGATGATAACTATTTTCCATACATTAGCGTGGCCATAGCTGTCGACGGCTTGAATATCTATGTGACCTGGCATGATGACACTCAGGGAAGCAAAGAGATTTTTTCCCGGAAGTCGTCGGATGGGGGAGCTCACTGGCAAGCCATCCAGAGGCTCACCTATAATTCAGGGACTTCTGCGGATCCGGTCATTGCCGTCAGACTCTCCAACGTCTATGTGACTTGGCATGATGATACTCCGGGAAACGAAGAGATCTATTTCCGGAAGTCGGCGGATGGAGGAGCCACGTGGCAAGCCGCCAAGAGGCTCAGCAACACGGCCAGTTGGTCTCAGGCATCGGCCCTAGCCGTCAGCGGTTCAAATGTCTATGTCACTTGGCATGACGGGACTCCGGGAAACAATGAGATCTATTTCCGGAAGTCGGCTGACGGAGGAGCCAACTGGCAAACCATCAAAAGGCTCACCTTTACGGCTGGGGATTCACTCTGTCCCTCTCTGGGCGTCAATGGCTCGGTTGTTTTTATCGCCTGGTACGATGATACACCGGGAAACAATGAGATCTATTTCATAAGGTCAGGGGATGGGGGCGCCACCTGGCAGCCTATCCAGAGGCTCACCAATACGTCCGGCTGGTCCGGCTATCCGGCCCTGGCTATCAACAGCTCCATGGTCGGCATCGTCTATGATGATACGACATCGGGGAATGATGAGATCTATTGGAAGTCCAGCGCCGGAAGCTTTTAAAGGACGCCCAAATTTTCCTTAACCCTATACCGGGCCATTTTCCTTACCAGATCAAACGGCATCGGCTTATCTATCGGGAATTGGACAGTCCCCTTTGCCTGCTTGTACGGGGACAGTTCTTTTTTGAAAGCAACGATGGCTGATGAAGTGGGATAAAACCCGATATGATTTCTGTAGGCGGCAAAGTGCACCAAATTGCCGTTTAGCTTGAATGTAGGTATCCCATAGCTTATGGCTTCTTCGGCCTCGGGGGCCGATTCTCTGATCACACCCCTCAGGTTTTCTAAAATATCTTGGACATTTTTGGGAAAGGCAGCGATGTATTCGTCCATGGTTTTAAGCTGACGCTTGGGCTTGGCCATTTCGTTATCCTCCTATCAGTCGGGCTGTGATTATCATATCTTGAACTCCGTCTTTTTCCGACCCATGCCTATTCGATGACCAACCAGGTCAGGCCGCGCGGGGGGATTTTCACGGGCAGCCGGGCCTTGTACTCGCGGTCGATATCATAAGAAACAGGCGGCTTATCACCCTCCCGGATAAGGGCCGCGTCCTTCAGACCGGTATAATAGAGGGGAATCTCGATTGTCTTCTGGATCAGCCGGCCGGTGGGATTGTAGAGAACCGCCAGCCCCCGCGGTTTGCCTCCGGGATTGACGTGGAGGACGCCGTCGAGGTCGCGTCCGTCCGGCCGCCGCAGATGGATGATGTCGGAGTCCAGAATTTCCCTGTGCTTCTTATAGAAATCGACCCACTTCTTGACCAGATCCCTGGTTCTGTCTGTGTCATAGAGACGAGTTCCCCGGTAGCAGGCCTGGACGCCGCTCCCGAAATTCTGGGCGAGATGGGCCTCGTAGGCGTCAAGATGCTCGCTCAGCGGTTCCAGGGTCGCCGCCTCTCCACCCCCCTGGTACTCGACGAGCGGGACGAACATCCAGCCCATGCTCGGCGTCTTCTCCCAGGTTCCGTCGTAGATATTCTGCCGGCCCAGGATGATCTGCCGGTCACGAGGGAGCGACCAGTTCGTCTCCCGGTAGCCCATCCCGGTCTTGTTCGATCCGCTCAGGAAGTACCAATCGGGGACGTTGAGATAGATGCCCCGGCCCCGGCACCATTTATAAAAGCCGGTGATCGTCTTCCACTGCGTCCATTGCGAGTCCGCGAGCCCCCTGTGCCCCGGATGCTGCGTCGAGGCGCAGAGATCGCCGGGGTAGGAGCCGTCGTGCTCGAGGAGGCCGAAGCCCGTTTTTTCCAGGAAATTCCTGATCCTCCGGAAATAGTCGAGTCCCCAGCGGCTGCCCAGACAGGGGGAGTCCCCGAAGATAGCTCCCCCCGTCTTTCCCGTTTCCGGGTTGATGACGTCTTCCGCGTCGTTGATCCGGCGGCTGGCCAGAAGAGAATACCCGCCCAGTTCGATCCCTTTGGCGTGGGCATAATCGGCCAGCTCCTTGAACCTGGCGATGTTGGCCCGCGACTCATCTTCCATGTCCAGACCGCTGCCGAAACTGAGGATGACCATCTCGAACCCGACTTCGGCGCACTGGTCGATGGCCGTCCGGACCACCCCCGGGTCGGTCGACTTGAGATGCATAAGGATCGGATTCTCGGTGATCCAGGGCGCGATCTTCCGGTACATCCGGCGCATGGCCAGCCCCTTTCTCTCCCGGTCCGTCGAATCGAAGACAAGCTCATAAGTCCGGAAGGTTTCGAAAGCCTCGTCCGGTTCGACCAAGGCATCCGGCCCAAGAGGGGGCCGGCATTCCAGCAGGCAGGGCGTCTGCAGCGCATAGTTGACCTGGGTTTTGTACTGCGGGTCCGGGAGCCAGTGGGCTGTCCTGTTCCCGCCTTCGGCCGTGCTCCCGAGGAACGCGTAGTCGCTCTCGACGTGGATATTGGGAGAGTTCCATTGACCGGGTTTTTCGACCGTCGCCGCAGCCTCGACGGCGGCCAGGATCTCGTTCTTGAACGAATTTATTTTAAAGGGCTTGGAGCTATCGTTGGCGATCGTCAGCCATTTGGCGAGAAGCGGGATTCCATCATAGAGCTCGTAGTGGACCGAGATGACGATCCCCCCGGGCTGCCCCTCCGGGGGCTCGAAGCTCAAGGTCAGCGAGACGCCTGGCGGCGGCCAGGGGAGGTCGGCCGCATAGCGTTTTCTCTTCCATTCCAGTCCCGGTTTCGTTTGGCCGAAGCTCATCGCTTTAAACTGAAACGCCCTTGGGTCTGAGGTCAGGCTGTCCAGCCACTCCGGGAGGAGGTAGGCATATTCATCCTGCCCGGTGAGCCCGCCGATATCATGCCTCCGGCCGTCGATCTCGACCGCGGCTTCCGGCTTGACGCCGCGGAGCACGGACTCCCCCGTCATGAGGTTCTCGAAACCGACCGTGGCGGCGTTGGGAGCGAGCTTAAACCGTCGCTCGATCAGCCCGTTGGTCAGCGCAACCTCTCCAGTGGGGCCGTCTTGAACGATCCGGGCTTTATAGCCGGAGGGGTCGAGCAGCCAATCGGGCCGGGCTTCTCTCTTCGTTTCCACGCCCTGCGCCTTAGCCCTGGCGTCGAGCTCGGGTGATGGAGTCGAATTCCCACACGGCGGAGGTTGTCCGTGAGCGGATAAGCATAGACTTGCAGCAAAGGCCAAGCCCAGAAGGGATGATAACAATCCCGAGGGATATATTTTTCTCATATCTAAACGTCCTCTCATTCCGGTTTATCCCATTTTATTAAAATATTTGCTCTAAAGCATCTTTCGAGGACAATCCCTCCTCTTTTGTCTAGGCGAGGGTTATGGATGAGGAAGTCCGTGGACGACTGAGCGGGCACGGTTTCTCGACTGATGCGAGTTTGCTGATTTGCGGAAGCAAAGCAGCGGGGGTTCCAAGGGGGATGGCCCTCTCT
>Ga0315277_10003984_pt1 | contig 19823 bp, 19 predicted proteins | sample YL17G05_15_MG_FD_203695 | JGI IMG/M metagenome (GOLD analysis project Ga0315277, IMG submission 203695) | Sediment microbial communities from Yellowstone Lake, YNP, Wyoming, USA - YL17G05_15 | ecosystem: Environmental > Aquatic > Freshwater > Lake > Sediment | place: USA: Wyoming | collected... | reverse complement strand
GCCGGCTGCCGCGATCGGTCTCAGCCGCTGGGTGGACCAGCACATCTCGTGGTTCTTCATCCTGCCCGCAGTCCTCTTCCTCACGGCCGTCCTCGCCTTCCCTATCGTCTACACCGCCCTCCTGAGTCTCTTCCGCTGGTCCGGGGCGGCCGCCACGCCTCCGGCGTGGGTCGGTCTGCGCAACTATGCCGACGTATTCGCCGGCGATCCCGGATTCCGGAACGCCATCTTTGTGACGGCCTATTTCACCGGGGTGTCGTTGTTGATCGAGGTGACCCTCGGGGTCGGCCTCGCGCAGCTGTTGAACCGGGAGTTCCTCGGCAAAGGGATCGCGCGCACCCTTTTGATCCTGCCCGTCGCCGGCACGCCCGTGGCGCTGGCCCTGGTCTGGCGCCACATGTACAACCCCTCCAACGGGATCTTCACCTGGTTCGCGGAGGTCCTGCGCCTTCCCCCGCAGCGGTGGCTCGCGGACGCGACCACGGTGATCCCCTCCCTCATCCTGTTCGATGTGTGGCAGTGGACCCCGCTGATCATGCTGATCACCCTCGCAGGACTGGTCTCCCTGCCCGCGGATATCTACGAGGCGGCGGAGATCGACGGGGCCAGTCCATGGCAGGCCTTTTGGCGGATCACGCTTCCGCTGGTCCGCCCGACCATCGTGGCGGCCACCATGCTGCGCTTCATGGACTCGGTCAAAACCTTCGACCAGATCTACGTGAGCACCCAGGGCGGACCCGGCATCGCGTCGCAGACGCTCAACCTATACGTTTTCGACCAGGCGTTTCAATACCTGCATTTCGGCTACGCGAGCGCGCTATTGGTCGTCCTCTTCTTCGTCATCCTCGCGGGAAACGTGGTCCTGGCCTCGGTCCGGCGAGGGCAGGCATGATCTGGGAATCCAGGGGAACACGACAGGCGGGCATCTCGCGGCGAATCCTTTTCTACAGCGCGCTGATCCTCGTGCTGGTGGTCTTTATCTTTCCTTTTTTCTGGATGGCGTTCAACAGCTTCAAGACGCACGAAAAGATCCTGGAGTACCCACCGGCGTTCGTCTTCGCGCCGACGCTGGACAACTTCAAGAATGTCCTATGGCAGAGCGATGTCGTGCAGTACACCAGGAATAGCGTCCTGATCGCGTTTGGGTCCCTGGGGGTCGGCATGATATTGGGCCTTCCCGCCGCCTACGGGATTGCGCGATACGGCCATCGGAAGCTGGCCCTGGGCATCCTGGTCTGTCGCATGATCCCGGGGATCTCGTTCTTGGTGCCCTGGTTTATCGTTTTCCGGGCCTTGGGGCTGCTCGACACGTTCACCGGCCTCGTCATCGCCCACCTCGTCATCACGGTTCCCCTCATCACCTGGATCATGATCGGCTTCTTTGAAGAGGTTCCCGTGGAGCTGGAGGAAGCCGCCCGCATCGACGGCTGCTCGCGAGCCGGGGTGTTCCTGCGCATCGCCCTCCCGCTCGTCCGGCCCGGTCTCGTCTCGGCCGGTATCCTGGCCTTGATCTTCACCTGGAACAGCTTCCTCTTCCCGCTCATTTTGGCGGGGGTGAAGACGAAGACCCTTCCCGTCCTGGTCTATAGCTTCATGACCTTCGACTACCTGGACCTGGGCGGCGTCTATGCCGCATCCACTCTGGTGACCCTGCCGGTCATCGTCATGGTCCTCCTCGTCCAGCGCCAGTTCATCCGGGGGCTCACGCTCGGAGGGGTGAAGGGCTGAGGGGAGGCCGGCAATGGATGGGGGGTAGCAAAATATTGTGCGTCAACAAAGATCGGGCTAATTTTAATTCCCAGGGGCAAGATTCTTCGCTCGTTCGGGTAACTCTATGCGGAAACGCGTCTTAAACGCTCCATTTTTTCTTCTAAGGGCTGCAGGGTTTTTTCCTTGCCCTGCCCTTCCAGTCGGCGCCTGAGGTCGCGAACCGATTCCTCCAGACGCGGAAGAATTTCCCGTTCAAAGTAGCGCCGCACTTCTTCGCTCGACCGCCCCAATTCGCGGGTCCACTCCTCAATCTGGGCTTCCAGTTCCTTTTGCCATTCCCGATCGGAAAGACGCTCCATTTCTTTCTCCAGCCGGCCCAGCGCTTCCAGGAAGAGTCTTGTCCATCCCACCAATTCCCGGCCGCCTCTTTCCAAGAAGGCGCTAAAGGAGGAACTGCCCTCCACTACTGCTCCGTCGCCGAGGGGCTTCCCCCGCGAACTGAGCTGGATTACTCTGACGGACTGGCGATCGGATCGGAACGGGTCCTCCTGGATGACGAATCGGCTCTGGTCCGTGATGCGCTCGCGGAAATCGGGGTCAATTTTGAGGGGGACGAGAATCCGTCCCTTAGAATCCACTTCCAGTGGACCGATAGTCCCGATCTTTTCAATATTAAGATACGCCGAATCGCCGGCCTTCAAACCCCCTGTCTGGTCATAAAGGACGTTCACTGTGAGGTGCCGGGAGCATGATGGAGCCACGGCGATGAAAACGATGAGGAATAGAACCCCCAACAATCCACCAGGCTTTCCCTTTTCGAGGGTCGAGTTAGTTCGCTTTGAATCTAGTTCATCCTTTTCCATATGAAGCGCGCTTTTCGCTCAACTGAAAGCCGATTTTTTTTGATGGCTTTTCCGGGGGGCCATCAATTTCTCTATGACCTCAAAAACGTCCTGGAAGTCGGAGTCGTATTTCTTCCTCAATAAGATTCTGAACCGCCTGGTTAAAATGATCGGCGGCATCAATGTTCACGGCGTGACCTCCTTCGCAGACCAGGACCTCGAGATTGGGTATGGTCTTTTCAGCAAATGGAAGGAGAGGTGCAAACTGCTTATCAAACTTACCCACAATCAGTAAGGTGCGTATCTGGTTTTCATGGATTATTTCGCATACCGAACACCGGGTTATCATATATTGCAGGGTATAGGAGAGCCCCCGCACGTTAATTAGATTCACATCATCAATCAAGGCCTTCTTGATCTCGGGCTTGAGGCGGAGGTTTTTGGACGGATGCAAAGGGAACTCCTCAAGCACCTTTCGCCCTTCTTCCTCCAAACGCTTTGCTACCCCTTTCATCGCTTCTTCAGGAAGATTTTCGGAAAGAGCTGATCGGGAATTCGTGAAGACCTGGGCGATAATATGCTCGGGGTGATTCAAGCCATATCTGAGGGTAAGGGATGCCCCCAAGGATTGTCCGCACACAAACCAGCGGTCCACGCCCAATTTCTGACGGATGCGCTCGAATTCGAGAACGTACCTGTCGGGAGTGTAGCATTCGGGATCGTCGGGGGATGGAGAACGACCGTGGCCTAAAAGCTCCACAATCACAGGGCGACAGAACGCTCTAAGCGCATCCAGATTGGGCATCCATTGCGCTCGGCTGGACAAGATCCCGTGAACCAAAAGAAGATGGGGCCCATGCGTTCCATGTACCTCGTAATAGAGTAAAGGCTCTTCCATTATTTACCCCCGCATCATTTTTCCCTTCCGGAACTTTTCCCGATTTCTTGATTCCTTATGAACGAATGACATTTAATATTTAGCCACGATTCCATCGGGCAGGGGAAGATGCCGAAAATAAAGCTACCTAAGGAGGCGCCCGGCTGCGCGATCTAAGATTCCCCATATGGAGTCCACCCAATCCAGGTGTTCCGGCTTCATTAGACAGGAACGTAAACAGGTGACGTGAGACTGATCCAAAGTAACATCCGGCCATATATTTTTTAATAACGGAGCGGGATAACGAAATTTGGCCAAATGTAAATTCTCACCCGCGGCAGCATCGAATATTTTTTCCGATAATCTAGAAATTTCACTCGCCCTTTGGCCATTCGGGGCAAAGACTAAAATATCCAGTTCCGGAGGGAAAAGGACCCGAAAACGTAAGTCTGCTGACATTCTTTCGAATAAAGCAATGGCAGCCTGGCGGCATTTCGCTAAACCAGTGGAAAAATCACCATTGGGAACCAAGGGGAATAATTTCTGGGTCGCCCAGAGAGCCACCGCGGAAGCTCCAGCCCTTGAGCATTCTAAGCTGATTTCTCCCAGGTGAAGTTCCGAAGAGGTAAAGTATGTGTAAGGGGAATCATGTTTATAGAACCTGCCCACGCTTGGGTCTTTATAAAGGATGCACCCGCAGCCATACGGCTGTAAACCGTGTTTGTGGGGGTCGATGACGATTGAATCTGCCTGGGGGAGACTATCGTAGGCTTCCCGGGTTTCTGGCCTCAAATTATCGACGAGGATGAAATATCCCCCATAGGCAGAATCCGCGTGAAGACGAAAATGGTACTTTTCTTTCAGCGCCAGAATTTTAGGAAGGGGATCCACCGAACCGGTCCCGGTTGTGCCAATCGTTGCCACAACGGTACCCACCTCCCCTCGGTCGAGGATTTTAACCAGAGAATCCACATTCATCCGAGCTTTCGCATCACAGGGCACAGATTCAAAAGGTAGCCCCAAGAGCTCTGAAATCCGATGATGCGTATAGTGAGCCTGCTCCGAGGCAACTATTTTCCGGCCTGGGCTCAACAAGCCGGATATCCATAAGCCTTCCATATTGGCCATCGTCCCCCCGCCCGTTAAATGCCCGAGGAAGCTTTTCCACTTAAAGAGCTTGGCAATTTCGGCGACCGCTTCTTTTTCCATGGAGGAACTGGCTCGCCCCCCGTCAAGGGCATGATTATTGGGGTTGATCCAGAGGGAAAGCATGTAAGCCAAACGGGCAACGGGGTGAGGTGGCTTTAGCATCTGGCCCGCGTAGTAAGGATGAAAATAGGGATAATTATCTTTCATCCTTTCGGCCACTTCCAATATCACGCGCTTTATTCGTTCTTTATCATCCGCAACATGAATATCTGGTAAATCGGGAAACCCTTGCTCTAAATTTTTAAGCGCTTCTTTCAATATTTCGAGCGTTTCCATTTCAAATTTCATAGACCGACCCTTCCCACTCGAAAGGATTGGATGACTTTTCGGTTCCCATTGTCAATTATCAACCGAAGGTAGGGGGGTGTCAAATTGATTTCTCGGGTGCTTCGTGCCATACGCCTGGCGATCCGTCAATTCTTCAGCGCTGGATCATCGCCAGGAGTAAGGCAAGCCTGGCAATGGCCCTGGAAGAAATTCAAGCGGAGTTCACAAACAGGCAAGATAGGATGGTGAAACCCAGTCATTTGGGGTCACATATGAGGTCACGCATTAACAGCACGCATTAAAACGTTTGCCTCCCTTTTCCATTTCTGCTATTTTGATTGATGACTGCAATGAAACATCAAGACACCTAATCTGAATCCATTTTCGGCATCCCAAATTGGTAACGTCAAAAAAGGTATGAAAAACTCCCTTAAAAGACAAGGAAAGACAAGGGGAACCCTCCCCCTTGAGGGGGGAGGGAGAAGGGTGGGGGTGAAAGAGTTAAGAGACACAGCAAGAGCACTAAGAAAGCGCTCCACGGATACAGAGGTTTATCTATGGCGGCATTTGAAAAATAGACAGATGGAAGGTTTCAAGTTTCGTCGGCAGCAACGCATTGGCAGATATGTGGTAGATTTTGCCAATCTGGAGAAAAGGTTGGTCATAGAGGTGGATGGTGGACAACACGTTATTGATCCAGGCGATAAGATGCGTGATGAATGGCTCCGGGCTGAAGGGCATAAGGTGCTGCGATTCTGGGATAACCAGATATTCAGTAACTTAGAAGGCGTTTGGGAGACCATCCGAGATGCCCTTCTCACCCCTCACCCAGACCCTCTCCCCCAAGGGGAGAGGGGAGATAATTTTTGACAAAACGCCCAAATTTAGCAGGAGGTCAAGGATGATTAAGGTTAGCGTGATGTATCCGTATGAGAAGGGGGCGAAGTTCGATTTTGACTATTATCGAACCAAACACATGGACCTGGTTCACAAACATCTCAAGTTCTATGGTCTGATCAAAACGGAAGTGGACCGGGGGATCTCCGGTGGGGGCGATGCCCCTCCGCCCTATGTTTGCGTGGGCAATCTGTACTTCGAAACACGGGATGGGTACGACAAAGGAATGGCCCAGTGCGGTTCAATCCTTCGAGGGGACATTCCCAACTTCACGAGCATCACGCCCACTCGGCAGATCAGCGAAGTCCTGGCCTGATTTCCTCGGAATTGGCTTTGGTATTATTCGCAATTGCAGAATTTGGGATTCGAACTAATTCTCATCCAGAAACTCCCTCTCCCCTTGTGGGAGAGGGGCGGGGTGAGGGGAAAAAGGTGGGTTTCCGGATTGCCACGAAGTAGGTCCGGGCTTCCGACCCCCCCAAGACGAAAGCAAATCAAGTTCAGGTCAAGTAGATTCTACGGTCAAGGCTCGCTCTGCCTTTCAGTTTATTTTCTTTCGTAGCATAACTCACCCCCCACCATCGTGGCCGCGATGGGAATGTCCTTGATCCCTTTTGGTTCAACTCTTGTGGGGTCTTGCGCCAGTATAGCCAGGTCGGCCAGCTTTCCGACCTCGATGGAGCCTTTGTTCTTTTCCTCAAAGGCGGCGTAGGCCCCGTTTAGCGTATAGCACGTGAGGGCCTCTTCCGGGGTGATTCTCTGGTCGGGCGCATAGTCCTGTCCGGTTCGGGTCTTCTGGTTCACCGCCGAATGAATTCCCAGGAGGGGGGCGCCGCTGACCACGGGACGGTCGGAGCTGAAGGCCATCAGAATCTTATTATCCAAAAGCGTTCGGAAGGGCTTGAACTGGGCGCACTTTTCCTTGCCCAGCTGATGAAGCCAGTTGTCCCCCAGCTCCCAGATGAAGCCGGGCTGAAGTATGGGAACGACCCCCAGTTTCCTGATCCGGTCGAACATCCGGGGCAGCACCATGGTGGAGTGCTCCAGACGAGGCCGCGCATCCTTTCTGGGCTGGGATTTCAATGCGGCTTCAAAGGCATCCAGACAGATGTCGATGGCCCGGTCGCCGATTCCATGAATGGAAAGCTGCCACCCCAACCCATGAACCAGGGAGGCAAGCCGGGTCAGCTTTTCCCGTTCGATGACCAGGACGCCGCAGCCCCGGTCGTTGGGATCAACGCCATAAGGTTCATAGGTGACCGCAGTCACCGTGCTGAAAGCCCCGTCGACAATGATTTTAAAGGGGCCGATTCTCAATTTTTCATTTCCCAGGCCGGAGCGGATTCCCAATCCAAGAAGTCTGCCCTGGGCCTCTTTCAGGGATTCTTCAAAACGGGTGTAATCGAAGACTGCCTCGCTCCAGATAGCCAGGTTGTGGCGGACTTTCAGCATCCCCCTCTCCACCGCTTCCTGGTAGGCCGCAACCTGTAAGGGAATATCGTTTCCTCCCACACTGGCATCCATGGCACTGGTAATCCCCTCGGAGAGGAGCCTCTGGCTGGCGTTCCCCAGGGCCGCGACCAGGCCCTGAAGCGTGGGTTTGGGCATGTGATCTTCCACCAGTTTCATGGCCGGAGACTCGAAGAGGAGCCCGGTCAATTCCCCCGAGTTCGCATCTTTCCCGATTTTCCCTCCTTCCGGATCCGGGCTGTCCTTTGTGATTCCCGCCTTGGCCAGCGCCCGGCTGTTAACCACGATTCCATGCGCAGAGGTATGACGGAGACTCACCAGGTGTCCGGGGGCGGCTCTGTCCAGATCCTGGCAGGTCGGGTGCTTCTTTTCCTTCAATTCGTTCTGGTTGTAGCCCACCCCGGTGATCCAGGTTCCATCTTTTTGCCGGCTCACTCTCTCCCTGACGAGTGCGAGAACTTCTTCGATGGAACCCGCCTGGGTCAGATCGATGGCATCCAATCCCAGGCCGAACATCAGGGTATGGTTATGGGACTCTATGAAGCCGGGGACTACGGTCATTCCTTTTAAATCCCGGACCTGCGTCCTTTTGCCGACGGCCTGTTTCACCTCGTCATCCGTTCCCACCCAGAGAAACTTGCCATCCTTGATGGCCACCCCCTGGGCCCGGGGTCTTTTTTCGTCCACAGTGATCATAGTCCCCCCATGGAGAACGAAATCCGCATCGACCATGATTCCCATCTAGCATGACCTCCTGTTGAAATGTTCCATCCGCAACCTCATCGGCACAGGGTATGAACGTCGGGTTTACGCTTCCTCTTTGAGGCCGCACATACTCCCGCCTCTTCCGCACACCGATGCGCAATCACCGCCCGCACATCACCCACCACACTCCGTCGGCTTCCGGTGATCCATTCCTTTGCTGCCACACCAGCCCTGGAACATTCCTCATCTATAATATCCCCTACGCCTAATTAGGCGGGAAGCACCATTTGGGTTTGAATGACGATAGCGCATAGCCTGCCATTCTCGGTCTTTACGAGTGTTTGCCATACCATGGTGGTCTTGCCACGATGTAAGGCAGTGCACTCACCGATGACGCGGGTGCCGACGGACGCGGCATGGAGGAAGTTGGTCTTGGATTCGACGGTGGTTGTGCGGGTATCCTTCGGAAGATTGACAAACGTGGCCACACCGCCAAGCGTATCGGCCAAGGCCATAATCGCACCGCCGTGAAGAATCTCTCCGGTGGTACATAGATCTGGACGAACCTCCATTGATGCCACCACCCGTTCCGGCGTGACTTCAGTTAGCTGTATTCCCATTAAGCCTGGGAAAAGTGGTTTGATCAGTTCTTGATTGAAAGCAATGGAACTCACGGCGGCTCTCCTCTCGGTTAATATTACTGCTGAGTCACTAAGTATCCCAATTTATCATTTGGCGTCAAGCCATTGCAATGAACTATTTTTTCTTTCCCTTTTCCCGAAAGTCCATTTGCATGGACTCCACCCTTCCTGCAAAATCCTTATCGCGCAGGAGAAGTCTTTCCTCTTGACAGGCGCCTCTTATTGGGTGATCCCATTTCCACCTTCTGCGCCATAAGGGGGTTACGGATTGTTAAACTGGCCTACGTCGAGCCACTCGGCGAGCATAGAAGCATACTCCGGCTCCAGGTGAAGGGTAGAATAAAGGAATATCCTGGACGCTGACGTGGTGGTCGGCAGGATATCACGATACTCCTCTTCAGCCGCCATCCGTTCCAGATCTTCCAGGACTTCCTGACGGGCAAGGTCGAAGGGTGGCTGCGTGAAGATGTCCAGAGGTACGGGCCGGGGGTAGAGCGCGCAGTTTTCCCGAACCGTCTCAGCGATGAGTCGCAGCTGGTCGCCCTTTTTTTGAAGCAGGATTCTTGCATAGGCCCCAGTCATAAAGTGTGAGGAGTAATAGTGCCGGGAACCATCCTGCGAAGCAAGCTCGTGTAAATCCTCACTCCCCTCAACTACTTTCTTGAGGATGTTTCCGACCTCTTCCGCCGGATCTGCCGCGGGCGAGGTTAAAAGATGTTGATCGGCCGCCCGACGATGAATCTCGGACTCCGAAAGGAGTCGGCTCGCCTCACTGCTCTGCCGAATCATGGCGGCTATGGCCCGCCCGGCGGCCTCTCCTTCCTTCACCATCTTTGGCTCAACCACGTTTTCCGCCTTTATCATTGCCTAACCGGATCCCTTTTGGTCAGGGCAATAGCTTTCGCTTGCCCAGCTCTTCAGCAACCTTATCCAGACCGGCTTTGCCGTATGCCTGGGGTGTTGGGGCCCCGGTAAGTCGGTCCCAACCCATCTCGTCGTAAAACATATCCATCGCGACTTTGACGTCGTCCCGATCCATGTGGGTGGTGCCCTTCGTGAAAGGGGCCTTCCCCGACTTATCTGTGAACACCCATTCGGGGATGAGGTCATGCTTGGTACGCATCTCCTTTGTTCCCATATCTCGGATCGTAAGAGCCCGATGCAAGACGAAGATGCGTTCGGCCGCCCGGTCCAGTTCCTGCCGATCCTTTTTATCTCCGGTCGCCAAGCTGTAAAGCATCGACTCGATGGAGTCATCGCCCCGGTAACCGCGTTCTTTGAGCGGCGAAGCCACCCAAGGCCCCATCCAATTGCAGAGGGAGAGAGAATCATGGAGCTCCTTCCGAAGCAGCGACCACTTGGCCATCTTGGCCTTTGATGGGTGCATCGGGGTGTAGGCTCCGATCGCATCGACGGCATTGGGTGAGCCCCAGATCTCCGCCGCCAGACTTTTCTGTACCGACAACGGCAGGCCATTCCTTATGAAATTGGTGTGGGAGTGACACTGGGCATCCCGGTTGTACTGCAAATTAATGAGGAGTCCGCATTGGCCCGCCTCCTCAGTTGAGTGGTGCTTGGGATGTCCCATTTTCCAGTACGCGACCTCTTTATCCTCCCCCCATGCCCCTTCCTTCATTGACCAGCGTTCCAAGAGATACCCCGTCCCGAGACCCAGCACGGTTCCCAGCTCACCCTCTTTGGAGGCGATCCGCGGAAACAGCTCGAAGAGAAAAGAGGGGTCCCCTTTCTCGTATTTGTCCCAGGAGTAGCTTTTGAATTCCTTCTCTCCCAGCTTGTCCTTGATAAAGCCATCATAGTAAAGCTTCTGGAAATCACGTTGTAACTGGCCATAGTTGCACCAGATACCAAGGTCGTCCGCCAGGTGCATGCCGACCATACAAGCCTCCATGTTGGTCATGCCCCTTTGTCCATCAGGGAATGTTCTAAAGAAGGAGCGGCCGAAATTGAGGCCGGCGCACGTGTTTTGCCCCACCTCAGGAATGCCATACTTCGCGGATACGGAGGGGACCTTGATCATCGTGTGGCACCGGATGGGACAGCTTGTACACCCATTTCCCCGGACAGTGTACTGCCAGGCGATGTCACCATTGAAGAAGGCAGCATTGTTCGTCCGGTACGCGATCCGGTTCAGGTTATGGGGTTCGCACGTTCCCGTTTCTAGTGGGCGAGGAGCGGCTCCCCAGGTACGCCCCTTGGAGCCAACCCAGCGGCTTCTCGGCTCATAAAACTCTGCCCACGGTTGCGGCGAGCTGGGCACGACGTGCTGATTGTTGGCACCGAGGAGGGAGAGGTGATACTTGATCAGCTTCTCCCACTCATCTTTGTTGCCGGCAATCCGGACGCTGCCGGTGCCGCGCACCCCGATAGCTTTGAGGTTTTTGGACCCCATCACCGAACCGATTCCACCGGCAGAATGGGAAACAGAGTTCATAACCACAGACATGGGTACCCGGTTTTCACCCGCCTGACCGATGGCGGCCACGACCGCGTCGGTCCCCATGATTTGAGCGATCGCCTCTGTCGTCCGACGAATACCTTGCCCCCAGAGCCGACTGGCATCTTGAATTTCTACCTGCTGGTCGACGATCGACAGCCAGACCGGGCGGTCAGCCCTCCCCTTGATGACGACGGCATCGTACCCCGCATATTTCATTTTAGCGGCAAACTGTCCGCCCATGTGTCCGGTCGCTACGAGAGGCTTGGGCCAGCAGGTCGGCCAAAGGGTGGTGATGGCCGTTCGGCCGTTACAGGGGGCGCCGGTCCCCGCCAGGGGTCCCACCGCGAAGACTATCCTGTTGGCAGGATCGTACGGCTTTGTCCCCGCCGGAACCTCATCCCACATAACCTTGTAGCCTATCCCGGTGCCGCCCAAATAGTCCTTATAGTTCTCCACGGTATCCTCGGTCCAGGTACGCCCGGCCGAAAGATCGACGTGAAGCACCTTTCCGGCCCATCCTCCATATTTGGCCATGGTCTTTCCTTCCCCAAAGAAGTGAAAGTGTTAGTGTCAGAAAAAAGGGAGCTCTATATTATATCTTTTGCGCTAATTCCTTCTCAGGTTCATCGGGCTCTTCCTCATAGCCCACGATCATTGCCTTTATGTGGGAAAAAGCTGTTGTACCGAGAGTTGCCATGTAGAGATGGACAACGAGGTAGAGGACAAACACGTACGCGCCAATCACGTGGAGGGCATTCACTACCCCCGCGATGTTCCAGAGCAGCATATATTTGCGAAAGAAGAGTATATCGCTGAAGAGGATCCCTGTGACCACCAGGACCGGAGCGAAAATACCCATGATGGATCCATAAGCGAGTTTCTGAAGAGGATTAAATTTCTCGTCAGGCGTCGGCCGGAAAGGGTTCTCTTCTCCCCGGAAAATGGAGATCAGATAATACTTTGCCTGCCTGAAGATCCCGCTGAAGTCCCGCCTCCGGATAACGTATTGCCGGCTCAGATTATCGGTTGCCAGGCTGTACACGAGCCAGAAGACCCAGGAAGCTACCATGGCCCAGCCCGCATATCTGTGTATCAGCAGAGCAGGATCTTGAGGCCGCAGCGATGCCACCCCCGGGATCCGGATCTGGATACCGGTGATGGTGAGGATTATAATCATGAGGGCGTTCACCCAGTGCCATATCCTTAAAGCCAAGGGATGGAGATAGATCTTTTTCATCGATTCCTCACCTTCCGCACCACGGCATGGACACCCACGAAAACCAGCGCGACGGGAAGCAAAATCGTACCGATCATATCGATCCACCTGAAGCCGAAATCCCGGACGGAAACCGATCTGCCTCCCTTCACCGCGCCCGCGAACATCCCGAATCCCTGACTGACGTTTTTCTTTTGACCGGGGAGGTGGCACTCCTGGCAGGCAATGGATCGATCCGGTTGAATTCCAGCCGTGGTCGCAACTCGAGGGGGTACCTTGTCGGTCAGATCACGCCAGGGAACATAGCTGAGGGACTCCGCAGGGCAGGCCTCCACGCATTTCGGTTTTCCGTTGCACAGGTGGCACTTGGTGGCTTTACGGGAATCCGGGTCGAAGGAGATCATCTCCCAGGGACACGCTCTCAGGCATATTTTGCAGCCCGTGCACTTTCCCAGGTCGACCATTCGCGCATTGCCCGAAGGCCCCACCACAATGGCATTCTCCGGACAGATGTCGGCACATGGCACAGGGTGCGGGCACTGCTTGCAGAAGTCCTGCACAACCCGCCCGTCCCCCCAGTTGCCCTGGCCCTCCCGCCAGGTAAATAAACCCTCGGGCCCGAAGTTGAGGTTCCGGTCAACTTTGATCCTCGATAGCGCCGGCGCGGCTTTGCCGTCGTTGAATTCGGTGCAGGCCAGCTCGCAACGCCCGCATCCGACACACTTCATCGGGTCCGCGATCACGATACCCTGGGCCTGTTCCATGATAATCAGGGGCTTTATTGCTCCTCTGGCGAGAACCGGCCCAAGCGCAGATATTCCGATGATCGATATCCCGCCCAATTTCAAGATTTGCCGACGGGAACACAAAGGATTCCAGCTGAACGAGCTGACAGCTGGTTCCCCAATCTTCTCTTTTCCATCATGCTTATCCATCGTCAGTACCTCCTTGGTGAGCGCGAGGCCATGGCAGACTCTTTTTCGCTTCACCAAGTGTTACATCCCAATGCACATCTACCCAAGGTGGCTTTCAAAGGAGGGCTCCGAAACAGAAGTGTTAAATTTAGCACCCTATCCGGATAGACTCAACAGATTTTATCGAGAAAAGGAAGGTATTTATATGATTTACAACATCTGGAAGCCAGCTATTCGGCACCCCGGTGTTAACCCGGGAACATCAAAGTGAGCAGGAGGAAAGAAAATAAGTCCAGCGATTCAAGAAAGTCCAGGTCATAACTCTTATCTCGTTTGGAAAACTCAGAGTTGAAATAATGGGCATTTTTTTTGAGAATCGTCACCCCCTTTCAAGCCTTACGATCAGTCTAACTATGAGTTCCTTGAGTTCCTTTTGAAAGCTATCCAATTCGAGTCGATGCTGCCCCTCATTCCCCTCCCGGGATTTTCATCGAGAATTCGGGATGGCCCCCCAAGCAATACACCATTTTGATGGAATTCAATATGCACCGGAACTTTTCCCTTATATCAAAGAAAGGGTAGATGACCATCGGAATTGTACCGGACAATTCATCCTCACAGGTGCTCAAAACCTTCTCCCGGCCGAGAAAATTACCGAATCCCTTGCGGGTCGGGCTGCCGTGCTTCGCCTCTTTCCATTGACTCATCGGGAAGTAATCAACCGGCCCCTTTCCTTGCGCTGGGGGCTGGCCATGGTCGCTTGTCTCTTCTCGCTTCACAACTGTGATAGTTTCTTGAGTTTTATGGCCCAGAGCGGCGGAACCGCGTGAAGAACTCCCATATCTGCTTCGTGGCATCAAATCCGCGCAGGGGATTATCCGCACCAACCCGGTCGGTGAACCAGGGAGCGGGCCACTGGTGCCCCCACCCCGCCAGCAGGAAGTACTCTACGGAAGTCCCGTCCCGGCAATCATGCCAGGCCAGATGGTTCACTGCCCCGTTGCGGGAGGTCGTTGCCATGGATGTCTCGCAGCTGTCGGCGAGCCGCCAGAAATCAATCGCGTCAGCGACCGTAAGATACGACCGCTTTCCCCCTTTGAGGGGGCTGATACCGCCGCTGGCGGGAACATGGTCGTCGGCCAGCCCGTGAAAACCGATGATCGGCAATGCTCTCTTCGGCTGCGGCAGCCGCCACGGCAAAGACTCATCGCCGATGGTACTGCCGATGGCCCCGGATACGACGGCAGCGGCAGCCAGGTCGTCGGTCCGTTCGGCAGCAAAACGGTAGGTTAACATGCCGCCGTTCGACATCCCGGCCATGTATATCCGAGCTGGATCAACCGCCAGATTCTGGCAGACGACGGCGATCACCTCAGCGAGAAAACCGACGTCATCTATCCGATCGTCCGCTGCCTTGCCACAGCAGTGACCGGCGTTCCAGTGCTGCAGCAGACCGAACAAGCCGATCCCCTCGGGATAGGCGACGAGGAACCGTTCCTTATCCGCCAATGCGCTGAAACCGGTTTCGGACTCAGTTTGCCGCCCGGTGCTGAAAGCGCCGTGGATGACCACTACCAGCGGCAAGGGAGTAGAGGCACGATAGTTGGGCGGGACGTGTAACAGAAAGTTGCGGTGTGCCCAGTGGTAGGTAGTGCCGGTGGCAACACGGTAGGTGCCGGCTGGGGGCTCCAGGGTTCCCGGAAGGGCCGACAGGCAGCCGGCCAGAAGCAGCAGTGCTGGTATGGTGCAGAGCAGTCGCAAACAGGTGGTGATGGGCATACTTACTCCGTCGGTCAGAATTAGAGGTCGATACTGCTCAGGATCCGATTGGCATCGCGCTGAATATAGACCCGCCAGGCATAGGGACCGGCCATTTTTTCCAGATCCTGCTCCGCCACCCAGGTCAGGTCGCGACGGCATGCTTCTTTCAGAATCGTAATTTTCTCGTGATTGTTGAGATTGGAGGATCATGCGCAAAGTCAACAACAAAAAGCCTCTGATTTTCTTTACTTGTCGACTTTGTGTGAAACGGGACCTGGTTAATCTTCTTTTCCCTCTACGTCCCCTGCGGTGAAGGCTATTGATTGATAAGAACTCGCTTTGGGGTGGGTTGAATATACAAAAAAGGGAATTGGGTGTCAAGGGAATATTAGCCCAGAGATTAAATGCGTTCGTATTAATAACCTTTGTGTCACGACGGTGAGATAGATCGGGAACTTTGCCCCATGCCGAAAAACCATTGGCTCTTGAAAAGCGAACCTTCGACCTACAGCTTCCAGGATCTCGTCCGCGATAGAAAAACGAACTGGAACGGCGTGCGCAACTTCCAGGCGAGGAACTACCTGAAACAGGTCCAGCCCGGCGATCTCGCGATCATCTATCACAGCGGGGATGAGCGGGCGGCGGTCGGTGTCTCGCGGGTGGTCCGCGGCGCCTATCCCGATCCCGACCCTAAGAAGCCGGGCGAATGGGTTCAGATCGATATCGAGCCCGGACAGCCGTTCCCTCAGCCGGTCCCGCTGACAGCAATGAAGACTACCCCGGCACTCAAGACGCTGCCCCTGCTCAAACAGTCGCGCCTCTCGGTCATGCCGATCACGGCTGCCCACTCTGAGGCGATTTTGGAGCTGTCGAAGAAGGTGCTGCCGCAGATTCCGCGTACGCGTTGACGGCGCGGGTGATCGGCCCGAATCCGCGCCGCCAGCCGAAGATCGCGCCCGCAGTGATAAACCCTGCCATTAACGCACCGATAATCCCGTGCGAGACGACGTCTGAGCCCGTCAGAAACAGGTTCTCGACCGGCGTGTGCACCTTCAGCCAATCCATCTTGTACCTGTCGAGCGTCGCGGGAACCCCGTAGATCATCCCCGACGGATGCCCGGTGAACGATTCCACGGTCAGCGGCGTCGACAGCTCGTGAAACGCCACGAGGTCGCGAAAACCGGGGTAGCGCACGTCGACGAAATCGAGCAGCGCATCGCTGATCCTTGCCTTGAGCGCGGAGTAGTCTTCGCCGCGCCGGCGCCAGGGCTGCTCGCTCCATTTTGCGAAATCCGTAGTCTCGGCCCCGGTGATGATCTCGGCGGTGTGCACTTTCGCCGAGGGGTCCTTCAACGAAGGGAACGAGAGATAGCACCATGTCGCCTTTCCGGCGGTGATTCCACGGCTCTCCTCGAAGAGGCGGTCGTGGTCATATCCCGAGTAGATCCAGTGGTTCTCGCCCTTGAAGCCGAGTTTGCGGGGGTCATCCTTGAAGCCGACATAAAGCGTCACGGCCGACCAGGGCCTCACGAGCTTTTCGAGTTCGCCGCGGAAAGGAAGCGGAAACGATTCCGGGATCAAACGCGCGTAGGTCGTGTAAGCCCCGGCATCTGAAATCACGATGGGCGCGCGAAACTCAACCTCCGTTTTCTCTCCTGCCGCGGACCTAACCGCGCGAACGCCGACGGCCCTTTTGCCGTCGAGGATCACGCCGGTAACCTCATGGGTCGCGCGAACGTCGCCCCCTGCATCCTTGACGACCTTCACCGCCCCGGCGGCGATTCCGCTGGACCCGCCAATAGGGTAAAACGCGCCATCGAGGTAGTGCAGCGCGATCGTCGCGTGCACACGGAACGAGCTCAACGACGGCGGCAAACCGTAGTCGCCCCACTGCGACGCGAGAACAGCGCGCAGCCTAGGGTCGCTGAAATTCTTCGACAGGTACTGACCGGTCGTCAGGCGGTCCAAACGGCGTCCACGGAAGAAGATCAGACCGAGGAGTTTTTTGACGAACTCCGGCATCGGCGTCGCCGCGAGCGCGGCCATGCTCCACGTCGTCACGCGGAACAGATCCGTCACATAACGCCGCAGCGCCTTGCGCTCGGCCGGAAACGCGACGCTCAGGTCCGCGAGCCAGCGGTCCTTTCCTGTCCGCAGCTCAAAGCTCAGGTCCGGGTACACGAATTTCTCGAACGACTCGGGCAAGGGATTCCAGGTCAGCGTCCCCCCGGTCACGAAGTCGAAGACCCGCCGGGGAAACGAGCCCTCCGTTATGCCGCCGACGTAGTGCAGGCCCACATCCCAGTGATAGCCCCCGGGACGTTCAAAGGTGCGCGTGAATCCACCGATCTTGAAATGGCGCTCGAGGATCAGCACGCGCTTGCCGAAGACTTGCGCGAGGATGCTGGCGACCGAAAGTCCCCCCATCCCCGAACCGATCACGATCGCGTCAAAGTCTTCTGCCATGCGCACTCCGTTGGATCGATAGCATGACACACCTTGAGGCCAATAGGGGAATTTCAAGTAAGAAATTGCCCTCTGGCACAATCACAAAATTCGGTGCAAAATATACCAAAGAAAAAAAACGAATCCTGGAGAGGCCACGACTATGAAAAAATTCATTCCTGCAACGCTTGTCGTTCCATTCCTGCTGCTGACCGCCGGCTGCTTTGAATCCGGCAACAAGGCTCCCTCCCCGGCTGCGCCCGGCGGCACCCGCGGCCCCCGTGAGCGAAAGCGGATTCAACCAGGAACTGAAGAAGCTCGTGGCGGATTCTCAGTCGGCGACGGCGCAGAGCCAGACCATCACTGAAAAAGTGGGAGCGACCCAGAAGAAAACCGTAAAGCCCGACGGGGGCGGGGACGAACGCTTCCAGCTCAAGCTGGCCGAGGATGCGCGCGACCTGCTGCACGCGCTCAAGGCGTATCCGGGCACGTCCGGAATCACTGCGAAGGCACGCACGATGATCGCCGGCGCGGACCCACTCAAGGATCATCCGAATCTCAACTACCTGCGCGAGCTGAAAACCGCCAGCGTCGACGCCGTGCTGGATGCATTCCGGATCCTGGTCGTGACCGGCAACTATCTCAAGCTCGACCAGAGCTTCAAAAACGAGGTGATCTCGGTCTATACCGACTTCCTGCGACATGAGAACAAGGGGCTGAGCGACCTCCGCGAGGCGTGGGCTGCCCTTGCGGTGCTCGAGCTGATGATCCAGCGCGGCTGGTTGCCGGCGACGATCCAGCAGCAGGCGCGCCAGCTTGCCAACGAAGTGAACGAGGAGAGGACTAAGATCACGAAGTCTCTCAAGGCCGTCACGGGCGCGGAGCGGGCTACCAAGGCGTTTCAGGCCGACCTCAAAGCCGGCACCGAGATCATGAAAAAAGCGCTCGCGCTGATCCCGGCGAAATAAACGCCTACCTAGTCGAATTACAAGACCTTTCCAGAGACGCCTCCGCTTGGAGCATTTCCACCCGGGGCCTATAGACGATCTCCAAAGTTTGGCTTAGAACCCCGTGTCAGGGGATGTCGATTTGGAGGTAGCTATGAAAATCGTCACTCTGCTCGTTGTTTCGATCGCACTACTTGCGGCGCACTGCCGGCCGGGGCCGACAACTCGGTCAACAAAGGCGTTTACAGCGCTCAACTCACGCGTTTCTTCCCGGACCCGGGCGTGCCGTGGGGAACTCATATCGTGGGTGGAAAAGTCACCGCCAATTTTACCCGCTCTACGGCGATTGATAAGAACTCGCTTTGGGGTGGGTTGAATAAACAAAAAAGGGAATTGGGTGTCAAGGGAATATTAGCCCAGAGATTAAATGCGTTCGTATTAATAACCTTTGTATTGAAGCATAGCTTTGAACCCCTCAGGGTTTTGTTTGACTTCCGCATGATACTCCTCAACCGCCGCCTTGTATAATTTGGGATCCATGTCCTCGGGGGTCTTGCTCGGATCGAGTTCCAAATATTTACAGTCCTTGATGGCGTCCATCGCCTGCTGGGGTGTGTACGGTTCGAATCCACTTGTTCGAGCACGCCACAATCCCATGATCACTCCCTCGCGCAGGTAATAGATCTTCCCGGATTGAAAGTCCAATTGTGCAACCCCCGTGTTCTCCGTTGCCACAACAACATAATGCGATCCCGGTTTTACATAGGTCACAAAATATGTTTTGCCTTGGGTTTCACCGATCAGCTTTCCATCCAGGTAGTTCCAGAACACAATGGGAGAACCGAGCCACGAATCCCGGATGATTACAAGGGTGGCTGAGTCAGGCTTTGCTGTTATTTCCAGTTTTGTATCGCGCGTCACCATGGAACTCGTTGCACAGCCCGTAAACAAAGAGATACAAATCGCCAACAATGCAAATTTTTTCATATTCTCCTCCTTTCAAATGGTAGCACCGAGACCACAATACTCTTTCTAACCTGCACCTGACCGAACAGGTAGTACTTTAGAAGTTTGGTTGATAAGCATAAAAAAGACGAATTTTCGAAAAGCAAAAACGAAAGGCTCCCACGCGAAACGGGTTCCCCCGAAGCATTCCTATGGGCACCTTGCGGATTCTCCTTTCATAACATCCTCCAGAAGGTTAGAGGTTAAGTTAACCCACCAGGTGCATAAATTTATTGAGAGTGATCATGAAAACACCCGTTAGGATTGTGTCTCAGTGCAATTATGAAGCTGCATCTGGAGATCACTTTTGGAGGCCTTCAACATCCGTCATTCCGGGCTTGACCCGGAATCCAGGATTTCTGTCTGGATTCCCGCCTTCGCGGGAATGACCACCCTGATTTATGCGAATATTTATGCAACGTTTAGGTGAATATTCCGAGCAATAGGAGAAATGGAACT
>Ga0315277_10003982_pt1 | contig 19826 bp, 12 predicted proteins | sample YL17G05_15_MG_FD_203695 | JGI IMG/M metagenome (GOLD analysis project Ga0315277, IMG submission 203695) | Sediment microbial communities from Yellowstone Lake, YNP, Wyoming, USA - YL17G05_15 | ecosystem: Environmental > Aquatic > Freshwater > Lake > Sediment | place: USA: Wyoming | collected... | reverse complement strand
GCCCGCAGGCCCGCTGGCTTTGTTGCTCGCTCCTCACATACCACCCCGGGTATAGCTCGTCGCTCGCGCCTCGCCAGCGGGCCTGGGGGCCTGCAGCAAAATGCCAAGTAATTCTTGCGCGAGCCCTTAGGGCGAGTGGGTCTGTCTATCTATGCATCCAAGCTGACCGATTCTGCCAAACCCTCCCTCTTTGACACACAAGATCCCGACGGAGTATACTCCCTTTAAGTTCAACTATAATGGAGTTACGTCCGCAATGGCCGACGTTCCGAGATTGCTTAGGATTCAACTCCCTCGCCGGCAATCCGCTTTTCTATGGGGCCCGCGAAAGACAGGCAAGACGACTTTTCTCGAGACTGCCTTTCCTCACAGCTTGCGCTACGATTTGCTCCAGACTGATCTCTTCCTCGAATTCTCAAAGCGCCCAGCTCTATTGCGAGAGCGGCTCTCTGCCGCACCTGCTCAGCAACTGGCTGAGCCAATCATCATCGACGAAGTGCAAAAGGTTCCACAGCTTCTCGACGAGATCCATTGGCTCATTGAAAACAAAGGCTGGCGGTTTATTCTATGCGGCTCCAGCGCGCGAAAGCTCAAAAGAGGGAAGGCAAATCTTCTTGGAGGCAGGGCCTGGCGCTATCAAATGCACCCGCTGACGTCTGCAGAAGTTCATGACGCGGATCTCCTGACGATGCTCAGCCGAGGCATGATCCCCGACCACTACCTCCAGGAGGACTATCGAAAGTCGTTGGAGGCTTATGTCCGGGATTACTTGAAGGAAGAGGTGTTCGAGGAAGGGCTAACACGGAATGTTCCTGCCTTTTCGCGCTTCTTTGACGCGATGGGGTTCTCCCACGGAGAACTGACCAATTATGCAAACATCGCCCGCGAGTGCGGGGTCGACGCCAAAACCGTTAAAGAGTACTACCAGATACTGGCCGATACCCTGCTCGGGAACATGATAGAACCTTACAAAAAAAGACAGGAGCGCCAAGTCATAATCAAATCAGGCAAGTTCTACCTCTTCGACGTAGGCGTAGCAGGCATCATCATCAAGCGCCGTCTGGAGGAGGAGCGCGGCGAACAGTTCGGACGCGCTCTGGAGCATTTCATTCTGATGGAAATCATGGCTCACCGGTCCTACAGGGAAATCGATTACAGCGTCAACTTCTGGAGAACCAAGTCGGGGCTTGAGGTGGATTTCATTCTAGGCAGCGGAGAGATCGCGATTGAAGTGAAAGGGGCGCATCGAGTGGACAGCGCCGGCATGCGACCTCTCAAGACATTCATGCAAGAGCATCACCCCAGAAACGCATACCTGGTATGCAATGAACGCGCGGCGCGCGTCAGCGACGGCATCCGCATCGTCCCCTGGCGTGAGTTCCTTCAAATGCTTTGGTCAGGGGCGATTATCTCCTGAGGCGGCAGGAAGAGATGGAGATCGGTTTATTGTGCTGAGCCACACCCAACAGTCTCATGCGCTTCCGAAAACCTAGCTGCGGGCTGCTGCCCGCAGACCAGCAGTAAAACCTCAAAGTTATCCTTGCGCGAGCCCTCAGTCCAGAGAACGGCTGAAGCGTGGACGAGCGAGAGCAAGCAGCCGCGTCAGCGGTTCTGAGAGGTTGGCCCCCTTGAAACCCTGCACGAGCGACCACAGCCCCGTGTAGAGATACCCAAACTGGAACAGTATCAGGAAGGGGATTACGCCATAGATTCCGAGGTCCCAGGCATAGAGGAGGATGCAGGTGAAGTAGACGCCGAAGGTGATTTCTACCAAGGTCAGCAAGCCAACGCGCCCTCGATACTTCTTGGCCTTCCAATCACCCCTGTTGCCCTCAACGGAGAACTTGGGTGTCCGAACAAACGGCGACTGCACCCCGAAGGCACCTTCCAAAACCGCCTTCGTGCCGGATATCGTCATGCCGATTCCCACTGCCAGCACACCGGGTAGATAGACGATTCTCTTATACCAATCCTTGTGAAGAGCCCTCTGCGAAACTATATAGAAGGTCGAGACACTGCTGAAAGACAGCATGAAAAGTGGCAGATCGATGGTTAGCAACTCGAACCAGCCCTGATTGTAGCGGATGATCAACGCGGGGAAAAGAATGAGCGCAAGCACCACCATCAGTGGATAGGAAATATTCCCCGTGAGGTGGTACCAGGCCTCCATCTTTTCGCCCGGAGGGAAGTCGCCGCGGAGCAATCGCGGAAGAACCTTCCTGCTCGTCTGCATCGCGCCTTTAGCCCAGCGGCACTGTTGAGTTTTGAATGAATTCATCTCCACCGGAAGTTCGGCCTCAACGGGAACATTCGGGAGGAAAATGAACTTCCAGCCTTTCATCTGAGCTCGGTAGCTCAGATCCAGATCTTCGGTCAGAGTATCGTGCTGCCAACCCCCGGCTTCTTCAATGGCGCGCCTGCGCAGGATGCCCGCGGTGCCGTTGAAATTAAAAAAGCGCCCGCTCAAGAACCGGGTGAAGCTCTCCAGCATGAAGTGGCCGTCCAGGAAGATCGCTTGGATCTTGGTCAGGAAGGAATATTCGCGATTCAGATGTTCCCAGCGCGCCTGGACCATCCCAACCTGCGGATCCGTGAAATGGTGGATTGCCTTCTTGAGAAAATCCGGATCGGGCACAAAGTCCGCGTCGAAGATGGCGAAAAATTCTCCCTTCGCGGTACGCATGCCGTTTTCGAGCGCGCCGGCTTTGAATCCGGTGCGATCGTCGCGATGGATGTATTGGATGTCCACACCGAGACTGCTCCAGCGCTCCACAGCATTGCGGGCAATCTTTTGAGTTTCATCGGTCGAATCATCCAGAACTTGGATGTCAAGCCGATCCCTGGGATAATCGAACGCGCACACGGCATCGATCACCCTTTCAATCACGTACATCTCGTTGTAGGAGGGGACTTGAACTGTCACCCGCGGCAGTTCCTCAAATCTGGCTTTTGGGACAGCCAAATTCTTGCGGTACTTCTGGAAGAGGAACACCATGATGTACCGGTGGAGGCCGTAAAAGCTGAGAATCGCCAGGATCGCGAAGTACGCGGTCACGACAATGAAATCAAAGGTGCTCATCTGGTACAGGTACGAGATATTCCCTGTCCTCAGGAACTTCTCATAGGGTGACGCCGGTGATCCGAAAAAGGACATACTTTCTCCCAGATTGACGGAAAGGAGTATAGGAAACCGTCACCCTTCGGTTGTCACCAGAATGTCCGAAATTGTAATCAATTGTAACCGCCGTGATGCCACGAATTTCACCAAAAAATCTGCCACGAATTGCACGAAATTAAAAAAAGTTTGAGCCAGGGTTTCTTGTGTAATTCGTGGCGGATTTTCAGTGCTGCCGCAGGAGCATGCGGGCGCGGCAGAGCCATTCACGATTTTCCCTGCGGAAGAATCTCGGATTTGACCGAGCCTGCTCGAGGATTGTGTTGAGCTGGGCCTTCATGTTTTCAGGATTTCCTGTCTTCTGCAGGGCGACGGCCAGCCAGTACCTGCCCTCGGGATCGGAGCCCCGCGATTCGAGAAAGAACTTCAGGAACTCGATTGCCTTTTCGAGTCTGCCGGCATGCAGATACGCTTTGCCCACTTCCCTGAATATGTCCCCCAAACCATATTCCGGATTGATCCTGTAAGTCTCCTCGTAACATTCAAGCGCCCGGGGCCAGTCACCCTTTAGTTCCAAGACACGGCCGAGAAAGTAGTGATAGTCAGGATCCTTCGGATCGATCTTCATAGCGGCACTGAAGTATCTTTGGGCGGCTTCCAGGCTTCGCCTTTTCAGATGAATCAGGCCCAGTTGGTGATGGGCGTCCGCATCGTGCGGATTCAAAGTGAGTGTGTGTAAGTGCTGCTGCAGGTTCCTTCCTCCCACCCTGGAATCCACATGGGTTCGCATGCGCTGAAACGCAAGATAGATGACGGGTATCAGAATGAACAGCGGCAGGGCAAAAAGGAACGCAGTCAGCACATAAAAAACGGGAAGCGTAAACCAAGAGAGCACGAAGACGCCAAGCGCTGCCGCAGAAGAGAGGAAGTTCAGCTCTCGAATCGCCCAGACGGAGTAGACCATCATCAGAATCACGAGAACGAGCAGGCCAAGGCTGATGCCGAAGAGTTCTGGCCAGGGAACCAGGAAAAACCACTGAAAAGGAGCGGAAATCAGAAAAATCGTGCCCCACAGGGGCAAGAGAGCCGAGACGTGCGCCTGGTATTCGCCCTTGGAAATGTAAAACCCAAGGCCGTCCCCGGAGATGGAGTTGCCGAGAAGAATCACCGCAGGAATATAGATGACGGCAAAGAACAAGATTGCCTGAAGTAAATTGAGGTGGAAAAAGGAACTAAGCATGCCCGCCTCCACGGATGCTGGTTCCAGAGACGACAAGTACACGGCGCTTCGGACCAAAGCAAAGGTGAGAAAGCCCACCGTGAAGCAGACGATTCCCCGGAAGACTGCTCGTTCTTCCGCCAGAGCGCGGATCGCTGCAGCCCGTAAGACAAGCGTGCCCAGAAGATTGCGAAGGAAGGTCATGGGCTGAGCTTGTACCCCACACCATAGATGGTCAGGATGTGCTTTGGGTTCTTGTAGTCTTCTTCGATTTTCCTGCGCAGCTTGACGATAAAGTTGTCCACGGTTCGGTTGGTTGGATAGTTGTCCGTCCCCCAGATCTTATCGAGAATCTCATCGCGAGATACTGGCTGGCCGGCATTGGCATAGAGGAGTTTGAGGATTTCCACCTCATAGTGCGAGAGGGAGTGTTCTTTCTTTCCCCGTCGGACGGTGAAGTGTTTGACATCCACCAAGCTGGAGCCTATGCGCACGACATCAAGCTCCTGGGCATATTGGCCGCTGCGCCTCAGCAGCGCCATTACTCGTGCCAGCAGTTCGCCGACACTGAAGGGCTTCGTTAGATAATCGTCGGCGCCCACTTCAAAGCCGCGTATTTTGTCGTAATCCTGCGCCTTCGCCGTCAGCATGAGAATGGGAACGTTGCGTTTCTGCCGTCGGATTGCCTCGCACACCTTGTACCCGCTGAGGTCGGGCAACATGAGATCGAGGATGATGCAATCCGGATCTTTCCGAATTGCGGCCAAGCCTTCTTTGCCGGTTTCGGCGGAAATCACCTCGTATCCTTCGTATTCGAAGATATCCTTGAGGCCGCGGGCCATCTCCTTCTCGTCTTCCACGATCAATATCTTCAGCATGTCTCTGCGTTATCTGAGTCTCTGTAGTGTGATGCTTAGGGCCTGCGCAAAAATTAATTGGCATTTTGGCGCGAGCGCCGGGTGGGCAGATGCGAGGCGCCGCGACGTAGGCGATGTCGATGCACATCGTCGAGGAGCGGCAACAGAGTAGATGCCCACCCGCCGCCGCGCCCCGTCGGGCTGCGGCCCGCAGGCCCGCTGGCTGCGTTGCTCGCTCCTTACATACCACAAAGGTTATGCTCGTCGCTCGCGCCTTGCCAGCGGGCCTGGGGGCCTGCAGCAAAATGCCAAGTAATTTTTGCGCAGGCCCTTAGCTGCCGGCAAGATCCGGCGGCTGCCGAATAGGAATGCGCAATGTAAATGTGCTTCCCTTGCCGGGCGTGCTCTCAACGAGCACCTCGCCACCATGCATTTCCGCGACATGTTTTGTGATGGAAAGGCCGATGCCGCTGCCGCGAACCTTGCGGACAGACGCATTGCTTCCCCGATAGAACTTCTCAAATATCTTCGGCTGCTCGGCGTCAGGAATTCCAAATCCCTTGTCCACTACCGAAAGATCGACGCATCCGTTTCTCTGCTCCACACGAACCGTGATCTGCCTCTGGTCTCCCGAATATTTCACCGAATTGTCCAAGAGATTGAAAAAAGCCATCGTGATGGCGTTCGGATCCGCGTAGGTGTCAGGCACACTGGAGTCCACTTCAACGGTGATCTGAAAACCATCCTTCTGAATCTCGTAGCGGTAGGCTTCCAACTCCTTGCTTACCAGCCGCGCGATGTTCGTCCGCTCGAAGTATTTGCCGTTTTCCGCCTGGCGCAGGATGGCGAAATCCAGCAGATTATTGATCAGCCGGCTCATCCGGTCGCTCTCGTTGTGGATAATATTGTAATACTCCTTCTTGGTGTCTTCCCTCTTCACGCGGCCAGTCACTAGGATCTCACTGAACATGCGGATGAGCGACAGCGGCGTCTTCAGTTCATGGCTGACGTTGCTGATGAAGTCTTCTTTCAATTGGCGCAACTGACGCTCTCTCCGGCCGGCGACATAGATAATCGCCAGGCTGAAAAAGATTAGGGTCGTGCTCAGGATGATGAAGAACAGATTCGTGCGCCGTTGGATCTTTACCTCTCTTTCAAGTTCCGTGTAATTGCGCGGCACGATCTGCAGGATCCACTTGTATAGCGTGCTCGGGAAACGCATCTCATAGTAATACTTGGATGAGCGTGAAATGGGCAGGTTGTAAATGCCGTTGTTCTCAAAATCAACGGCCGCGACGTAAAAGTCCTTCTGAAGATCACGGAGACGATTGTCCAGGAGCACCACAATCTTGTAGAAGTTCATCTGGTAGCAAACCAGGATCTTCTCCCCTTTGCGGTTCTCTTTCATGACATAGGAAGCGAAAAAGTAATTGTTCGGGCGTTCCTTTTGCAAGTGGTTCATCTGGTCGACGGTGAGGTTATCGACATTGATCTCTTTGATCTTGAAACTGTCATGAAATGCGCCCCAGAGATTACGTATCTCGTAAGAATATGGCGGATAAAGAAGATAGTTCCTCCCCGGACGCAGGAAGTAGACCATGTCGACGTTGAGGTCGCTCTTCCGGATGGCATCAACCATGGCCGGCCATTTTGAGGGCTCGTTGACGTCGACCATTTCCGACAGAATCCCGTCGTTGTCGATGATCTTCTGCTCGATGCGATCCACATACTGCGTGGCCAGCTTGATGTTGGTCTGAACCAAGGTTGTCTCGGCGAGGTTCTCCCTCCCCACCGTGTAGTGGTAGCTGAACCAGCTGAGGGTCGCGGTGGATATAATGATCACCCCGATGGCGACGACCACAGCGACAGTGTTGTAGACAGGCGGCACTTTCATGAAGTTCCTATTCTAGCACCACCACAGAGCCACGGAGATCACAGAGATTTATCTCCGTGCCTCCCGTGAAATTGCGGATTGGCGATTGCGGATTGTCAAGACAACATTTTCGTTTTTCAATCTGCAATCCGCAATCCGCAATTTCATCATCAGTGGAGCAGCACCGCTGCATGAGCAACTCTCATGAAAATGCCAGGTTTGGTGTCCTTGGTGCTCTTGGAGTCTTGGTGGTGCGGTTATTAAAAGGAAACCACCAAGAACACAAAGATCACCAAGGATCAGCAGCGGATCGCCCATTTTCATCGGCGCTGGCGCGTCAATGGACGCATGACCAACTTTCCAGCAAAAGGGGATCGGAATGTCCCTTTTTTCCGGTTGCCGAGCCTGGAAGCCGGCTGGATTCTCTATCCAGCGCAGGGAATGGTCGAGAGTACCCCGACGCGAGGATAGTCCGGCTTCCGGCTGAGATAGATCGCACATTGGAGCCCAACAATAAATTGCACAACCAAAATACGTGGCGAGGTCTTCGGATCCGGCTTTTCAGTGGAACTCTCCCATTGAAGGCATAACCGGCCGGAAAAACCTAATCCGAAGACCGGAGTTCCCGACGCTCAGCTGGTAGGTCCCGCGACCAAGGGGCGTACCGTTGAGGCTTCATTTGCTGCCGGAAAAATGACGTTCTTCCAGCCCCCCGCAATCACGGCAGCCACATTTGCTATCACCTGGGGCCACATCCAGAAAGACGGGTACGCCAGATAACGGGGTACCCAGCGGGGATCGAACTTCTCTTTGAACAGCCGCAGGCCGCGGAAGTTGTACCAATGCTCGCCGTGCTGGAACAGAATATTTGCCAGCCGCTCCGGCAATCGTGCCTGGCGGATTTCTCCAACGGTGGCCAGCGGCGCCATTCCGAGATTGAACGTACGATAGCTCCGAGCCTTACCCCATTCGAACAGCTTTAAGAAAAGAAAGTCCATGACTCCGTTGGGACACTCCGCGAGATAACGCATCAAATCCACGGAGTACTCTTCGTTGTCCGGGCCCAGCAGAATGTTGGCAAACGCCACGATTCTTCCCGAGTTGTCCCAGACTATCGCGCATGGGAAACTGGTGAGATAGGTCGGATCAAAAAAGCCGATGGAGAACTTCTTTTCCCGCGTCCGCTTGCTGCGGAGCCACTCGTCCGAGACAAACTTCAGTTTTTCCAACTGGGCCGCGACCTCCTTGGGCTCGAGGACATGAAACTCGTAACCGCCGTTGTGGAAACGGTTGAGCACGTTCCTCATTGCCTTTCCTTTGTTGCCCTGTATGTTGAACTTCTCCAGATCGACGATCGCCTCCTCACCCAGCTTAAAGAACGAATAGCCGAAATCATGAAGCACAGGGATCCAATGGGACGAGACCTGGTAGAACACCAAAATCCGATCCAACTCAGCGGCTTTCTGGAGCAGGCTGGCCATAAAATCCCTCTCCGTCTCGGCAGGAACGGATGGATCGGAAAAAACGATCATGTGGCTTCCAATGGTGCGGTAAAGGCAGAAACCACGGTTCTGCCAGAAATGAACAGACTTGTCTCCGTTAGTTACCATGAGAGCATTGGTGCCCTTGCCGAACTTGCTGTGAATCTCCAGAGCACGGCAGATCTCTTCTTGCGTCGGCGGCGTGCAATGGTGAGGGATGCGCAGAACTACGTAGATGGCAATGAGCAATCCTGCAAGGACCAGGATGCTCAGAGTCCTCACAAATCGGGCTGAGTAGGCAAAATGGGCAAATGTGAGCCAATGGTAATTGGTGAAGTCGCGCCCGTGATAAGCAGTTAATCCGACGGCCGCGAAGGCAAGGATAAAAACAAAGAGAGGAATGAGAATGGACACGGCCGTTCCTCCCACTCTGCTTGGGAGGGTAAAGAGCCGGGAGTGGGTCCACAACAGCGCGGCGGTCATGGTTAGTGTGATCGCTTCCTCGTAGTCGAGACCTTTCAACAGGTTGAACGCGGCGCCGGCAAGCAACAGAAACACCGTAGTCCGGTAGGCGTCCCGGTAACCCTTCATCAGTCGGCGAGCTAACACCAACAGCAATAGACCGACGAGCGCCGTCGCAACGTGCGATGTCTCAAGAACCGGCAGCGGCATAAACTGCTCGAGGATCCTCATTCGGTGAGCTAGTGCAGGGGTCGCGGAACTCACGAGCAGGACACAGCTGGAGAACAATACCGCCAGCGACACAAACATGCGAGCCGGTCCTGCCCACCTGACTTTTCCATGCACTGCCCTGCGCAGAAGAAAAAGTGTCGCGGCAGCCCAGGGGAGGAAGTAGTAGATGATCCGATAGGCCAGCAGCGCGGCAGCCCCATGGCCCACAAGGGCGTTCAGCTTGCCCAGCCAGAAAGCGTCCGCACTTCCCAATCCGCCCGGTATCAAGCTCACCAGGCCGATGCCCTGGCCGACGAAGAACAGACGCACGGCGCTGTTATTCGAGATCTCGATGCCGCCGGCCCGCAACACGACAGCGAACACGAGAAAGGCGAGGAGCCAGTCGAAGGCGCCGAGCACAAAGAGGGCGGGCCAGTTTACCTTGATCTCGCGAGCCCAGGCAGGAAAACGATTCCAGTGTTGCAGTCGAAACGCGAGTACTCCCGCCACCCAGGCCAGAAGGGCAACGATTCCCACCCTCATCGCGAACCCGGGAATCCCCCAGTCAGGAAAAGGAACGATGCCAATTGCCAGCCAGGCAAACAGCCCCGTGCCAAATCCTATTGCGATAGATAGAATTGCTCCTCGAAGAACGCCGAAGGCAACGCCTGCGGGACGATATAGCCAGAAGCGGATGGCTGGACCCGTAAGAGGGCCGAGCGTGAGAAAATTGCTCCAAGCGAAAGCGAGCGTACCGATCCACCACCGTCCCGGAACCCGCACCCTATCAGCGCGCAGACAAATGACATCGTAAAGACCCATGATCGCAAGGTTTACGATTGTAAGAACAGCGGCCAGGCTCAACCAGAAGGTGCTCTGGTTGTGCAGAGCCAGGCGCACCTGACGATAGGAAATCGCTCGGAGATCCGACCAACTGGAAATCAGAACTATGGCAACTACCAGGACTGGCCATACCCAGCGTGCGTTGGCCAGGAACCAAAGGACGAGTGGATGCCGTTGCGGCCGAGCAGAATCAGCGGAGGAGTCAACCCCAAGTGGATCGGATGGAACTGGGGAATCTTGCAGAGTATCCAAGTCCAGGCTTCTCCAAGTGAGCGAGAGAAAAACAGTTCTCGGGTCACCAGAGGCCCATGATACCCGGCAGACTGGGAAGTTTCTATATTAGAGATCTACAGAGCTTCGCAAAATACGGTGACATCTCAGGAATGTAGGGGCACGGCGCGCCGTGCCCCTACCCTGTCCAGGATTGTCACCATATTACGCGAGGCTCAGTAATAGATTAGTGGTCGCCTCTGGCCGCATTCGGCTGTGGGTTCTTCTCGTTCTTGTCCAGGAGAGCGATATCTGCAGCCCCAGAGCGTTTGGCAACGTCGAGCACCGCGAACACGTCGCCATAAGGCAGAGACGCATCTCCGCGGATGAACATATTCTTGCTGGCCCGGCGGCGAAAGACTTCCGTGAGCGTGCTTTCAAGCTTCTCGAGCGTGGTTGGTTGTGAGTTCAGGCGGATGGTGTGGTCAAGGTCCAGCTCGACGACGATTAGATCAGGTTTGGCTTTCTGATCCTGCTTCTGAGGCGGTGCCGGCTGCGGGACACGCACGGGATGGTCATATTTCTTCAAGGGCGCGGCGACCATAAATATAATCAGCAGCACCAGCAGAATATCGATGTAAGGGGTGATGTTGATGTCGTGCTTGAACCCTTTATTGCCAACCGTCATTCCCATGTTGTGAAACCCCCGGGAGAGTTGTCTTGGGGCTGCTTCACCGGAAGCCAGCCCCTCTCCCCAAAAACCTCAGTGCTCACCGCTAAATCGCTGCTAATACAGGCGGAATGATACCTCAATGTTCGCCTGCACATCTACTGGAGTGCCGCTGAGTGTGCCCGGTTTGAACCGCCATTTGGTGGCGATAGTATTGATTGCTGACTCGTCCAATCCGTATCCGAGTCCGCGAAGGACCTTGAAACTGTCCACCGAACCGTCTCTGCGGATGACGGCTTGAATCAGGACAACTCCCTCCGCTCGCGCCTTGCGAGCTTCCTCGGTATAAGCAGGCAGTGGCTGGTAGATGGCAACCGGAGCCTTGACGCCGCCGCCTACAACATAGGGACCGATGCCGCTGCCGATTCCGCCACCGGAGCCACCACCCATGCCGCCTCCGCTACCAGGCCCGACACCAGGTCCGGTTCCAGATCCCACACCAGTACCCCGGCCAGTGCCGATACCGCCGCCGATGCCGGGTCCGGAAGACCGCGAGCCGTTTGGCGGCGCAGTGATGTCGCCAATTGGCAAAGACATATCCTGCGGAATATCAATGGGCATCTGTACGCTTGGAGCCGAGGTCATCAAGTCTTCGGCTGGAATCAGGGGTCGCGGATCCTCGGGATCAGGAGGAACCATCTGAACGCGCGTCTGCTCCGGCATACGCCCTGTGGCCGGCGGAGCCTGCTCGCCCTTCCCACCACCTCCACCACCGCCGCCGTCCCGGCCGTCTCCCTCAAATGGCAGGTAGATAGGGTTATTGACGAAAACCACGCTGTCCTTCTGATCTGGCAGCGAGCTTTGATAACGAACCAGCAGCACGGCAATTAGGACAATCAGAGCGTGAACAAAGAGCGAAAGCATTCCTGATTCCACTCTGCGCGTGCGCAGTTGCGCTCGCTCCGCAACCAAATCCTCGGTATCGGCGAACACAGATGGAATGAAAAGCGGAGAACGGTAACCGGTGAGGAGATCCCCCAAAAACTCTTTCCAGTTGATGGGCTCCTTTTTCAGACTTGCCTCATCAACGTAATGGAAAAGCGATGCCTGAGTGCGAGGCTCCTTCCACTCTTCCATAATCGTTTTTATGGGATGGCGCAGAAAGCTCCAGTCGACTTCGGACCAGACAGGAGTGTCCGACTCGTCCTTTATGTAGTGAAATAGCGAAGCCTGAGTTGGCGGTCCATCATACCGCCGCCAGAGTCGTCTGATTATGCCTGCCATCTTAGCTTCCGCTTGACATTAGTGAGTACGTTTCGGCCTCCAACATTGTTCCCCGAAGGTTCTCATGCCCGGAACCCGCCGAACTAGCTGATGATCCCATTCTCCGGTCAGAAAGCGAACACCCATCCCAGAGATTTGTCAACAAGTTAGATACTTGGAACCTCGAATGGTTTCACAAAAATCATTGGAGAGCAAGCAAAACAGAGAATTCTCGTACACTACAGTATTTTACCAGCCAATCAAAGCACCGTCCAGAGTCGGGTGTAATCAGAAGTGGGAGTCAACTCAGCCCAGTCAGGAATCTGCTTCCGAATGGTTTGGCTTGAAAATCAAACCACGAAGACCTCCAAGACCGCAAAGAATCTGAGGTAGTTTCTTTGAGGCCTTTGCGGTTTGCATTTTTTTGCTCGGGTGATCTGGATTATGAGCTAAGTCAATAAGCACTTAGCCGGATTATCCCAGGCGAGTCAGCAAGCCGGCTGGTGTCGGCGATCTGTGTCATTCGTGGTCAGCCCATCCTGCGGCGCTGGAATTCGTCGAAGGTCACGGCAAGGACGATAACGGAGCCGATGATCACTTGCTGTAAGAAAGGAGAGATGCCGAGAAGGTTGCAGCCGTTGCTCAGCAGACCCATGATGAGGGATCCGACAATCGTGCCGAGCACCGTTCCCTGCCCTCCGTTCAGGCTGCCTCCTCCGATGACCACCGCGGCAATCACACGCAGTTCATACCCCTCTCCGGCCGTCGGCTGTCCGGTAACGAGACGCGCCGCTTCGATCATGCCGGCCAGCCCGGTGAGCGCCCCGCCGAGCGCGTAGATGATCACCGTGTACATTCCTATCTGGATTCCCGAGCAGCGAGCCGCTTCGGGATTACTTCCGATGGCATAGCTGTAGCGGCCGAGTTTGGTGTACTTCAAGATAAAGTGAACCAGAAGCCCCGTTGCGACCAGGAAAACCAGCGGCACTGGTATCAGCCGGAAGATATTTCCAGTGGCAAGCACGCCGAAATCCCGAGTCAAATCCGCCACCGGGATTCCGCCGGTCATGATCAGTGTCAGGCCTCGGAATATCCCCAGTGTTCCCAGCGTGGCAATAAACGGCGGAATCTTCAGAAGTGTGATCGCAGTGCCGTTGGCCGTACCGCAAACGGTGCCGACCAGAACGGCCCCGGACAGAGCAAGAGAAGTCGAGTAATGACTCGCGATCAGCATGGTGCCGCAGACTCCCGTTATGCCGACGATGGATCCCACCGAGAGATCAATGCCCCCGGATGCCATGATCACGGTCATCCCTACCGCGATGATGGTGATGACCGTCGTCTGCCGAACGACGGAGGAGAGATTGCCCATCGTGAGGAAGTAAGGGGATACGAGCGAAAGAAAGAGGAAGAGAGCGATAAGGCTGGCATAGGGCAGGAAGTGCTTCAAGACTTCTCGCATGTTCGTCCTCGGGGTCGCATCTTTAAGACTCAAAATCCGGTTTTCAAACGCTGCTTTCCGGTTGCCGGATTTTAGCCGAAGACCGGATTTTGAATTGGGGGTATGCACATGACTGCAGTAACTGGCGATGTTACGACCCCAACCTGGGCTGAAAGGAATCCTTGGCGATTCTTGGCGTCTTTGAGCCTTTGCGGTGGTTTTTTATAACCCCACTTCAAAGACGCAAAGGCGCGAAGATTCGCAAAGGCTCATCTGGCTCAGACCGTTCAGGCAGTGCTTACTGGAGTCAAGTGCATGGCCCAATTTTGAATTTTGCAGATACGACCCTTTTAGTTTATGAGCGCCGCGTAGCGCATGATCTCTTCCTGGCTCGTGCGCTCGGCCGGCAGCGTCGCAACAAACTCGCCTCGTCTCATCACGGCAATTCGGTGACTCATGCCCAGCAGCTCGGGGAGGTCGGACGAAATCATCAGTATGGCACCTCCCTGCCCGGTGATTTCCTTCATGAGGCGATAAATCTCGGCGCGTGCGCCCAGGTCCACTCCCTGGGTTGGCTCGTCGAGCAACAGCACCGACGACCCCGCAAACAGCCAGCGCGCAATGAGGGCCTTTTGCTGGTTACCCCCCGACAGCCGATAAATCGGCTCCCACTCCGAGCGGGCGCGGATGCTCAGATGGCCAATGAGTTCGCGGCACCGCCGCGCCTCTTCGGCAAGGTTCAGCACGGGACCGGTCTTGAACTTGTCGATTCCTGCAATCGAGATGTTGTGGACCAGGGAAAGGTGCGGGAACAGGCTGGTGATTTTCCGGTCCTCCGTCAGGTAAGCCAACCCTGCGCTTATTGCTTGCGCGGCCGAAGCAAACCGGGCCGGCTTTCCGCGCAGCACAACAGATCCTTCGAGGGGAGGGTCGAGTCCGAAGATCCCGCGAGCCAAGTCGGTTCGTCCTGCGCCGACCAGCCCTGCAACTCCGAGGATTTCTCCCCTGTGCAACTTGAAGGAGATGTTTCTGTACTGCTTCCCTCTGCTGAGGTTACGAACCTCCAAGACCGTCTCATCGCCGGGCTCCCCGCGCGGCGGGTAGAGTTCCTGAATTTCCCGGCCAACCATATGCTGAATGATTCCGGGCGGATCTATCGAAGCAAAATCACCGGTGAAAACACGCCGGCCGTCGCGCAGGATCGTGATGCGATCGGCAATCTGGGAGAGTTCTTCCATGCGATGCGAGATGTAGACGATCGCGAGGCCGCGGTGCCGCAAGTCCCGAATGACCCGGAAGAGCTCCTCGCACTCCCTTTGAGAAAGCATCGCGGTGGGTTCGTCCATCACGACTACTCGCGTTGCGATCGTCAGAGCGCGGGCAATCTCTACCAACTGCTTCTCGGCGCGCGTAAGCCGGGACACCGGAGTCGACGGCTTCAGCGGAAAGTTGTACCGCGCGAGGACCTCTATCGCCTGATTCACCATTTTGCGATTGTTGAGGATGCCCGCAGACCGGACCGGCTCCATTCCAAGAAAGATGTTCTCGGCAACCGTAAGATGAGTGGCGAGGGTATGCTCCTGAAATATCATGCTGATTCCAGCCCGTCTGGCGTCGTGCGGGCGGGATATGTGGATCTCCTTCCCGGCCAGCCGCACGGAACCGCTGTCACTGGGATGGACGCCGTAGAGGATCTTCATCAGCGTCGACTTTCCGGCGCCGTTCTCGCCGACCAGCGCGTGGATCTCGTGGGGCCAGAGCGCAAGATCGACATCGGAAAGAACGAGGTTCCCCCCGAAAGATTTTGAGACTCCAATCATCTCCAGAAGGGGCTCTGGCATCTTTCGGAGCTATTTCAGGTATTTGTCGATGGGAGGAAAAACCAGCTGGTGGATCTCGGGTTCATTGAGATTGGCGGCAGTCACGACGGTAGCGCCGGTGTCGACGCGTTTTTCAGGAGGCTTGCCCTTAAGCTGGCTCACCAATGTCTTAACCGCAAGATACCCCATGCGGAATGGATCCTGTACGACGAGCGAATCGATGTATCCGGCCCGCAGGTCCTCAACGAGGGTGGGAGAGGCGTCGAATCCCACAATCTTGACCTTTCCCGCAAGACCCTTGGACTTAGCCGCCTGCACAGCCCCGAGAGTCCCCGCCTCGTTGCTGCAGAAAATGCCCAGGAGGTCCGGATGGGCCGTGAGGATGTCTTCTGCCACGGCGAGGGATTTCGATTGATCCGCCATGCCGTACTGGAACTCCACGATCTGCAGGAGCGGAGATTCTACGGCGATGGTCTCACGGAAACCGTTCTCCCGCTCCGTCGTTGAGACACTCCCGGCGATGTTTCCAATCATGGCGATTTTTCCGCCCTTCGGAAGCATCTTCCCCATCCGCCTGGCAGCCAGAACGCCGCCCTTGTGGTTGTCGGTCGAAACATAGGTCAGGTACTTCTCACTGCGAATCCCGGAATCGAAAATCGTCACAGGAATGCGCTCCTGGGCCGCCCGTTCGACAATTGGAACGAGCGATTCTCCGTGACTGGGAGCCAGCGCGATTCCGTCTACGTGCTGATTGATGAAGTCATCAACTATGTTGATCTGGCGAGTGAAGTCGATTTCCGATGCTGGGCCATTCCAGCGTATCTCGACCCCCAGTTCTCGTCCGGCTGCGATAGCGCCGGCGTGAACAGTCTGCCAGAAAATCTGAGAATGGCCTTTTGGAACGACGGCGATGACCAGTCTGTCTTTCTTTCTGCAGGACACTCCTGGGGCAAGAGCCAAGAGAATCACAAAAGCCGAGGCGATTCTAGTCCAATTCATGGCATTGTCCCATGAACCCCCTGGAGCAGCATAGCCGCAACCAAAGCCATATGCCGAAATTCCGGGGCGGATCCAGATTTGAGGCTAATAGTAGGCTGTAGGCAGCATGCGGTAGGCAATTTTCCGTTGGTGTGCTTGCATTCAACGTGGGTTTTTACCGCCGGCTGCCTACTGCCTGCTGCCTGCTTGTCGCACATTTCAATTTCTATGCCGCTATAAATCCTTGCCTGCCCGCAAAGGATTTTCGCGCTAGTAGTGCAGAGGGCGCGGAGAGAAATTGCGAGCGCTGCTTCAATCTCCGTGATCTCCGTGCCTCCGTGGTGTTTGTTAGGTCTTCAGGCGTTTCGCTCAGCCGCGGCAGCCTGTGCTGCTGGCGGCTCGCCCGAGCGAATCCGCATGCCGTAGAATGAGCGGTACACGAACATAACGGACACCAGGAAGAACACAGCCGCCAGAATAATGGTGGTGGCCGGAGCCGTCTCCGCCGTCATTTTTACTGCTAGTGATACGGCCAGCAAGCCGAACAGCGTGGTGAACTTGATGACAGGGTTCATGGCTACGGAAGATGTGTCCTTGAACGGATCTCCAACAGTGTCGCCGACCACGGTAGCCGCGTGCAGCGCGGTCCCCTTCTCCTTGAGCTCCACCTCGACGATCTTCTTCGCGTTGTCCCAGGCCCCGCCGGCGTTGGCCATAAAGATTGCCTGGAAGAGTCCGAAGATAGCAATGGAGATGAGATATCCGATGAAGAAATAGGGCTCGACGAAGGCGAACGCAAGAGTTGAGAAAAACACGACAAGAAAGATGTTGAACATCCCCTTCTGGGCATACTGAGTGCAAATCTCAACCACTCGCTTGCTGTCTGCTACGGAGGCCTTCTCATTACCCTCGAGATGGATGTTCCTCTTGATGAACTCCACGGCACGGTACGCCCCCGTCGCCACTGCCTGGGTTGCAGCGCCCGTGAACCAGTAGATCACGGCACCACCTGTGATCAAACCCAGCAGGAACTGAGGATGGAGCACCGACAGCTTTTCCACGTTCTGCTTTAGCCCGTCGGTAAGCATGACGATGATCGAGAAAATCATCGTTGTGGCCCCGACTACCGCAGTCCCTATGAGCACCGGCTTGGCCGTAGCCTTGAAGGTGTTCCCGGCCCCATCGTTTTCCTCGAGCATATCCTTGGCACCTTGGAAGTCCACCTCGAGCCCATAGTCCTTCTTCAACTGCTCCTTGATCCCTGGGATCTGTTCAATAACCGAAAGCTCGAACACGGATTGAGCGTTGTCGGTTACGGGACCATAGGAATCGACGGCGATCGTCACCGGCCCCATTCCGAGGAATCCGAAAGCCACGAGGCCGAACGCAAAAACCGCGGGCGCGAGCATGAGCGTCCCGAATCCTTGCGTGCTGACGACCCAGGCAATGCCCATCAGGCCCACGATCGCGATTCCCAGCCAGTAGGCGCTGAAGTTGCCGGCTACGAAACCGGAGAGAACGTCGAGCGATGCTCCGCCCTCACGGGCCGATGCTACTACTTCCTGGACGTGCCCGGATTTAGTCGAAGTAAAGACCTTCACCAACTCGGGAATAATGGCGCCGGCCAGCGTGCCGCAGGTGATGACCGTCGAGAGCTTCCACCATAGCGTGCCGTCTCCAAGGTCACTGATCATGATGTAGGAGACGATGTAGGTTATGGCCACAGAGATAAAGGAGGTCAGCCAGACCAGGAAGGTCAGCGGAGCCTCGAAGTTCATCTTGCTGGCTTTGGAGTAACGGGCGCTGGCGATCGCCTGGTTCACCATGTAGGACAAGCCGCTCGCAATGATCATCATGATGCGCATTACGAAGATCCAAACGAGCAGTTGAACCTGAACAACCTCCTTTGGAACGGCAAGGAGAATGAACGCGATGAGCGCCACGCCCGTGACACCATAAGTCTCAAACCCGTCGGCTGTCGGCCCTACCGAGTCACCGGCGTTGTCTCCGGTACAATCCGCGATCACCCCAGGATTGCGCGCATCATCTTCTTTGATGTTAAAGATGATCTTCATCAGGTCCGACCCGATGTCGGCGATCTTAGTGAATATGCCGCCGGCGATTCGGAGTGCGGCCGCCCCGAGCGATTCGCCGATGGCGAATCCGATGAAGCACTGCCCCGCATAATCCCCGGGGATAAAGAGGAGGATGCATAGCATCATGAAAAGTTCGACACTGACGAGCAACATCCCGATGCTCATTCCGGCTTTCAGAGGGATCGCATAAATTTGGAAGGGCTTGCCTCGCAGGCTAGCAAAGGCTGTGCGCGAGTTGGCGAAGGTGTTAATGCGGATGCCGAACCAGGCTACACCATAGCTTCCTCCAATGCCGATGAGACTGAAAACCAGGATAATGACGACTCTCATGGGCTCGAAGCGCAGCAGCACCCCGAAATAAACCACCATGATGATGCCGATAAAAACTTCGAGGATTAGAATAAACTTGCCCTGCGTAATCAAATAGGTCTTGCAGGTTTCATAGATCAGCTCGGAGATCTCGCGCATCGCGCTGTGAACGGGAAGGTTCTTGAGCTGGGTGAAAATCACGAGCCCGAAGAGGAGGCCCAGTAGGCATACAGCGAGCCCGGATTCCAGAAGCGTGCGGGCGTTGATTCCGCGAAAGTGAACCTGCCCGAGGTTGGGCAGCTTCAAAGACGCTTCGCCGCCACCCTCGTGGGTCGCAGCAGTCTGTCCCGGCTGAGGAGTCTGGGCAAAAACCGCGGGGCCTGCCAGAAAACTGAGCAAAAGAAGGAAAATGACTGCAATGCTGGCCTGGCGTACAAAACCCCGAATTGCATCACTTGATCTGACGCAGGGAATCATCGTTTTCATTTCGAACTCTCTCCAGATGGGAGTAAAACCATGGAAAACTGCATGATTAAGAAGCGCTGAGCGCTGAAATGATCGCTCAATAAGACCGCGAATTATAACCTCGGATGCCCATTCAATTGTAGAGAAAACCACACCAGTGGCCGGACTTGCGCATTGGGGAAAAAACAGGCAGTAAGCTGTAGGCAGTAAGCAGTTCGTAGTTGATACTTTATCTTTTCTAATCGTACGGCCTGGATTGCGCTGCCTGCTGCCTGCTAAGGGCTCGCGCAAGAATTAATTGGCATTTTGGCGCGAGCGCCGGGTGGGCAGATGCGAGGCGCCGCGACGCAGGCGATGTCGGTGTACATCGTCGAGGAGCGGCAACAAAGCAGATGCTCACCCGCCGCCGCGCCCTTTCAGGCTGCGGCCCGCAGGCCCGCTGGCTTTGTTGCTCGCTCCTCACATACCACCCCGGGTATAGCTCGTCGCTCGCGCCTCGCCAGCGGGCCTGGGG
>Ga0315277_10003981_pt1 | contig 19830 bp, 25 predicted proteins | sample YL17G05_15_MG_FD_203695 | JGI IMG/M metagenome (GOLD analysis project Ga0315277, IMG submission 203695) | Sediment microbial communities from Yellowstone Lake, YNP, Wyoming, USA - YL17G05_15 | ecosystem: Environmental > Aquatic > Freshwater > Lake > Sediment | place: USA: Wyoming | collected... | reverse complement strand
CGCCTACAACCTTGAATTGAGGCGGGGGCTCGCATTATCTGACTTGGATTGACTCTCCCCTAGCACAATATGATATGGCGGGTCCGGAGGGAATTGAACTTGTTCGGGTTTAGTACCATTTCCCGAAGAGCTCATTTTGAGGCGTTTCGGTGCCGGGTTCGGGTCCCAGACGGTTCCGCTGACATTAGGGGGTAATTTTCCAGCGCCTATTCCTATACCTTACTTTCTGAAAATAACGAAAATAACTCTTCCCTCTCTTTCTTTCCTCTGCCTTTCCCTTCTTCTCTTCTTGTCTTCTTCTCTTGTCGAGCGAAGCGAGGCTCCTACCCTATTCTACCTCTTCTTCCGTCCTATCGCTGCCTCCTGCTGCCCCTCTTGGCGAGCGAAGCGAGAATGCCTCACTGCTGTCCAACGATAAATGTAAAAAACAATCCTCTGCCTGCTGGATCGTGCAGCCGGCTTCATCGGATTGAAATCTTGCACTGGGCGTTGTTTGTCGCCCAACACTCTACAGCTCGAACTGCTGCTGGAGCTCATCGGCGCATCTGCCGCATATGCTCTTGCCTCTGAACTCCGTTGCTGCCAAGTCTCTTCTTGCCAGCTTGTCTTTGGCTGTCTTGATGCTGTAGTTGCAGAATATGCATCTCATGGCCATAGGTCGTCACCAAACTGCATGACCATGGGCTGATGAATCCACTCGTCGATGATTGTTTCTGATTCGCGGTATTCTCTGAATATCTGGAACTCTTCCTTGTGCTCGACTCCATGCCAGCATTGATGGCAGATTGCTCCATAGTCGGTGAGCACGAAGTCTCTTAGCACTTGGTTGTTTTCGTTTGTCAGTTGGTCGTTGCAGAAGTCGCAGAGCCTTTCTGGTATCGGAATGATTATGATTTCATCCATTGAATCACCTTTGTTTTTTGCCCTCGCTTGGGTTCATCGGGCACGGCGGACGCAAAGAACTCAATGCCCGCTGGTGCTGAAGTTGTCTATGGATTTGACCTCCTTCAGCAGCTTCTTGAAATTAAGCAGCATTGTCAGCTTGCCATTGAGCCTCTTCTTCAGCTCAAGGCGTTTCTGTTCGAGGTCACGAATCTGAAGCTGTGTGTCGATGACCTCTTCCTGAAGCCTTTCCAGCCTATTGCGGGGCGGCTGCATTGCCACCGCCTCCCACTAGCATGTCTATGAGCTTGCTTGCGCCTTCTTTTGAAAGGCCTTCGATGTATTCGTCTGTGAACTTGCTTTCTCCGTTGTTGTCTGTAAGCCTCTTGATGTAGGCTTTCTGCCTTGATGTTACCATGCCATTGTCATGGTTCCTGAAGCCGTTGATTTCTGCCGACCTTTCGTCTTTTCTGAAGATGGCAAATAGCTGGGGAATCTCTGCGTCTGGTATCTGGTGCTTCTGTGCGTAGTCTCTGAATGTCCTGTACTCCCGAAGGAATACCTTAGTTTTGTCTTTCATTCTGAAAACCTCCTTTTTTGATTCGAACCCGTCTGGGTTCTGTCGCTACTGTGCGTGGCAATCATCGGGTCATGCTCGGCTTTACCGCCAAGCCATGATTCGCCTATGCCTATCCCACTACGCCCTGAAGGCGCAATGTTCATTTTCTGAAGCGGATTGGCGCAAGCTTGCCTTAGCATTTTTGACGAAGAATCGGAACTCACATAGTCAAAAACGCATAAGAGCAAGCTGAGCAAGCGAAAGGAAAATGAACATAGCCGAAGGGCTAGCGGGTGGCATAGGAATCATTAGGCACCTATTGTTGAGCCTGACATTAGGCGCCTATGTCTATGCTATCTCCAGACTTCGCCTAATCCAATAAGCGTCTTCCTTTGTTCTCGTCTTCTTGGCGGTTCGGGCACTTTCTTGTGTGCTGTGAATATTCTCTATGTTGGGAATGTCTTGTACGTTCGCAACGCTTTGTATGCTGGGGGCGCTCTGCGTGTTGCCTGCGCTTTGGGTGATTTGGCTGGCATTGACAAACTCGTACTGTATCGGGTTCATGCCCCATTCCAGGCGCCTCTTCGCCAGCTCAACCGTTTGGGCTTCCAGTTCTATTCCTATGCCGTTTCTCTCCAGCATTTTGCAAGCCAGTAGCGTGGTGCCTGAACCCAGGAAACAGTCTAGAACAGTGGCGCCTGTCTTGGTGGCGGCTGAGATTATGCTGTGCGGCACCTCTAGCGGTGTCTGGACTATGAAATCCCTCTTGTTGTACTCGTTGCGCTTGTAGTAGCACGGCTTAACCCGCAATATGTTAGGCGTTGGTTTGTTTAGCCTTATGCCGTTGCCCTTGCTGAAGACAAGTATCGGCTCGTAGCTGTAAGTCCAATTCCTGTAGCCGTATCTCTTGGGGTAGATTTGCTTGTCCCAAATGATGGTGTTTTCATATTTGTAGCCTAGCTTCTCCGCCAGTAGTGTGAGCTTCCAAGTTTTCACTGTGCTGAACTTGACGTACATTTGCCCGTCTGGCTTCAGAACGGCAAGCGCCTCTGTGAGCCACTTCGCCATAAGCAACCAGAATTGGGCTTCTGGTATGTTGTCGTTGGCAAAGGAAAACCCCGCGTTAAAGGGCGGGTCGGTGAAAATCAAATCCACGCTTTCCCTTTCCAGAGTCGGCAAGACTTCCGTACAGTCGCCGTGAATCAGTGTTAGTTTGGTTGCCATTTTCAATCGACCTCCTGTTTTCGATTTCAACGAGTTAATGTCGCATCGGGAGGGAAGGCGAGCCTTGGTCGTTTGGCTCGGAACCATCTTGATTGACAAGAGCGAAAGGACGCAAGAGCGAGTCTGACAGTAGCGAGCCTTAGTCGTTTCCTGCCCTCAGGGCGAAAGGACATAAGAGCGAGCTGAAGCAAGTGCGGTCATTTATAAGTTCAAAAATTGAAATTCACAGTATTATGGCCGAGTACAAATTCAAGTGCTTTCGTTGCAAAATGACAGTCGTTACATCAACCCAGTCGCCAGACCGAAAGCTGGGCGGCCCTTGCCCGAGAGATTCAAGAGGCGAACACAGTTGGGGCGAAATGGTGAAAGTTGGAAGTTGAAAGCCTGACATGGAACGCAACTTTTCCCTAATAGTCATTCGAGTCGAGTCAAGAGAAACAGAAAACGTTAGAGGTCAGACACGTCCATCTGCATCATGACAACAAATGTCCGGTCATCCGCGCTTCTACGAACTGCTGGACGAAATGAAGGTGCTCCACGACAGGAAGAACGCGGACTACAGCGAGAAGGGCGAGCCGCTGAGCAACTTCAAGGCGTGCGAGAGCTTCGGAGTGTCGTCCTTCGTTGGAACAATCGTCCGCATCAGCGACAAGTACAGCCGATTGACCCAGCTCGTAAGGAAGATGCAGGAAGGCAAAGGACCGTCGGTCTCCGAGGAAAGAATCACAGACACCCTGATGGATCTCGCTGTGTACTGCCTGATTGCGCGGATTCTCTACGAAGAGGGAAAGCCTGCAACTGCAAAATAGATTTTTTATTTTTACTGGATGCACTCTTTCAGCCTATTAGCGACCAGCCTGTAGGCAAGTTCGGTGGGATGCCCGCTTTCTGCCTGCCAGTATATTGGGTTATTGTATCCGTCCGCATATATGCTACGCAGGTCGCAGACCTCGATATTGTAGATGCTAGCCATTCTGGTCAGCGTCTCCGTGTACTTGAGTGGGAACAGTGCTATTATGAATCTTCCGCTGTAGCTCTTTCTTATTAGCGAGAATGACTTGTTCAGGAAAAGCTCAACATATGTGCTGTTGTCTGTAAGCTCGATATATCTGGGAATCCCGTATTGATTAATCTCGCTTTCGGGGGTCACGTCGTTCTCTATGAACGAGCTTATCACAAGGTCTGGACTGAACCTGACCGCCCTCTTGGACAGGAGGTTTGCCACATTCCAGATGTCATATCCAGCTACGCCGAGATTCAGCACCTCGGTGTGCTTCGCTGATTTCTGGTTCAGCATGGACTCCAGCACCTTTACCCAAGTATCGTTAAGGTTCACTAGCCATCCGTAAGTGAAGCTGTCCCCCATGGCAAGTATTCTGACTGTATCAGCAGGCTTGGCAACAGTGAACTCGTTGTCCCTGAATCCTAGCGTGTTGGTCGCCTGAACGATGGTCTTGTTGTTTATTGTGCATGAAAACCTAAGGTTTGGTATAAGCTCGTAGTACAGGTCTGGGTCGTCTGAAAATTTTTCAGAATAGGGATGTTCCACATTTTCGCAACTGAGCGTTGTCGGACGCACCTTCATCAGATAGTACGCCTCCGCGTTGCTGTATATTTTCGAGACCTGCCCCGAAATCACAAGAAGCTCTATGACTACCGCCAACAAGACCGCAACCACAACAAGCCATTCTGTCATATTTCATCATCATAATCTTAAAAATTCTCAACTGCGTAAATGATTAACTTATTCCCTAAAATAAATAGAAAGATTGGAACTATTATAAAATCAATAAGACCAAACGTTCGGGTCAGGCCAAACCCGATGAGATTGGCTATCTGGAATGAACGATTTCAAAATCGCATTATGATTGCGCAGTGTCAGCCTCTGACCTTTCTTCTGGCCTTCATAACACTATCATAATCGTATGAGATCTTGTTCACGAAACTCGGATCTTGCCTTGCGCTTCCCTCGTCTGGCAGCACAAAATAGATGGATCCATCATCTCTCAGATCCTTCATCAATCGAACAGATTCTTCTCTGCTCACGCCTCTCCTCTCAAGTCTGGCGACAATTCGTTCAAGATCAGCATAATCTTCTCCACGCCCGTCCTTTCCAATAATCATGAGTATCTTGTCTTTCATCATTTGCTCGACAATTCTCTTCTCCGGACTCCTGATGTCAGAAAAGAGCAGGACGCTTTTCTCAAACGGTCTCAGAACAGAGTGAAGCTTCCTGTGACAATTCTTGCAGAGTGGATATCGCCTTTGGGGGTTCTTGCCGAATATCTCATCAAGTACTTCGCCTCGAACCAGCCTTGGGATTCTCCTCGTGATACTCTGAGGTATTTTGTGATGAGCGTCAATGGCGGCTTTCTCGCCACAGAAAAAGCACTGCTTTCTTCCGCGGCTTGTCCTTGATTCCAGCAACATGCTCACTTTGTCGAGTATGTAATCATGCATGCGAGACTTCAAGCTTCTTTCGGCTGGAGCATTGTTCTGTCCAGTTCCAGCATGCCTTGACTCCGCATGTCCCACATCTGCGAATCCGCCAAAAACCTGAAATCGGACGGAACGCAACCTCACTGTGTCGGTCGCCGGATTGAAAAGGGTTCTTGCGCCCTTCCTTGTCATAACTCTGATCTTTGTGAGCCTGCTTTCTACAGCTTCATTCGTGGTTCCTGTTCGTGCGCAGATTCAGTTTTCGGTGTGGCCTGATAAGCCACAGTACCATATCGGGGAAACCGTAATTCTACGGGTAGAACCGGCTCCTAAGGTCGGCGCTGCGTTCTGGTTCGTGATAACCGCGCCAGACGGATCCCAAACGAGGAGCCAGGAGCTGACGCCGGGCAGAGGCTGGATTGATGTCTACGCGAATAAGCTTCTCGGATCCTACCGTGCGGACCTTTGGGCCCAAGTCGTAGCCCCGAACTCCACTCCCGAGCTCGTTGCGACCTGTTCCTATGAGATTGTCGAAGTCGTGGCCGGCGAGATCAAGTATCGCGGAATTGTCGAATGGGTTCGTGCCCCGGACTACGGTGTCACTGTCACACAAGTGCTCGCGGGCGGAATTTCGGTGGGCGACCAGACCTACGTTACTGTCTACGGATCGGGACAGACGATTGGAGACATTCTGGTGGGCGGTCAAGCGGAGGTTCTCGGAGAATGCCCCAGCTGCGACACACCCAGCACTCAGTACCAAGTGAATGTGCATGAGTTCTGGCATTACATAAAGGCCACAGGCGGGCCAACTCCGGCACTTACTCCTCCCAACCTGATTGTGAACAATCCGACGACCGACTGCCCCAGTCGAAAAGTTACAATAACTGGGCAGGCTACGCCGACTATGCCAAGAGCAACGATTACGAAAATCCATGTTGACTGGGGAGATCGAAATGCTGAGGATATACCCGTCCGCAATCCATTTTCAGCAAGCCATACGTATGCGGGTGATGGAACGTACACGATTACTATTACCGCCTATGATAGCAATGGGCTGTCCACTTCAAGGTCGGTATCGGTAACAGTCAGCTGCGCTACACCCACAACCAATACACCACCGCAGCTTACAGTCTCCACTCAAGTCAACTGCAGGACTGTCACGATTGATGGAACGGCAACTCCGACTACTCCTGGAGCAAGAATCACAAGAACTCATATTGATTGGGGGGATAGACAGGCGGAGGACGACGGTTATCCCAAAATTCATGCCACGCACACCTATGCAAATGACGGAACTTACACAATCACAGTCACTGCTTACGACAGCAACCGGTTGTCGACTACTCAGACACGCGTGATATCGATATCTTGCGCTCCGTCGGGAGCCACCCTTCCACCCTTTCCTGCCGAAAAGATTGGGTCAGGAATACTGCAAGGGTTGGCAAGAGATGCGGCCACGAGCAGATTCTGGTCGTCCATCTTTCTTAGATCGTATGGCATGCTGCTGCCTATCTCGCTGGCGGGCCTTTGGCAAGGAATCTTGGTTGGCGTCCTAAGAGGCTACGTTTCATGGGCGCTTGACGGAATAGGTGTGCACGATACCGTGCTGAAATCCATGGTGAGCAACTTGGTGGCGGTCGCCATTCTCGCTCTACTCCTTCCCTCAGGCATCGGAACTGGTTTGCTCATCGGAACGCTTGTGGGCACTTTTGCCATAGGCGTACTGTCGGACATTGCGTCTCATGACCCGTAGTGTGCGTTGAAATGCCAAAGTTCTAAGTTATTTATTGTTTGAAAACGAAATTCTAATGATGTGTTCTTTGTGAGGAAAAAAGGAATCGCTTTCAAAGTGCCTTGGACAAGAGTCTACATTGTCGTGGCGTTAGTATTGATTGCGACAATTCATATGAACATAGTCAGTCCCAGCTTGAACTCCATGATTTATCTGGCCTTTGCAATCATTGGGTCAGTTGGAACTGTCCTCGGGTATAGGAAACTGGAAAGCAAGTACAAGGAAGATCGCTCAAAGCCTGCAATTATCGCTGAATATCCGCGTCCTAAGTTCTGCCTTCAGTGCGGCAAGCCTCTTCGCCCAGAAAGCAAGTTCTGCCTGGAATGCGGAGCACCTACGAAGAAAAGATAGACTAGACCATCCTCTCCGGAAGGTATCTCATGCTTTCTGACTAGCCCCACAATTGTCGCAGAACTTCGCATCTAGAGGTAATTCCATCCGACATGAGATGCAGGACTTTGTTTTGGGTCTAGCCTGAATCTTCTTGGCTTGAGCTTCCTTCGGTCTCGATTTCAGTCTGTGAAAAGCAAGAAGCGCTCCTGCGACTACAACAACAATCAAAATCATGATAGCGAAAGTCACCGGTTCGAGTGGAGTCACGGCCGATGCACTCACTGTAACTGTTCCCTCTGCAAGCAGTCGGTCGTAATGGTCCCACGTGGGCGGTGTGCGGCTTGCGCTGTAGACGAAGCGAATCTTGTATGTGCCAGGGGTCGACGGTGCCTGAGACCAGCCTATGCCCCATCGGCTGCCCCCGTTCTCCTGGCTGACCTCGCTGATTGCTCCATGCTCGTCGGACTTCGCAATCGCCGTTCCCTTGTCCCATTCAGTGTAGACGCGGACGATGTAGTCTCCTCCTGTGTTGCCTTCGGTGTAGATGAAGAACACAGTCAGCGGGACGCTCGGCTTGACGGTTGTCGCATGTTCGTCGCTGCCGTCCGAATGCGGCAGCGCCCCATCGTCATAGTTCAGGTCGAAGACGCTCAGCTCACCCTGCCTGCCACCGCCTACCCTCACGGAGATAGTGTACGAATGAGCTGACGATTCCAAGATGGTTACCGAGACACTATTAGTGGTGTCTGTGAATGTTTGGCCGACCTGCCACGCTGCATCGTCCAGAGTGCTCGTGCCTGGGTTTGCGTCCACAAGATGCGAGGGCTCATTTCTGTTCTCGTCCACATGCGAAATCAGAACACCTTCTCCAGGCAGATATGCATCGAACCCAACTCGCTTCCGTGACTCAATCAAATAGTACATGCCATTGCTTAGCGGAATCTTCACAGCCCGACACGAGGAACTCTTGGTTTCAAGCTCATGGAGTTCAACAGTGGTCGATTCTCCGGGATTTATCGTGCGCACTTGAGCCGATGTAATCCAGCCTAACTTGATCTTGTTATAGGATATCGGATGAGGAGGCTTGTCGCAAAGCGGCCCGTTGCAGCCAGACATGACATCCCAGTTACCGGAAAGAGAGTGCGACAGACCGAAATTATGCGCAAATTCGTGTGCGAAGACTCCAAGCGGAGCATGAGCAGGATCACCTTTCGTAACGGGATACAGAAGGACGCCTAGCCTCACCAGCCCATCACCAGTCTGGAAGTCTTGATCGCCTTCGGCAAAAGCGACGCAGCAGTCAGGAGGCGCTACCAAATGATTATTGAAGACAATCATGGCATACCTGAAATTCCGAAAGTCGACGCGAGAGTCAGCAGTTTTGACAGAATCTTCCATCATAACCCTGCGGTTGCCTAGCGGATATTGCGAATTGATATAGTAGCTCCAAGGCTGAGGCAGAGTGTACCAGCCATAGACCTTGCCGCTCACAGAAACTTGGCCAAATGATGCTTCCAAATAGTAAGCGTTCATCTCCGAAAAGATTCGGTCCGAGTAGTGGCTAGGCGGGTCAGGTTCGCTCCGCATATCCTGAAACTTCATCAACAGTACGACGGTTTTCTGTTCGCCGATGACAGCGGGTCGCGTCCCTCCAACGTAGCTGGCGACTGAGCCTGGCGGAAGATTCGAGACAACCAGCACTAGGACTAGGAGAGAAGTTGGCCACATCGCCCGGAAGGACAGAAACGTCTCAGGAGTCCCCCCGTATTTTAGAAGTATCGAACATCTCTCAGAAAGGTTTTTCCCCAGAGCCTCTTGAGCGCGCTCTCCACTGTTCCGCCAAATCCCACCACGCTCCGATTCCTTCATAGTCTGTTCGGTCCAGCTCATCTGGCTCAAGCTGCGCCAATGTATTCTTGATTCTATTGCAGCGGTATCGGCACATGCGCTTGTGGGCAACCAATACCCTAACCAAAAAACAATCTACTCTTCATGACAGCCTACAAGCTCGACATCTACATCGGCAGCGACAACGGTTCCAGGAAGATTGACAGAGAGTACGTGGACAAAATAACCGAGTGGGCTGACAGGAATTTTCCAGACGGCTACACTCTGCTGAAAGGACATGGGTACTACGATGGCAATCAGGAAGACTCTGTTGTGTTGAGCGTGCTCACTGATTATGATATTGATGTTAGAGAACAAGTTGCGCAGCTCAAGCAAAGACTGGACCAGAATGCGATTGCCGTGACAAAGTATGCGGTTGAGCTTGAATTCATGTGAGGTGATGGAGTGAGATGTGAATCATGCGATGCAAAGATCAGAAAGGATGAAGCATACTCCGGCGATCCGGGCACTCTCTACGAGAACAAAACATTGTGTGAAACATGCTATGATGAAGACGAACCCTGCGCCACTGTCTTCTACGGAAAGGATGACACTCCTTACGCCATTAGCGGAACACGAAATGAAACCGATGGAGACTTCGCTGTAGAATGGCATCCTACAGATCCATGGAGAGGCCATTATGAAGCAAACAGCGAAAAGTATGCGCTGGTCAACGCTGCAGAACTCCTTGCTTACCATGAATCCGAACAGATGCTTGCTGACTTCGACAAAAGGACAAGGCAGATGTTTGACGAGCATGGCATCGATTATGCAAGGGTGTTTGCGAGGAGCTCCAATGTCTTCTATCAGAACTACGACCTCTATGTCAGGAAAGCGAACTATCTTCCTGCGCTCCTTCTAGTCGAGCAGGCTAAGAGAGAGTGCGGCTATGACGATCCGAAGAACTACCGCAACATCCTGTTCGACGAGGAAGCACTCGACAAGCTTGCAAGCCTGTTTCCAGAGGAGAACATATCCACGGACTATGATGCTGCGAAGGTCGTGAAGAAGTATGGTGACGATGCTGTCCCTGAGCTGCAGAGAAGGATGAGGAATCAGAAGGCTGGATGAACAAGCAGGCTGCTGATCAGTTCACCCTGATATCTTCCCCAGCTTGATGTAGTACCTAATCAGAGTCACGGAGACGGCTTCGACCTTGTGCTGTAATTGCGGATAAGCTGCCTTCATCCTGTACACGTCCTCTATGTCGGGAGTCCGAGGCTGCTGCTCCTGCTCTTCGTCCTCCAAGTAACCATCCTTAATCTTGTACTGCAGTCTGTAGCTTAGCACTGCATAGTCCCTTGATTGCTGCCTTGCTTTTCTTTCGTATTCTTCTGTCATGTTTGATCACCTGAAGAAAGAATGTACTGGGGATAGCCAATTCGTTACGGAGGGGGAGCGGTGCCGTTACTGCCGATATCTCAAGGTGAAGGGATAGGCACGGAACGGTCAGAAACTATCTTAGTCTCTTGCCAAGCTCTTCACAGCGCTTGGCCGTTTCGTCACCGGACTTGACGAATTCATTGAATGATACGCCGCCGTCGGCATAGAACTCCCAGACAGACATCTTGATCAGATTGCCGGAAATCATCATTCCTTCTTCCAAAAGATCTCTCGGTAACATGCCCTCTGAAACCGACAAAATGTCGCGAATGGCATGCGCCGATTGCTTCAATTCAAAGCGATAGTTCGCTAGCCCTTGCTCAACCTGCATATTGGGAGTGTTCTTGTAGAGCTGCCAGCCCCAGACGAATTTCGCAAGTTCCGAACGGATTGATTCCCCAGCTTCTTTCTTTCGTTCGCCCGCCCTTGCCGATCGCTCTCTCCATCGCTGGTACTCGTAGGCAACTATGGTCGGGACGACTCCGATAATGATGCCGATCAACAGTGAGACAATGTCTATCTGCGGAGCCACGCGTTATCCCAGAATTAGAAGTATGTAGAGGTAACTGTTAACCTGATGCTTTTGATAATGCTGGAAAATCGCTTAGGTATCCTTGGCGTTTTCTTCATGTCTGAGCAAAGCCAAAGCATCCAACAGCTTGTCCACAACTTCGGGCGACTTCGCAAGCTCTGAAGACAACTGGTCAATCTTCTCCTTGATGTCTTCTTTTCTCTGGTCCAGCTCAAGCGCAAATCTTACTTCCAGCGCCAATCCGCATCCGTTGCAGTACTTGGCATCAGGTGAATTGGTTCTCTTGCACCTAGGGCAGACTTGTGGAACATACGCTGTGTTTTCTGAGCGGGCGTTGCTGATCGATTCCAATCCGTTCATCTTGAGAAACGCCTCATCTCTGTCGTCCCCTGACAAGTGGACATAGAACTGTGGCATGTCAGAGCCCTGCTTCCATCCGAACACCTGACACATCTGCGAGTAGCTCAGCTTCGTACATGCCGAGGTTATTCTTGAATGCCTGAAGAGATAAGGCCACACCCTCTTCTTTATCCCTGCCTTTCTGGCGGCCTTCTTCAGTTTCTTCAGCACAGTGGGGTATCCTAATTGCTTGACGACTTCTCCTTTCATGGCTACCCACAAGGGCGCTTCGGGATTGTTCTTGTCCGGATGATTCTCTCTCCAGACGGCCAGCCTGGGCGATGAAGCGCATATCCTCGCGATGTCCTTGCCGACCTTTCCGTCAACTCTCAGCTTGGCTCCGAGCGAGTCGAATTCCACATCGCCCACCCTTAGACCGAGGATCTCTCCCAGTCTTCTGCCGCTGTCGTAGAACATGGAAAACAGGGCCTTGAACTGGATGTCGTCAGCATTCTCAACAATTGCGTTTGCTTCCTCAACAGTCAACAGGTCTTTCTTCAATAGAGTACTAGGTATGTTCTTGGCGCATTTTATCCACTTGACTTCAGGCGGCGATTCGTCCGTTCCTCTCAGCCACTTGTAAAGAAGCTTCAACATTTTCTTGTAGTCCTTTTTCGTCCAGGGGCTTAGTTTCTTCTGCTCAATCTTTGCGACGAGGTTTACCAGGTCTTCCTTCGTGGCTTCCTCAAACTTCATGCCTAGCATACCTGAGAGATGGACCGTGCTCCTAAGGCGGCCCAATATTCTCGCAATGCTTAGCCCTTCTGCGACACTATGGTTGTAGAATCGCAGCATGGTGTCTTTGTTAGGGTCGCTGCTTTCTCTGACCCTTTCAAGTTCCCTCTCGACCTGTCTATCCAGATAATATATCTCGTTGGCTCTGCTCATGATATTCACATGCATTTAGTTCACGATTCAGATTACCGACGAGCGTCACTTCCGTAACAGCCGACATCGAAATCGGCCTCAGCTGAAATCCTGCGAGATGGGAGTTGTATCATCTCGTTACAACCTCCCACGGCGCCGGAAGTCTGCTACTGCATCTTCTAATCTGATATCCGAAAATTGTCGCCGAAAAATTCCGGCACAAATCGGCAACAAGAATTCTTTGTATTTCAAATCTTAAATTGATTTGTATACTGGAAAATATGCGTCACAACATAACTTTTCAGGTTCACAGTTCCTGGCTGGTGTCGGTATCCTTTCCCATCAGCAATCAATACTAAGAGACCTTCAAAATCTGAAAAATCACGCTACTACGCTTTAGATTTGTACCTCTCCAACATACTGTGAATAACCTTGTCCTGCTCCTCGCTCTTGGTCAAGATCGCCCAGAGGCATTGCCCGAACATCTGGCTCACAACCGCTTCAAGCTGCTCATCGGTCTTCTCACGTGAATCCAAGACGTCCAAGATTGCTGCTTTGACGCTCTCATGAAGCGCAAATAGAGCCTTAGCCGTCTTCTCGTCTAACTCAATCATTTTTCCACTCTCAACATGTCACTGGACCAGTTCGTACACCCTTCCCTTGTTGGTGCCAATAGCTTTCACAAGATTCGATTCGCACAAGTTTTTCATGTAATTCCTGAATGTCCTCTCAGCCTTGGGAAACTTCGTTCTCTCGGAGTATGCTTTGTAAAGCTGTCCGCCCTGCATGCTCTTCTGTTCTCTCAGAATTTCCAAGATTATCTTCTCGTCGTAGCTCAGCGTTTCACCCTTTGCTTGAAGCTCGGGAATGTCACTCTCGTCGACATAGTCTTTCTTCGAGTTCACCGCTTCCAATGCCGCTGCCAGCAGCAATGATTCGCCGTAGCCGATGTTTCCATTGCACAGCGTTGCCACTTTGATGACAAGCGATTCCTTGTAGCATCCCTCTCCGAGCAAGTGCCTGGCTTTCGAATGAAGTATCTTTACTACCTGCTCCTGCGTGTAATCGACAAAGTGGATCGTGTTCGCAAAGTATGATTGTGAGAGCGCGCTCAGTTTTGTGATGGCCTTCGCCTCGTCCGACACAAGGATAATCGCGAATCCGATCTCCATCAGATAATCTACAATCTTCGGCTCTTCCAATGCTTGCAGATGGTCGAGCACGACAACCTTGAGGCTTGGTATCCTCTCGCGCTCCTTCTTGAGCCTCCTCACAAGGTCAAAATTGGAACGCGTCTCGATGAATATCTTCTGAACAAAGCTTGCGTTGATCTGGTCGATGGTTTCCCTCAAAACAGAGTACTCAGTCTCGCAGTATGCGCAGCTGATGTAGATCGCCCTGTGCTTCATGTCGTTGAACTGCTCGATGGCTCGCTTGACCGCTGTTGTTTTCCCAGTGCCGATGGAGCCGTGTATGTACGTGTTGACTCCGTTCACCATGCTGACAACTATCTTCTCAACTTCCTCGTCCCTGTGGAGCAGCCTTCTTTCGGTTTCCCTCAGCGTCTGGAATTGCAGTCTTAGTTTGTGTTGCTCTAACATAATGATCTATGTTCTTTCTTGGGGGTAGATTGATTGCGCATGCAGAGGATTGCCGATACTGCCGACAAGCACTCCAGCTATTTCTTATTTGGTGAAGCGGACTCTTATTGATTGAGAGAACTAGGACTACTCCTAAAGCAAGCTGAGCAGTCACTCACTTATCCTAAGTTTGCATGACCTGGACGCAGGGCCAACATGTTCATGAAAACCAAGTCAGTTCAAGATTCTTATGTAGAAGTCATAGTCCCCAACGCACGGGGCGATGTCATCGTAGTTGATTTTCCGCAACGCGCCAAGCTTGGCCAGCGAAAGGGCGCTCAGCTTCTCTTCGGGAAACAGCACGATGGTCATGTTCGTCGCATAGCCGGACGGCAGCGTGTACGAAACGCTTGTGACGTTCTTGTCAGGCGAGTAGTACAGGTGATAGTATTTGGTAATGCTGGGTGCGAAACTGTCGTTCAGCACTATCGATGCGTTCTTGAGAAATTGCGATGCGCAGAAGACCTCGTTCTGCAGGTCAAATACGACAGGAGCGTTGTTCGAGTTGTAGAGGATCAAGGTGTTGTTCCATGCCTTGCCAGTGCATGCGGAATCGAGCGTTATGTCCACACCTACACTAGTGTTGTTTCGAGCAGTGGCATTGTTCTGGACGCTCAACCTGAGTCTGTACAAGTCACTTGTCAGGCCGAGACCCACAGGCGTCGTTCCCGAATCCTCCCAATTAGACGGGTTGCCCTTTCCTGAGAGTATCAGATTAGACATGGTATGTGCGGCAGTCTGCAGCTCGCTCAGTAGCACCTGCGTTCTGTAATTCCCGAAGAAGTTGAGAAGGCTTGCGATAATCACAGCCGTGAAAATGACGAAGATTCCGACTGAGACTGCCATGTCTATTGTGGATACCATTAATGATATGTTCTCATTTGTCAGCTTAAATTTTTTTCATGCTGGACTTCGCCAGGATTGACGAGGAGAGATCCACGAAGACGTTGGTCGAACTGGATTTGAACGCATCATCTCAGTCTAGAAACAATGAAGTTGACCAGCTTTATCAGAACTGTTCCGTTCCTTAATTGCATGAGCATGGGTATAGTGAATGCTCCAGTAGAAGCAGTCCCGATTGGTCTCTTTCCATAGCTCACTGCCACTGTCAATCCTGTCGTGTTCCACGCCGAATTCGTGCTCACGTTGTAAACATATGTGCCTATGTCGCTGGGTGCTGCGAACGCGCACCAGTAGTATCCGGACGAATCTGTAGTGTTGGAGCATTGTGTTTGCGACCCCAAGCCTATGGACACTGAAGTTCCTCCCACAGGATTTCCACTCCAGTCCGTCAGCCTTCCCGATGCATTCAAAGGATCGCCCCACCACACGGTTGTAGCATTCAGGGAAAACGTGAGGGTGTAGCTAACAATCGCGCAACACACCTTCGTTCCATAATCGCTGCAGCCTCCCACGTGCGCGTTCGAGTCCGACGACATCGAGGCCACGCAAACATACTTCGAACCGAAGGTTGCGCAGTCCGAAGAGTACTTGCAATCAACGCTGCTACCGTTCGTCATGGAAAGGCAGGCATTGTTCGTATAATTCGAGTAAACGTTCTCCTCGACATGTGCATTTGTCGCACCGGACAATTTTGCAACGATTGCATAGTTTCCCGAGCAGCTGTTGCTGAGCGAATTTTCATTGCAGCAGACATAGTACGCGTAATTCGTCTGAGTCGGCAGCTGCGCGTGTGCGTTCGTTGCGCTCGAAACCCTGAACACGGTCACGGCACCGCAGCTAGTGGCTATGCTACATGAGAGCGCCAAACCTTCACAAGCAAGGAATATCAGAAACAAGGCCGATGCTGCGAAGAGTCGCGAAAGTTCTCTTTTCACAATTATAAATATACGTACGGCAAATTAAATACATGAAGTACAAACGCAAAACCACATCGAATTTTTGGACCAGAAAAATCGTCGCCCTCCTGGCTGTCCTCGCTGCGGAGGTCATCCTGATAGTCTTGCCAATCGTGACGCTGTCGAATCCCGCTGCACCGAATCCCGGCCACAGCTGGAGTCAGATGGAATGCGACGCTAATCTTTGCGTGAGTGGTGGCAGCGTCGGCATCGGGACGACTAATCCACAGGCAACACTTGAAATAGTTGGAAATGGATCTGGTAATTTCAGTGATTTTCCAGCGCTTGTTGTTTTAAATCAAACTGATTCAAATCCTTGGGCCCTACTATTCCAGAATCAGCAAGCACCGAATAATTTTATGGCATTTTGGACAGAAGACTATGGAGAGCTTTTGTTGAGTAATGCCACCCATGATTTTATGGGATGGAACTCTCTTACAGGCGAAATCTGGATTGGACCGACAGATAATTATATAGATATTGCTCCTTCAGGTAATGTTGGAATTAGAACAACTTCACCAAATTATCTTTTGGAGATAGCTAACAACAGCAAGGCATTGAATGTATCTGGTGTGCTTTATGTTAACGGAACTTCAGGCAACGTCGGCATCGGGACGACGAGTCCGGCAGGGAAAATAGATGTTAACGCCACACTCACCACTGCGGTGGGTTGGAAACCAGGCATCCAGGCTACGATCATCCTTGATCCGGCGGCGAACGGAGCGCACCAAGTGGACGGGCTGTACTTGGACGTCGAGACTCCGACAACAAACTCGAAAAACATCACCGGAGGATACCTATCCGGCATCGGCACCGATGCTGATCACTACGGGTCCGGCACGTTGACCGAACTGTACGGAATTTGGACTGATGTTGACAACCAAGGGACAGGGACCGTGACCAATGCCTATGGTTCATGGTTTAGTGTGGGAACCGATGGGCCAATAGGAACCGCCTATGGTTCGTATGTCGAATTATATACGGACACTATCGGAACTATCGGAACCGCCTACGGTGTCTACATTGAAGCGACCTCTGGTGGCGCGAATGTGACGAACAATTATGGACTCTACATTCAGGACCAATCCGGCGCCGGCTCGACGAACAGTTTCAACTTATACTCAAGAGGGTCCGGCAGTAAGAACTACTTCGAGGGCAACGTCGGCATCGGGACGACGAGTCCAAGCTATAAGCTCCAGCTGTCAACAGACTCCGCAGCCAAGCCCTCGACAAACACATGGACGATAGCTTCTGACGCAAGAATTAAGACAGACATCCGAAACTTCACAGATGGGCTTTCTGTTATTGAAGGAATAAATCCAGTCTGGTATCAATACAACGGCAAAGGCGGATTTGCAGCAGACGGGAAGGACTACATCGGAGTTGTCGCTCAGGACATAAAAAAAGTCGCTCCTTATACAGTGGACACATACAAAGCAAAACTCAATCCAAATGATACTAACGAGACAGAACTCCTTAACTTCAACTCGCACGCTCTAACTTTCGTCCTTGCAAATTCAGTCAAGGAACTGGAAAATCAGATACACTCTTTGCAAAACGAAAATCAGCAGCTGAAGGCTTTAGTCTGCCAAGATCACCCGCAGGCCGAGATTTGCACGAGATGATTGAGTGAATAAGAGGATCGATAGGAAAACAATCGTAATAATCATGCTATCTGTAGCTCTCACCATTGCATCGGTCTATATAGCAAGCAACGAGCTGGCAAAGCGCGACAACGAAGTCTACATGAGCGGAGTCAGAGACGGGAACACCCAGACTCTCAACAGCATAATACAACAGATACAAAGCACTGGATATGCGGACATCGGCATCCTGAACGGGAACAGGACGGCAACCTTGCGGCTGGTTCCACTGTCAGCAAATTCTACGAGATAACTGCGGAAAAGAGATTCAGCCAAACAGCTTGTCCTCGACGATCTTCATGTACTTGTTGACGTAGAACATGTCCGGCTCATGCTTTGACGCCCGCACTCTGATCTCAAATCCTGGGGCTTTCGCATTGGCGCTGTCAAACAGAATCAGGCCGATTCCGAAGATATTGCAAAGGGCATCAAGCCTGTCTAGGTCTTCCTTCCTGGATTCCTTTGGCACCACTATGTACGATTTGTGAGCGAAGCATTTGTATGCGCACGCCTGGCCGAAAGCCGTGATCAAGCCTGCTGTGTCTATCTTTATTTCAGCGGCAATGATGTCCGTCGGCGGTTTGATGATGTCGCTCTTCCTCGGTTCCAGGATTCCGATCACATCAGGTGTCCCCCATTTGTCCTTGAAGTAGTCTCGCCCCAGAGGGATAGCCTTCGAACACTCTTCAAGATCGTTTACGAGCCAGTCTGCGAAGGGCTGATAGAAGTCGTCTTCATCAATCTCCTCAACGGTCGGAGTGACTCGTTTCTCTTCGACTAGTTCTTTCTCTTTGAATGATGAATGCCGAAAAAGCCCACGTGCGGGTTTGTATACCTCTCTTGGTAGCCGTGCGTCGAGATCCCAGATTGTACCGTGGATAGTATTCACCGGGGTATCTGGAAATTCCTCTTGCATCTTCCTAACGAGGTCGGAATACCGTATTCCGTTTGGACTTGCCTTCAGCGCTTCGATTGCTTTTGTCGTTATCTGCTCTCTTTTGGTGCTCATTCTCTCGCCAAGACCTTCAGGCTGTTGCTCATTATCGTTCTCTGTCTATTTGGCTTTGGGTAATGGGCTGTATTGGCATTCCTTCCCCTTCGTAATCTGGATTATCCCAGCTCTCCAACTCTTACTCAGGTGATTCAAAATGACAGTAGCATATTGCCCAAGATGTGAAGAGATCAGGACAGACACGGGACAGGACGCATGGGGCTTTGTCTGGTATGCAGGCGCAGCCATTTGCCAGCGATGCCAGTCTGTAGTCGAGTTCACACCAAACGGACAAGAGAATGAAGCAGAAGAGATAGAAGAAGAGGAAGAGCAAGAAGAGTAGCAAGCAAGAAAAGAGTGGTTAGGCCCTTCTTGAAACGTGACATCTTTCGTGGTTACACCTCAGGACGTAGGTGAACAGTGAGCGACTCAGGCGATACTGATAGGAAGGCTGCCAAGTTCGAGGACTATTTGAAAACATATTCTGCACTCGCTGAGCTGACAAGGAAGGAGACCTTCGCAAAACACCCCTATGAAGCTGACATGCTCTTCGAATTCGTTGACAACTGGCCCGATTTCGCCAAACTGCTGAACCAAAGGCTCGCAGAAATCAGCAACTCGCTTTCAGGGATAATTCTGGTCAACTCATGGAGACTCACCAACTGGATCAGCTTCGACATCCTCAGCGGCAAATACTTCGAAGCAATCAGAAACCTGAGGTTCATTTTCGAGGGCAGTGTCTATGCAGTAATACTCGAAGACACGATTGAGGCGACCGTTTTCCAAAGATGGAAAAAGCTGAGCGCCTTGGACATGAAAGCGGAAATCTTCGAGCTTTGGGAAAAATGCAGACAGAAAAGAGTTCGCGAAAAGGGGAAAGTGGATGGGGAGAAGGTCAAGCAAGTGGTGACTGATTATGTGGCTACGAGGATCGACGCTTCGAAGAAAGCGAGGGAACAAGAGTACATCGGAATCTACACCGAGATACTGTGCGACGAAAGGCTGTACCTGTCGATTGACAAGATGCTCCGAAAGTGTGCTGGATTCCTCGGGCTGGATGATTCAGATGTTGACAAGCTGCAGAAGCTGTGGCACGAGCTATCGAGATACCAGCACTTTTCCTATCCCTATCTGAAGGCGGTGCTTGATGATCCAGAATCGTGCCTGATGGAGAAGCTCAGCGGCGATTTGTTGCAGCGCTCGTCAGCTTTCTATTTCGACACATTGGATTTCTTCTATGCCGTCCTGGCTTGGAGATTCCACTTTCTCAGAAAAACAATCAAGGAAATGTGTGAGTGGTGGGCCAAGAATTTCAAAAGGAACCTTGGCGTGACAGAGAAGACTCTGCGGAATTTGGCTGAGTGAATTCTAGCATCATGCCAGTGAACATCGCGATATCA
>Ga0315277_10003980_pt1 | contig 19830 bp, 17 predicted proteins | sample YL17G05_15_MG_FD_203695 | JGI IMG/M metagenome (GOLD analysis project Ga0315277, IMG submission 203695) | Sediment microbial communities from Yellowstone Lake, YNP, Wyoming, USA - YL17G05_15 | ecosystem: Environmental > Aquatic > Freshwater > Lake > Sediment | place: USA: Wyoming | collected... | reverse complement strand
TCAAAGTAACAATAATACCCGCCGCACGCGCCGCCGCCTGTATAGACCACTACCTTCGTTAAGTTGCCTTGAGGATATTGGAACGGGACATTAGTTGCTCTTTGAATACCATCCAGCCACAGATCAAAGGTATCTGATCCACAGTTAAATGCGATGCGGAGATGATGCCATTGGTTGTTCGCCGAATCGCAGATTGTATGGTTTCGGGTGTCAAAGTACCCTAGTTTCCCATTGGTAAAATTTAAAATTAGGAATACACCGCTAATGCCCCACTGATTGTGGATACAAAGTTGTAAGTTACTATTATACGTTCCCGTAACGCCATAATACCATAATTCGACAGCTCCCGCAGTTTTATTCCCAAAATTCTGCTCCATAATTGTGTATCCACTCGGATTATTGTCATAGAACCTCAATACTTTCCGATGCCCATCCATTTGGGCGACTAGCTTCCCTTCGGTATTCGAATTTTGATAGGTGCGAGTCCATCCTGCAGGAACACCCCCATCTGTATCGCTCGTAAAACTATAAAGGCCCAAATAATTCAAAGAAGCTGTTGCGTTTAATGTCCAAGAAATCGTATGGTTTGTAGTGTCATTTGCTAGAATTTCAAAATCGGAAGGATGAGTTACATTAATAGAGGAATTAGTTAAAATATTATTAGAATTTTCAGTAATATACTCATTAGATTGAATATTTACTGGCATTATTGTAAAAATACTACTTAGGATAAAAATACTTAGCAAGAATATGCCGCAAGTGATTTTTTTAGACATTTTATCACCAAATTCCTTTCAAGAGAAAAAGAGAGGCATAACCCCTATTTTCTAACTACTTGTAATTAGAATTTACAAAAATTTGTATATATATTTGGAGGGGGCGATTTCCGTAAAAATATGGTAAAATCCCCCCATTGAATGAAAAAAAGGAAATTTATAAAATTTAACTATGATTTAAAGGAGTTTTTTCAATACTTCAAATAGATTATAATTTTATCTGTATAAACAGTGTTGTAATTTCTTCTAATACAATTAAAACTTCTCTTGAAGACATGGTTTTGGGGAATTCATTAAAATTTTTAAGGCGGGATAATAGAGTAAAAAAAGTTAATATTGCGGTTAAAGAGGTTTATCTTAAATAATATTCCTTGAATGATTTATTCAGAAAATGGAAGCGAACTACTATGAAGATTCCTCCTGCGAAGCCCTATTTTCCTTCTGAGGATATGCCAAAGATATTGGAAGATATTAAGGGTGTTTTAGAAAGCGGTATGCTGACTTTAGGCAAATTTACCAAAGAATTTGAAGCAAGCTATGCTAAATATTGCGGCACAAAATATGCAATCGCGGTCAATTCGGGCACCAGTGCGCTGGAAATTGCCTTAAGATGTCTAAGGATTAAGCCAGAAGATGAAGTGATTGTTCCAACAAACACATTTGTAGCCACTCCTAACTCTGTAATTTTTGCAGATGGAAAACCAGTATTTGCAGACATTGAACGTGATACGCTTTGCCTTGATCCCGAGGATTTAAATGAACGGATTACCCCTAAGACTAAGGGTGTTATCGCTGTTCATATTGGAGGATTGGTTCCGCCTTCAATTAAAGCCATTCAAGAAATTTGTGAAGATAAAAAGTTATTTTTAATGGAGGATGCAGCACATGCGCAAGGGAGTGACTTCAACGGGAAAAAAGCAGGGACTTTTGGTATTTTAGCAGGGTTTTCGTTCTACCCAACTAAAGTAATGACTACCGCTGAGGGAGGTATAATAACAACCAATTCGGAAGAGTATACCAATTTGGCAAATATCATGAGGGACCAAGGGAAAAGTGGATTTTTAAGCGGAGAAATGGGAGAATTAGGATATAATTGGAGAATGAGTGAAGTCCATGCCGTTATCGGAGTCCATCAATTGAAACGATTAGAAGAATTTATTGTGAGTAGAACAAAAATTGCCAATTATTATAATAAAGAACTTTTAAAGATCAAAAGGATCACGCCGCTTAAAATACCAAAGAATTGTCGTAGTAATTTTTATAAATATATTGCATTTATTAACGATGATTCCATCAAAAGAGCTGACTTAAAGAAAGAATTAAAAGAAAAATACACGGTTTCCTTATCAGGAGAGGTTTATGATATACCGTGTCATCTACAACCGATTTACAAGAAACTCTATAACACAACAGAAGGCATGTTTCCGGTTACCGAGGAAATTTTACCAAAGCATATTTGCCTCCCAATCTATTCGGATATGACGATTGAGAATGCACAATACGTTATTGAATCAATTAAGAAGGTGATTGGATGAAAGTTTTAGTAACAGGTGGTTCTGGATTTATTGGTTCCCATATTATCGATCAGTTAATTGAAAAGAAACATGAGGTAACAAATTTAGATATGGTCCCACCGCATCGAACCGATCTACATCATATCAATTGTAGTATATTAGATATCGATGGATTAGTGAAAGCTTTTAAAGATATCGAGGTTGTTTTTCATTTAGCAGCAGCGTCAAATGTAAATAATGTTTATCAGGCGCCAGTTGAATCCGTTGAACTAAATTCTACGGGCACGGTTAAAGTGCTAGAAGCTGCAAGAAGAGCTAATGTTAAGCGGGTCATTTTTGCGAGCACGGAATGGGTCTATAGTGGATTAACTACTGATCAATATATTACAGAAGATATGCTCCTTAAACCAACAGAACATCTATATTCAGCCACAAAAATTGCATCAGAATATTTTTTCGTTAGTTATTGGGAATTATATAAAATACCTTATACTATTTTACGTTATGGAATCCCATATGGCCCAAGAGCTAGAAAAGGAACAGTATTTCCTATTTTTGTGAGCAACGCTTTGAAGGGATTGCCTCTAACAATTTTTGGGAAAGGGGATCAATTTCGCCAATTCATATACATTTCTGATTTGGCCGCCGGTAATGTTGCAGCTTTAAATGAGAAGGCTAAGAATCAGTTTTATAATCTCAGCGGCGCAGAAAAAATCACGGTAAAAATGATTGCTGAGAAAGTGAAAGAGCTAATTGAAAATGTCCAAATTGTTTATAAAGACCCACGCCCCGGAGATTATCAGGGAGTTAATATTTCAATTGAAAAAGCAAAAAAGGAGCTGGGATGGCAGCCTAAAGTGCTTTTTAAGGAAGGAATGAAGCGGTATTTAGAGTGGTACAAGAAATTTGGGACAGATAAATAGGATATTTCTATTGAAATTCGATTTGACCCAACTAGTATATAATATTTATTTTTATTTTTTAAGTAGATTAAGTAGTATTATTTGAGAATATTGAAATTAAATAACTCCAAGTAGATAAATAGGAATTTCTATGGACTATGCAGTTGTAATATCTACATTAAACCGCAAAAGAAGTCTAGGAAAAACAATTGATTCCATATTTAAGCAGACAATAAAACCGAAAGAATTTATGATTATGCTAGATCGTAACTCAAATATTGAAAATATGGCCTTTTTATTGAAATATAAGAAAAAATACCCATTAATAAGGATTTATCATTCAAAAGAAAATTTAGGTGCATGTACATTAATTAATTTGGGCGTTAAAAAAGCAACCAGTGAATACATCTTAAATATAGACGACGATGCTATTTTACCGAACGAGGATTGGGTAGAGCTATCTTACAAAAATTTCAGAGATAATGTTGGCCTTATTTGGGGTAATGTATTTGGAACGTTAAATTTCGCAAAATTTGGAGAGTTTTTTATTGGATGTGTTTTTGTAACGCGCAAAGATATTTTTCAAGAAGTTGGAATGTTCGATGAGAAATTATTTATTTATTCAAACGATACAGATTTGGCAATACGCTTGAATAGATACGGTTACCGTGTTTTACCCTTGAAAAAGAGAATGGTTATTCACCCATATGGACCTCCGGGTCCGAAATTTTATGAATTTGCTTCTTCAAATAGATTATTACTATATTGGAAATATTATCCGTATTGGGTTTCTTTCATAATGACAATCTTTCATGTTATTCAAGAAATTCGGGAAATGAGAGATTATAGTCTTCTTAAATTCTGGCTAAAAGGAATGAAACGGTTTATTTCTAAGCTCTATTGGATCGGATTATCTTATAAAGACCGGATGACCATAGTAGAATTTTTAAAATCTTCATATCAATTACATTTCCCTTCGCTGGGTTACTATTTGGTTAGGTTCCTTTATGGACTTTAATTCAGTAATGTGAATGATTTATGAAATACTCGGTGGTAATGGTCACAAAAAATAGCGGGAAAACTCTAGGCGAATCAATCCAGTCAGTTTTAAAGCAATCGATTAAGCTAGGTGAATTTATTTTTATTGATAATAATTCAAATGACGGCACAATTGAATTACTTCTGAATTATAAGAGAAAGAATCCAATTTTTAGAATCTTTAGGAGTAAAAAAGATGTTGGTGCGTGTAGAGAAATTAATTTAGGAGTGCAAATGGCCAATTCAAATGTAGTTTTAATTATGGATGATGACGCAATTCTGCTTGATGAAAATTGGATAGAAATAGCAGCCGCTAATTTAAAAAATAATATTGCACTTGTGTGGGGGAATCCCTCGGGGGCCCTGGATAATAAAAACTATGGAGAATTCTTTCTAGGTTGTGCCTTTTTAGTTTCCAAAGCAATTTTTCAAAAGGTAGGAGGATATGATGAGAAATTCTTTCTTTATGAGAATGACACGGATTTAACTGTAAGACTTTCTCGAGAGAGGTATAGAGTTCTTCCAATAAAAAGGCTCAGAGTGAACCATCCATATGGCCCAAGAAGCGCAAGATATTATGAATTTGCTCTGGCGAATAGAATATTGATATATTGGAAATATTATCCTTATTGGATTTCAATTTTGATGACGATTTTTCATTTAGGTCAGGAGTTAAAAGATATGAGTAACTTTAACTTATTGCAATATTGGGCAAAAGGGATAAAACGCCTTTTGCGAAATTTATATAGAATCGGCTTATCGCATCCGAATCGAATGGGACTGAAAGAATTTTTCAGTTCGGCTTATCAATTACGATTTCCAGCGTTTGGATACAGACTGGTCAAATTACTTTATGGAATTTAAAAAATAGTAGGGCTCATAATGGACTATTCGGCGTTGATTGTCACTTCTAACCAGAAAAGAGCCTTGAAAAGGGCAATAGATTCGGTTTTAAGACAGAATCAACTTCCGAACGAATTTATTATTATTGATAACAATTCTAAAGACGGAACCGCTGAACTTTTAAGGGAATACAAGACAAAATATGATTTCTTTCGGATTTTCAAGAGTAAAATAAACCTAGGAACTTGTACAGGAATTAATATTGGAGTGAAATTAGCAAAGAATTCGATAATTTATAATATGGATCATGACTCAGAACTGGAACAAGAAAATTGGATTGAATTGGCATTTGATAAACTTCAAAAGAAACGAATAGCATTGGTTTGGGGAACCTCAAATAAAGGAAATAATCCAAAATTTACCTATGACAATTTTATTGGGTCGGCGATTCTCTTTAAGAAGGATATTTATTTAGATGTGGGAGGATTCCCTGATGACTTTTTTATTTATGATAATGAATTGGATCTTACGGTCCGTTATTATATAGCAGGATATTATCCATATTTTTATCCGAAACTGGATGTTAAACATGGTTTACCCCCTGAAGAACAGTCAATTCCAGGAAAAAAAGGAAGAATGTATATATATTATGATTTAAGTAATCGATTATTTCTCTATTGGAAATATTATCCGTTTTATTTCGCTATAATTCTTTCAATACTTCATTTCATCAGAGTTATGACAAATTACACGAAATATTTCAGAGAATATTTTGAGCCTTTTAGAGGATTGAAGCGATTTTTCAGTCTATTTTATGTGAATGTTCGTAGACAGCGTAAGCTATTACCATTAAATCGTTCCCTAAAGATTTGCTATCAACAACAATTCCCTACTCCTGTTTACTGGCTTTTAAAAAAATTATATCGATAACCATCAAAATTTAATTAATTCATTGGTCGAGAAAGACGTAATTTACCTGTTCAAAATTCACGAGGCGGTAGTGAGTATATGGCTATTGGTTTGTTTTTTCAGCTTCGTCAGTAACATCGAAGAAAAGTCCTTCCAAGCCGGTATTCATTTCTTGGAATTCGATTAATTTCAAATGGTTAATATCATTTAGAATATCAAAATAATTTTCACACTTATTTAGATGTACTTCTAATTTCGTATTTCTTTCTTCTATAGTTTTAACGTAGGGATTCTTCGCTAAAATCTTTTTTGCTGCTTGATTATCATTGGTATCTATCAAAAATATACGGTTTTCTGAATAAAGTCTTTTCAAATTGTCGGGAGTATCGATGTATACCAGTTTTCCGTGCTGAAGGATACCAATACGGCTGCACATTACAATGGCTTCATTTAGGTAGTGGGTTGTCATTAAAATGGTACGGTTTAAAGATTTTAAATATGTTCTGATGGTTTCAGCATTTTTTACATCCAAGCCAAGTGTAGGTTCATCGAGGTACAAAATTTCAGGATCATTCACGAGTGCCCGTGCCAATGCAACTTTCATTCGCATACCCAATGAAAAGTTTTCTACGTATTGGTCCTTCCACGGCATAAGGTTCATAAAGTCAAGAAGTTCGTTTGCTCTTTTCTCTGGATCTCCTATGGAATACATGTTAGCATAAAATAGTAAGTTATCATATGCTGTTAATCGGTTATAGAGTAACTTATCCGAGAATAAAACATTAAATTTTTCACATATTTGTCTGTAATGGCTCTGTAATTCTAAACCATCGATGTGGATCGTTCCTCCTGAAGGATATTCAATTCCACATAACATTCGAATGGTTGTTGTTTTCCCGGCACCATTTGGCCCGAGTAAGCCAAATATTTCCCCTTTTTTGATTTCAAATGAAATTGAATCAACGGCCTTAAAATCTTCAAATTTTGGCCTAAATAATGATTTTAACCAGAATTGTGGTATTTGTTTTTTAAAGGTTTTTGTTAAATTTTCAACAGTTATCATTGACACTTTTGAATAACCTCAATTCATGCTAATATCCTCGTACTCCATAACGACGAGTAATTTTTGAAAAAAGATATACTCCGATAATCATTAAGCAAATAACAAAAATAACCACATAAAGTAATGAATAAAGCAAATCCGGCTCGAAGGTTCCAAACCAAATAGATCGCGTTAGTTTAATGATATGATACAACGGGTTTACTTGTACAATCCCTGCAACAATTGGATGAATACTACTGAAAACCTCGTAAGGAATTGAATAGGTACTGGTAAAAGCAAGAATATATGCTAAATAATCGAAAAAAATACAATAATTTTCATTTGTCAGAAAAAAAGTGCCGTTAATTAATCCTAGAGCCGCACCCATTGCAACTGTCAATAGAAAAATAAGAAACAGTAAAAAAAGGCTAAACAAGGTTGTTGGCAATGCTATAAAAGATAAAACAGTTAAAAGAACTGCTGTGACAAACCCTTCAATCCCTAATTGAATAATTACCCCAAATAGGAGGTAATATTTACTGATTGGCGCGATTAATGTGCCGGTAATTGTCGTCCAGTATTTTTCTTCTATAAACCTGCCCTTAAAAAATGAATTCCCCAAAAAAAATACCTGATAGCAGAGCGCCCCTAATAATAGCCAAGGCAAATAATTTCCCGCGTTTACTTCTTCAAATTCCCCTGCGATCATCGAAAATATTCCCCAATATAGCAGAATCATCGGTAATGCGTGTAGAAGAGGAATTACTATCGTATTTGATAGAAATGCCCATTTATAGCGCGTTCTTAATTTTAATTCGCGCCTTGAAAACGAAAGCGTTCTCTTAACAATCCGTCTGAATCTTTCCAATTTCTTCATTAACCGTTGATTATTTGTATTCAATTAACAACTTTGTCGAAAAAATTTAAGTTTTTTAGTATGATTGATTGAACTCCAGTTTTAAATAAGTTTTTGGTTTCTTTTCAGTTTATATATTCTCTTTGGGATTTTGCTTCATCTGTTGGAGCGCCTCTCGAGGACTCAACATTTTTACTTTTATACTTTTTAATAACTTATTTATTTTCAATCCAGCGCTGAGGGGACGAGGCGCTAGTTGGTGCAATTCAGAGGTTTTAATCGGGAGTATTAATGATTTATTTAGATCAAAAACTTCTGCAACAATTAATGCAAGGGAATGCCGATCCACTAATTGAGGACCTGCTATATTATAAATACCATGCATATCGGATTTAATTAATTCTAAAGTTGCTTCTGCGATGTTTTCCACATATGTGGGAGTCCCTATTTGATCTTTCGGAACTCTTATTGTTTGGCCACTTTTTAGATTTTTTATTAATGAATAAACGAAATTTTTCCCTAAATGTTCCCACCCATAAACCACCGTGGTTCGTAATATTAAGAATTTGGTGAGATTTTGCTTGATATTTATTTCCGTTTCTAATTTACTCTTCCCATATTCATTTAAAGGATGGGGATTGTCTTCTTCGGAATAGGGGCCATTTTTTCCATCGAAAACATAATCAGTTGAGTAATACACTAATTTGACAGAGGAATTCTTAATTGAGTTTATTAAAGTTAAGGGGGCAATAATGTTTTGCTTCCGGCACTCATTTTTTTCTTTTTCACAATAATCTACATTCGTTAAGGCAGCCGGCAATAAAATAACTTCGGGTTTTACATTCTTTAGAATTTTTTCTAATTCGTCTTTATTTAATAAGTCCAAGTGAATTAATTTATTAAAGCTATGGGCATTGTAAGTTCCGACAACGGAATATTTTTTGGAAAAATGTTCAAATAACGAGGATCCGATTAATCCTGATGCACCTATTATCAAAATTGTTTCATCCATCGGGTTAGGAGCTCCTTAAGTTGGTTTGCTTTGGATTATTGGGAAATCGATTAATTCGTTCTTTCAATTTGATCCCTTTTTTTTATAACTAGTTAAAAATGATTCAAAAATCTTCCCAATGAAATCGATATTATCCGTTGTTACTAAAGGATTTATACCAATCCAGAAGGTATTATTCATGATATAGTCTGTATTTGTTAGGTTTTTGACGATTCGATGGTTGATTTTATAATCAATAAAATAAGGTTGTCGAATAATATTCCCAGCAAACAATAGCCTTGTTGCTATCTTACTTTTTTCTAAATATTTCAATAGTTCTAATCTCGTAAAGGAGACTTTTGGTTTTAAAGTGATTGGAAACCCGAACCAACAAGGAATTGAGTTTTTGATATTTCTTGGTAAATAAAAGAACTCTTCAAATTTCATTAATTTATTAAGGAGTAATTGAAAATTCCGCTTTCTGAGATTAATGAATTCCTGTAATTTATCTAGTTGAGCTAATCCAATTGCCACATTTAAATCGGTATTTTTCAAATTATAGCCAATTTCAGAATAAATATATTTATGATCATAGCCTTTGGGCAAATCACCGAGTTGCCATTCAAATCTTTTTCCACAGGTGTTATCTTTTCCCGTATCGCACCAGCAATCTCTTCCCCAATCTCGAATACTTCGAGCAATTTTAATTAAGATATCATTATTAGTTACGAGTGCACCACCTTCGCCCATGGTTATCTGATGGGCTGGATAAAAACTGAAAGTCCCTAAATCACCATAGGTCCCGATATATTTTTCATTATATAAGCTGCCTAAGGCATCACACGCATCTTCAATTAACCAGAGCTCATTTTCCAAGCAGAATTTTTTGACTTCGTCTAAATCAAACGGGTTTCCGAGGGTATGGGCAAGAAAAATAGCCCGTGTTTTTGAAGATATTGCATTATTCAATTCCTGTATCTTTATGTTATAAGTTGGTATTTCAATATCACAAAAAACGGGAATGCAGCCACATTCTATTATAGGATTTATCGTAGTAGGAAATCCGGCTGCAACAGTTATTATCTCATCCCCTTTTTTTATCCTTTTTTCGCCTAGTTTTTGAGAGGTTAAGGTTTTCAAAGCTAAAAAATTCGCAGATGATCCGGAATTAACAAGTAAGGTATGTTTTATACCCAAAAATTGATTGAATTTTTTCTCGAATCTTTTCGTTACCTCTCCTTCAGTCCACCATCCATCCAATACTGCATCTACTGCAGAGCATAACTCCTGATCATCAAATTTCTTGCCGGATACGGGAATATTGTTGAGTGGCGTCGGTTTCATGAATTTCTGATAATATTCCTTTACAAGACCAAAGATTTTATTTTTAATTTCGTTATTAGCTTGCACTTTGAGTACCTCCTAACCTAATGGATCAAAGAACATTGTTATTAAAAATTTTAAGTAGGATAATTAAAAACTAGTAAACCCATTTAATCTCTCAGCCGTGTTTGATATCCCAATTGTAATTGATTTCTTTGTCAAATGGATCGATTCTTATTATTTCGGCGGGATCGTAAGGGTGGGTGGCACAATTTGCAACGATCGCTTTTTGATTTCCTACCGCTTTAAACCCATTTAAGATGCCAGGGGGAATTTGCACCAAAATATAATTATCCTCCCCCATAAAGATCTCTTGTAACTGCCTATAGGTGGGAGAATCTTCTCTTTTATCATATAATACTAGTTTTATATTCCCAACAACGACGGCATAGTTCAAAGACATTTTGGTATGGAGATGCCAAGCTTTTATTGCATTGGGAAAGATACAGGAAAAATAAATTTCACCGAATTGCTCGAAATGAGGATCTGTGCTTTTTAACATGTGCATTACAATGCCTCTTTCATCCACGAACTTTTTAAGGGGAATTACTTTTACGCCTTCAATCACATGCATTCCCTACCTAAAATATTCATTTTTATACCATTCGTATGTTTCGCGAATGCCCTCTTCGAAAGAAATGGTAGATTTCCAGCCTATTGATTTAAGAATTTTATCAGAAGATGAATATTGAGTTGGTATTTCACCCTTCGCTATATTCAAAATCTCAATTGGCACATTCTGTTTTAGAATGGAGAATATCTTATTAGTGACGTCAAGGACATTCATTTTAATTCCAGACCCTATATTAAATGAATTCCCCTTTGTTTTTTCGATATTTTCAACCAAAGAAATGTAACAATTCATAACATCTTTGACATAAATATATTCTCTTACCATTTTTCCATCGCTTCTTATAATTAACGGTTTATTTTTTATAATAGAGGCGATAGTCCCAGGTATAATCCGGTTGAAATTTAAATCACCTGGCCCGAATATGTTTACAGCTCTGGTTATCACGGTAGGTAACTTATAACTAGAAAAATACATTTGAGAAATTAAATCGGCACAGGTTTTAGAGAGATCATAGGGGAATTTCCCCTCTAACTTAGAGGTTTCAGAGTAGGGCAGATTATCAGTTACCCCGTAGGCTTTATCACTAGAAGCAATTACAATTGCTTTCACTTCTTTGGATAATCTCGAAGCTTCTAAAATATTGATGGTTCCATTGATATTCGTATTTAAGGTTTCAAGGGGATTTATTAGTGCAGTTGTTACAATTGTCTGTGCCGCGAGATGAAAGATTATTTCAGGTTCATATCGAGAGATAATATCAAATATTCTTTCTCTGTCTTTAATATCACAATTTATTAGGTTGATTTTATTCTGAAATTGTTTTTGGAAAAAATAGGATTTAGGATTTTTACTCCGATAGCTAGCAACTATATTAGCGCCCAAGTCGATTAGGCATTCTATTAAATGAGAGCCCAGTAGTCCTGTTCCTCCAGTAACAAATACATTCTTTCCTTTCCAATCGATTTTCAATTTATTTATCTCCGGATTCTATTTTTCGCTGAATAATAAAGTTATTTCCATATTTGCCAGAAAGCCCTTTTTTCATTCCATAATTTATTTAAATATTGATAATCTCTTTCTGTATCGATGCATTCCCAATTTCCAGAATGCTTATAAATTGCGATTTGATTATCCTCTGCTAATTTTTCTAAAGGACCGTGCTCAAAATCACAATTTTCATCTTCGGTTAAATAATCTAACATTTCTTTGTTAAAGACCATAAATCCACCGTTAATTAAGCTGGCAGAAGTTTGAGGCTTCTCAGTAAAAAAGACCAATTTATTTTCTTTTTCAATTATTTCTCCGAATCGTGAAGGAGGGTGCACGCCGGTAATAGTTATAATCTTACCCTTTCTTTCATGAAATTTCAGCAGTTCAGGTATATTAATATCTGAAAGACCATCCCCATAAGTTAGCATATTTGTTTCTGATTCTAAATATCTCTCAATTCTTTTTATTCGTCCACCTTTTAAAGTTTCTAACCCGGTATCAATTAAAGTGACTTTCCAATTTGATTCTTGATTGAGATCATGGATAGATATCTCTCTCGTCTTGAGATCAATGGAAAAATTATGATTTAATATGTTATAGTGGTAGAAGTAGTCTTTTATGACGTTACCTAAATAACCCAAACATATTATAAACTCATTAAATCCATAATAAGAATAAATCTTCATAATATGCCATATAATGGGATTATTTCCAATGAATAACATCGGTTTTGGAATGGAAGAAGCCCTTTCTCCGAGTCTTGTTCCCTTACCACCCGCTAATATTATGACTTTCATAAAACCCTCTCATTTAATCAATAATTTTTATCTTAACTGAATCAGCTAACAATTTTGGTTATATAGAATAATAAAAAATTTAAATTTAAATCGTTTTTTAAAATAGCCTTTCACCAATAAATATCAGTTTTTTGCTAAAGTATATCTTTGTTTTATTAGAGGTTATTCAACTTGGGCTTCTATTATTAGCCTCGCACTAAAGAATTTTAGAAATTTATCGTAAATTAGTTGTTGAATACGGGTATTAGGAATCAATTTGAGAAAATATTTTTGAAGACTTGTCAATTCGCCAATATATCGGATATTTCTGAAATTTAGACGCTTTAATTCCCAATTGTAAATGAAAAAGTTGCCCTTAGAGCCAGGACGAAAATATGGATTGTAATCCCGTTTTCGTACAATTCTTATAAGTTTGCGAATTAGTCCAACGTGATTCGCAATTATTTTTGCAAATTGTCTCACTTTTCCATAAAGGAAATAAAGAATATAGTAAAGATTAAGCACGTTGGAATTATCTAAAAGAAGCTTACCGTTCTCTTTTAAAATATTCCTAGTATTATTAAGAGCTTTAAATCGATTTGGAACAAAAAAGAGGCTATTTAAGAAAAAAACTTTATTTATAGCGCGTTTAAAAGGAAGAAATTCTGCATCTGCTTCTATAAAATAAAATCCCGAATTAAATAATTTCTCAAGTTCAGTTTTTGCATAAACTAAAATTTTTTGAGAAATATCGACTCCTATATAGTATATAGGATATTCAAGAAGCTTTTTGGCAATACGCCCTTCTCCCGAGCCTATTTCAACAATGATTTCGTTATGTTTGGCTTTTATTAGGTTAAAGAATCTTAATTCATAGTCTGTTGATCTATTACGCTCACGAATCCACCGAGTCCAATCGTCCGCATAAGAGCTTTTTATAAAAAATTTCTTGTCACTCAAATTAATAACCATCTAATGTCTATCTAGTTTCAATTAATTCTTAATTCTTATTAATTCTTATTAAAACTATAAATCAAATTAGGAAAGAAAAATGAACTATAAAAAAGTTTTATTGATAACTCATGAGTATCCCCCTATTGGGGGACCTGCAAGCATTCGATATATGCAATTTTCTAAATATTTACCGAATTATGGATGGAAACCTATTGTTTTAACCGTTAAAAATCCATCATTTTTAATAAAGAAAGACAAGTCATTGAAGGTGCCTCGAAACACCAAAATTTATAGATCAATTACGATACCCACATTCACGTTGTATAAAGCGCTCTCTTATTTCATAGGCAACAAGGCTTCAGACGCTATTTTTTTCCCGGATCCTTACATTGGATGGATTTTGAATACGATCATAAAAGGGTATCAAATAATTCGGAAAGAGAAGATTGACCTGATTCTTGTCGGCTGTTCACCTAATAGCTCTGCAATTATAGGATATATTTTGAAGAAATTAACAAAAAAGCCGTTCATAATAGATTTTCGCGATCCTTATGCCGGAAATCCCTCGAACGACTATTTTAGTGGAATTCATAAATATATCGATAAGAAGTTAGAGCAACGAATTATTCAATCTTTAGATTCAGCAATAACCGTGACAGAGAGTTTCATAAAATATTTTCCATATAAAGAAAAGTTTACTGTAATTCCAAATGGATACTTTGATCTCGTTTTAAACAAAGAAAAACCAACAGAAAAATATGAGGAATTTACCATCTCAACGATTGGTGCCATTTATTCCGGAGAGTTATGGATTAATTTTCTAAGGGCATTAAAAATATTCCAGAAGAAATCCAACCTAAAAATCCGTGTTTTATTTATTGGTTATGGCTCTCAAAGACTATTAGAGCCGATTGCTAAAAAATTGAATCTTGCGGATATTATTCAATATACCGGATTCATTCCTAACGAAGAATGCAACATGGTATTGGAGAAATCACATCTTCTTGTAATTAATTTGCCAGCACACAAAAACAGTGCGCTTGTGGTTAAAATCTTCTCAATGATTCATTCAGACAGTCCCATTTTAGGCATTATGGACCAATCAAGTGAAACGGCGAATTTTATTCTAAAAAGTAAAACAGGAATTGTAGTGAAAAATACAATGCAGGACATATTAGAAGGGTTGATGGAATTAATCGATGCCAAGTTTGATAGAAATTGGCAATACATTCAATTATTTGATAGAAAGAATTTGACAGCAAAATTCGCGGAAGTCTTCAATAAAGTAATTGAAAAAACAAAGAAGAATTAAAAAGGTTTTAAAATATACTTTACTTTCCCTAGAATATGTCTCCAATTGCGCCAATTCATATTTCCACCTATTAATCCGTATAAGCCTTGGAGTATCATACCTTTCCTACGGATACTTAACATTTCCTTTTCTGTGATATTTGGTAATTTAACATTAATTTCCCAAGGATTAATTGCAGTAGCATTGGGTTTGATGATATCGTATTTTTTCGCAATATGATACAATTCAGAGCCGGGGATGGGTGTAGCAAAACCCCAAGAGATATTGCTGATTAACCCGCGCCGTAAAAGACTTCTTGCAAAGGCAAAGGTGCGCTGAACTTCCTGTGGAGATTCATATTGGAGCGTATTATCCTTTTCCCAAATATTAAACATCATGAAAAACCCGAATGTTTTAATATCGTTCTTCTTCAATTTTTCACACGTGTCGACGACAGATTTGATGGTGATGCGCTTTTGAATGCCATTTAAACATCTTTGATTTCCACTTTCAATTCCAAGATGGACCATCCAGAAATTGTTGTCGTGCATAGCTTTGGCCAATTCTTCAGGAAAGTTGTCAGCTCGTAAATTGCATTGGAAATACATATCTTTTAGACCTAACTTTTGAATTTCATCACAAACTCCAATGCACCATTTAGAATTTGCATTAAATTCGTCAGCACGAATGTATATCTCTCGTATTCCTCTTTCATATAGATACTGTATCTCTTCGGCAATACTTTTTGCACCTCGTAAGCGAAGCCATGGTTTATTCGCTTTCCAGACCGGATTAGAACAAAAGGTGCAATTGAAGGGACAACCTCTACTACTCACAATAAAAGTATCGGGGCTCTTCTTTTTTAAATTAGAACCGGTATAGTTCCGAAAATCAATTAGATCCCATGCAGGCATCGGGATTGTATCTAGATCTTCTATTAAGGGGTGGGGTGAAGTTTTTTTGATGCTTCCATTTTCTTTGAAGGCAATTCCAGAAATATCCTGTAACTCGGGTTTATTCTCCTTAAAATGTTTTATTAATTCATAGGTAGTAACCTCGCCTTCACCAATAACACAAATATCAACATCGGAATTCGAGAATACATCTTCAGGGGCTGCAGATGGGTGAGCACCTCCACAAAGGATTGGTATTTTAGGAAATAATTTCCTGACGTGTTTTACGGTTTTGTAAACATTCTCCTTTAGCAAAGTAGCGAAGGAAATTCCATATAAATCGGGAGAAATTTCCTTTAGTTTCTCTAGATGTTGCTTAAGGCTCAAATAAGGCTCTATATAATAAGTTTTCACATCGGGCTCGTTTTTCCGCAAATAAGATATTAGATATAAGATTCCGATATTAGGACTGGAAACCGCCTGAGTATAGCGTAAAGCTTGCATAGGCGGATCCGCAAATACGACCTTCATAATTTTATCCCCTTTCAATTAATTGTAAGTAGATATTTTTAACCTTATTAGCCACCTTTTTTGAATCATAATATTTTTTCACATAATTATACCCTGAATTGGCTAGACGAGTTCGCAATTTGGCATCGGTCAATTTATATAGGCCTTCAACGATTTCCTCAACAGTTCGAGATGATATGTAGTCAAATTTGGGATAATATTTGGAATCAATGTAATTGAGGATTGGTTTTTTAACGGCCCAGCTCTCAAGTCCAACAGTAGAAATAATGCCTGATTTAAAAACGCCAATAGTAACGTCGTGATTGCGATATGCATCTACAATCTTCTCATAGGGAATTAGTGGTATAAATTTTACCTTTTTATTCAAGGTCCCAGCTTTTTTACATAATAGCATTGCGAATTTTAAATCAGCGCCAGTCTTAACAATATCCAACAGGATATTTTCATTTTGCTTCGCAAAAATGTTGAAGGCCTTGATAAAAGTTAGCGAGCCCCGAATGTCTTCTGTGATCAGGTTTGGATAAAAGAATTTTAGAATTCCATCGTTTTGGAGCTGATTATCTTTTGGATAATAGATGTCGAGATTAATTGGAATGGGTATCCAAGTTGCAGTCGGATTTAGTTCTTTGGCTCTTTCCATAGTATCTAAATCTGCTACAAAGATTTGATCCGCATTTTTTACATTAAATCGCACCAGTCCGCGATATTGCCATTTATTAAGGTCGGTTCGTAAATCGCTTCCGTGGCAATGAACAATTACGGGCTTTCTACCGATAATTTTTTTAGTAAAAAGGGTCATAAACGCATCTTGAAGCGCGACATTTGCGTGGTATAGCGCAGCTTTTGCCCGGATAATTTTTAAGCCTATATTAAAGGTTTTATCCCAAAAATTTCGAGTTCTCGTTATATGAATTATAGGGAACTTCTCTTTTTTTAATTCTGCGACAATATTCCTGCCATCAAATGCGCCGTCATGGATCATTACTACCCATTTTTTCTGACCCATTAGTTTTCCTTCTGGTAAATAGTACTAGCTTCTAAGAACTTATCTCAACTGATTTTCTTTTTATATGATTAATACAAATTGAAATTATTATAAAAATAAGTTATTTCATTTTTCACAACCTTATTATGATTAACCTTCTAACTACTTATAAAATACTGGCAGTATTTACACAATTCCAGAAATTATGGTAGTTTTTAATCTTCCCTTTTCGGGAGAGACCAGCCCTAAGGTTATCAGGTTGTGCGTTCGTCACCGAATTCAGCCCATTCTTCACCGATAATACTTTTCGCACTATCTCCGAAGGTCTGAAGGACGTTATCCCGCTGTGCTGGAAGAAATCGTGGATTCGCGCCCAATTATTATAGGTACTGCTCTTTTCTCTTTTTCTCTTATCCAATTCGGGCTCAATCCAAAGTCGAAAGATTTCATTAATGTTAATCATTAATTGCCCTCACGCCAATAATTCTAAATATTATTTTAATTATTTCATTAAAAGTATTTACTTTATAAAAATAATAACTTTAGGGGACAGGAACGTACATATTTCTCCTTAAGCAATATAAGTGTCTCAATACATCACTGCAGATCTAAATTTCTTCGGGGAAAAGAGCCACTGCCTATAATAGATTTTGAATTTTTAATTAAGCTCAAATATTAGATTCCATTCCTTAATTAATCCTGAATTTCAACATTTGCCCGTTTAGATTTCCACTCATCAGGTAAATTAAGTAAAGAAATATATGATTAATACAATTTGAAATTATTATAAGAATAATGAATTATTGGTTCAATTATACACAGGGACTAGAAGCAAAATGATCGGAATTTTAGGAGCTGGATTAGCTGGTTTAAGCACGGCATATCACTTAAAACAAAAGGATTATATTATATTTGAGAAAGATGCAGAACCAGGTGGGCTGTGTAAAAGTTTTACGAAGAAAAACTATATCTTTGATATTGCACCTCATATATTCTTTACAAAGGATGAGTATGTTAAATCTTTGGTTGAAAAAATCCTGAAAAACAATTTTGCTACAAAGATCAGAAAAGCCTTCATTTACATTTATGGAAAGTATGTAGAATATCCGTTTGAAGCAAATTTAAGCGAATTACCTAAAAAAATTATCGAGGAATGCATACTAACAGCGATAGATGCGAAGGAAAATCCTAAAGAGTACCATAACTTTTATGAATGGATTGAAAATATTTTGGGGAAAGGTGTTGCCAAGCATTATATGGTTCCATACAATGAAAAAATTTGGAAATATGATCTAAGGAAAATGGATCCGAAGTTCGTGGCAGGAAGGGTCCCATCCCCAAATATCAAGGAAATGATCAAAGGAGCGCTTGGAACACAAGATAATGCTTTTGGACCGAATGCAAGCTTTTCATATCCAATTACTGGAGGCATTGGAGCGATTCCAAACGCATTCCTACCCTATATTAAGAATTTAAAATATAATACAGAAGTTATCAACATTAAACCAAAGCAAAATGCAGTAAATGTAATTGTCAATGAAGACAATAAACAAAAAACATATGAATTCGATAAGGTTTTTAGTTCAATTCCATTACCGGAATTATTGAAAATATTGGAAAATGTTCCCGGGGAAGTTCAGAAAGCTTGTTCAAACTTAGTCTATAACTCACTTTTATTTGCAGCTATTGGGGTAGATAGGAAAAATATTTCAGATAAACATTGGTTATATTTCCCAGAGAAAGATTACATCTTTCATCGTCTCAGCTTTCCTATGAATCTCTCCGAAAAAACTACACCCCCAAATAAAAGTTCAATAGTTGTTGAAGTCACCTATCCAAAACATGAATCTATTGATGTTGAAAAAACCAAGGAATTGATTCGTTCTGGCTTAATAAAAGCAAACATTTTAAATGAAAAAGATCATTTAGAAGTATTTCATACGGGAACAATAAAATATGCCTATGTGATTTATGATTTAGATCATCAAAAAAATGTTACTAAGATTCACGAATACTTAATTTCCAATAATATCATTCCAGTTGGCAGATTTGCACAATGGGAATACATTAATATGGATAAAACTATTTCAATGGCAAAAATCCAAGCAGAAAAATTTGCAAAATGAAAAGAAGTGAAAAAATGAAAAGGATCTTGGTTTTAGGTTTTGGCGGACCGGCAGGTTATAATTTTATAGAGGCACTTAGACTTGCAAAAGAAAAATTCTTCTTCGTGGGAACAGATGCAAATAAATATCATTTGGAATTGACAAAAGCTGAAAAATCGTATCAAGTTCCGCCTTGTTCAGACCCGAAATACATAGAAATAATAAACAATATTATTGATGAGAATGGGATCGAATTCATTCATGCGCAACCGGATATAGAAGTGAAAAATTTGTCCGACGCTAGAGAACAATTTCATGCTACGGTTTTCTTACCCAGCAAGAAATGTGTCGATATCTGTCAGGATAAATTTTTGAGCGCACAGGCCTGGCATAATGCTGGAATTCCATCTCCTGAAACTTTTCCTGTTAAGGACGAATCCTTAGATTCAGATCTTTCTAAAATAATTCAGAAATTAG
>Ga0315277_10003979_pt1 | contig 19831 bp, 13 predicted proteins | sample YL17G05_15_MG_FD_203695 | JGI IMG/M metagenome (GOLD analysis project Ga0315277, IMG submission 203695) | Sediment microbial communities from Yellowstone Lake, YNP, Wyoming, USA - YL17G05_15 | ecosystem: Environmental > Aquatic > Freshwater > Lake > Sediment | place: USA: Wyoming | collected... | reverse complement strand
AGGAAGACCTCGTCGAGCTGGGTACCGCCATATCCGACCGGAAATATCAGCGCCAGTCCGCTGAGGAGATCACCGTCGTCGACCTGACCGGAGTCGCCGTCCAGGACATCCAAATCAGCAAGGCCGTCTGGCGGGTCGTCTCGAAGCGGGCCTAGAACCCGGAGCGATGCTCCAACTTTGCCCGGTCTAATCCGTATGGTGTATCTTCGTGCTTATCATCTCACAGAGTCCTAGAAGGAGGTCAGGATGGCAGGCATTAAAGAGAGTCGCTCCATGTCCCGCCGGAAATTCCTGGGGACGGGCGCGGCGGGAATCTCCTCTTTAGCTTTTTCCTCGGCGCTCGTAGAGATGCTCTTGTCCAGCAGCGGATGCAAATCAAGTTTGAAACAAGGGCTGGAGGGCTTGATTATCCCGGAGGACGTGCTCAGGAAGGCCGTCGGTTTCCTGATGGCCAAAGGCGCCGACTTCGGCGACGTCTTTGTCGAGCGGGCGGCCACGGACGCCGTCATGAGCGATGACCGGAAGATCAACACCTTCACGACCATCGAGAAGGGCGTCGGCCTCCGGGCCGTCAAAGACGGGAAAACTTTCTACGCCTACACCGGCAGTTTTGAACCCGACGAGATCTATACGACGGCCAAGTACGTAGCCGACGCTGCTACGCTGGGTGGCGGTGGAGAAGCCGCTGTGGTCAACTTGACGGTCCAGAGATCGAACCTCTCCTTCCCGATCACTCCGCTTCCGTCCGAGGTGGAGGTCGAGAAGAAGATCGAACTCTTCAGGGGGCTGACCGACCGCGCCTGGTCGGCCGATCCGCGGATCGTCCAAGTCATGGAGTTCATGCGGGAGATCATCCGCCAGGTCAATCTCGCTACCTCGTCTGGAGAACTCATCAATCAAACCCTCGGCCTGACCGAGTTCTTGGCCCAGACCTTTGTGAAGGACGACCAAGGGAGCCTGCAGGTGGCCATGGACATGCGCGGCGCCTACGCCGGCCGCGATTTTTTCAGCGGCGAAAATTCCTTCGAGGCAATCGTTGATAAATCCGTGGAGAAGGCCTTGAGACTCCTGGAAGCGGTGGATTCGCCGCGCGGTGTCTTTCCGGTGGTGTTGGGTCCGGGCATGAACGGCGTCCTTTTCCACGAGTCCTGCGGCCACGGCATGGAGGCCGACCTCGTCTTCAAAGGGTCCAATTTCAAAGACCAGATCGGCAAGACCACGGCGGCCAAGGGCGTCACTTTGATCGACGACGGGACGATCCCTCAGTTCCCCGGTTCCTATGCCTTCGATGACGAAGGCACTCCGTCCGAAAAAACGGTCCTCATCGAAGACGGAATCCAGAGGAATTATCTCTGTGACCGGGTCTGGGGAAAGAAACTCGGCCTCAAGTCGACAGGCAACGGCCGGCGGGAATCATTCCGGTATCCGCCCATCCCGAGGATGAGAAACACGTACATTGAGAAAGGGGCCGTTCCTCCGGAAGAGATCATCGCCTCGACGAAGAGAGGTATTTATGTCGGCGATGTCAGCGGTGGAGGCGAGGTGGACGTCATCACCGGGAATTTCATGATGGGCGTCGGCGAGGGGTATCTCATCGAAGATGGGAAGATCATCCGGCCGATCAAAGGGGCCACTCTCTCCGGCATGGGCATCCAGGCGCTGAAGACGATCGATATGGTCGGGAATGATCTCAAGATGTTTCCCGGCGCCGGAAGGTGCGGTAAACTCCAATCGGCCCCGGTCGGGTTCGGGATGCCGACTATCCGGGTGAGGGGGATCTTGGTCGGGGGCAAGGGCGAGGCCTGGGAAGACAAGGGCTGAGCGGGGAGAGAAGCCATGAAAGAGAAAAAAGAATACCTGGACCTGACGGCCCTGGCCGTCGATACGGCCAGAAAAGCGGGCGCCGATGCCGCCGAGGCTTACATCTTGGATACCGAATCCGTCCAGATCGATGTCAGCGGCCGCCAGGTCGAAACGATCAACGCCGTCCGCGAAGCCGGCATTGGAGTTCGGGTGCTCAAAGAGCAAAAGCTGGCCTTTGGCTCAACCAATGAGCTCTCCAAGAAGGCGGTTCAAGCCGTGGTTTATGACCTGCTGAAAAAAGTCGTTTTTCACACGCCCGACGAAGCTAATGTCATCGCCGGGAAAGAAGCGGGGCAGATCGAGGGCCCCTGGGCGGGCCAGGCTGATTTTATCACCTACGACCCTCAGATCGCCGGGGTTCCGGTCCAGGAGAAGATCAAGCGGGCCATAGAGCTCGAAGCTTCGGCGCTCGACTACAGTCCCAAAGTCGTCGGGTCGATGATCACGATCTACCAGGACGCGACCAGCCATGTTTACCTCGCCAATTCCAACGGTATCGCCGGCTGGTTCCCGGCCGCCGGCTGCGGAGGTGTGGCCGCGGTCTCGGCCGCCGAAGGGGACGATCATCAATCGGGCTCCTTCTCCAAGGCTTGCGTCAAGTATGCGGATTTCGATCCCGATGAGGTCGGGCGAAGGGCGGCGGAGAACGCCGTCAAGATGCTGGGAGCGAAGCCCATCGCCTCGATGGAGGTCCCGCTCGTTGTCGCACCGGAAATGGCGGTTCAGATCCTGACCTTTATCGCCGGCATGCTCTCGGCGGACGAAGTCCAGAAGGGGAGGTCGCTGTTTGCCGGGAAAATCGACAGCCCAGTCGCAGCGCCCGGGTTCAACCTGATCGATGACGGGCGTCTTAAGGGCGGCCTATCCACCGCGCCGGTGGATGGGGAAGGCGTGCCGATGCAGACCACTCCGCTCATCGTCGGCGGAGTTCTGACGACCTATCTGTTTGACAGCTACTGCGCCAAAAAGGGAAAGACGAAATCCACGGGGAACCACACGCGCGCCGGATACAGTTCCGCCGGCGGCATCGGGCCGACAAACCTTTACCTCAAACCCGGCGGGTTCAAGCCGAAGGAGATCGTCCGCGGGATCGACCGGGGATTTTACCTGACGGAGGCGATCGGCCTTTTCGCCGGCATCGACTCGGCCTCGGGGGATTTCTCCATCCCTTCGGCCGGGTTCATGATCGAGAAGGGCCGGCTCACCTTCCCGGTGCGTGGGATCAGCATCGGAGGGAATCTGTTCGAGCTGCTCAAAGCGGTCGACCAGATCGGCAGCGACCTGACCTGGTTTCAGGCGGTGGGTTCGCCGACGTTTTCGGTCAAGAGTATCAAGATCGGCGGCGCCGGGAAATAGGACCCGGAGGGCCCGGAATTCGGGACACCATATCTATTGCCGAATTTTGGCCCCTCATTATTTCCAGTAGTCCTCGGCTTCCTTCTCCAGCTTGTTCAGCCGCGTATAGTAATCCGGGAATTCCCTCAGATGGGCCAGGGCGATCTTGGCGGTCAGGATCTCATCATCGTTCGTGACGTTCGTAAAAGCGTTCCTCTTCCCGTGCTCGAGCTCGATGTTGAGGCCCCTGTGGAACTGCTTCAAATCCAGCCTTTTCCAGCTGAGGCCCAAAGCCTTGCCGATCCGCCTGGCATCATTTAAAGAAAATCGTTTCTTGGGCATGGGTTCCTCCGGGCTAAGCTTATCATATTCGGGATGCCAGATCGCCCTCCGATTGTCAAGAATCCGGAAAGGAAATTTCGTTTGTCATTCCCGGGGCGCTGAATATAATACTAGGCGAATTCCCTGAGAGCTTCGCTCCTCGGCTTTTCGAAAGGAGTCCGCCATGAACATGCACTGGCTTGACCTGACCATATTCGTCGCCTTCTTTGCTCTTGTCGTCGGCGTGAGCATGTACAAGAGCCGGCGCGAAAAGTCGGGCGAAGACTTTTTCCTGGCCGGCCGCTCCCTCGTCTGGCCGCTGATCGGATTCTCGCTCATCGCCGCCAACATCTCGACCGAGCACTTCGTCGGCATGTCCGGTCAGGGGGCCGGCGTCGCCGGTCTCGCGATAGCCAGCTACGAGTGGATGGCGGCCTTCACTCTGGTTGTCGTGGCCCTGTTCTTCCTTCCCAAGTTCCTGCGCAGCGGGATCTACACCATCCCCGAATACCTCGAGTACCGCTACCATCCGGCTGCCCGTGGTATCATGGCCTTCTACCTTGTCGTCATCTACATCGCCGTCAGCATCTCGGCGGTCGTCTATACAGGGGCGCTGGCGCTGCACACCGTCTTCGACATCGACCTCGTCAAGTCCGTCTGGCTGATCGGGATTATCGCCGCTGTATACACGACGTGGGGAGGGCTCAAAGCGGTCGCCTGGGCGGACCTCTTCCAGGGATCGGGACTCATCCTGGGCGGCGTTGTCACCCTCGTTCTAGGCTTGAAGGCCGTCGGAGGAGTCGGCTCGTTTCTCAGCGCCAACGCCGACAAGCTCCACATGATCATGCCCTCCAACCATCCGGTCATCCCCTGGACAACACTCGTGGTCGGGCTTTGGATCCCGAACTTCTATTACTGGGGTCTCAATCAATTTATCACCCAGAGAACGCTGGCCGCCCAAAGTCTGAAGCAGGGGCAGCTGGGGATCATCTTCGCGGCCTTTCTCAAGTTGACCATCCCGTTCATCATCATCATGCCGGGCATCATTTCCTACCAGCTCTATAAGAGCCAGCTCACGGCCCCCGGCGCCACCACCGACCAGGCCTACCCGCTCCTCATCCGCAACCTCGTCGGCCCGGGGCTGCGCGGCTTCATCCTGGCGGCCATCGCCGGCGCGGTCATCAGCACGCTGAGCTCGCTCCTCAATTCGGTGGCCACGCTCCTGACCATGGACGTCTACAAGCGCCATCTCAAGAAGGACGCCAGCGGCGAGTCGCTGGTCAAGATCGGGCGGTGGGCGACGCTGGTATTTGTCCTGGCCGTCTGCCTGATCGCTCCCCAGCTGGGCAATCCCAAGTTCAAGGGCATATTCAACTACATTCAGGAATTCCAGGGCTTTATCTCCCCGGGCATCCTGGCGGCGTTCATCTTCGGCCTGTTCATCAAGCGGACACCGCCTGCAGCCGGGCTCGCTTCGTTGATCCTGACGGTCCCGGTTTACGGCGCGCTGATGCTGTTTTTCCCTGACGTCGCCTTCCTCAACCGCATCGCCATCAACTTTGTCTTCCTGATCATCATCATGGCGGTTATCACCATCCTCCGGCCCCTCAAAGAGCCGAAGGTCTTGCCGGTCAAGGAAGGTTTCGATATGCGCCCAGCGCCCGGGCTGAAGTGGCTCTGCGGTCTGGTTATCCTGGCAACGATTTGTCTCTATATTATCTTCTGGTGATCTCAATAGATCGGTGCCGAAAAAATGAACCGGTGCCAGGCACCGGATCAGCTTACCGAATGAGGAGAAAGGAGACGACAGAGATGATGAAAAAATCGGTCCACTTATTCGTTTTTCTGGTCTTCGGCTCGGTCCTTGCGCTATCGGCTCAGGCGGCCGAGGGCGACAGCTACATAATTAAGGCCAAAAAGATCTACACGGTCTCTCAAGGGATCGTCGAGAACGGGACGATCCTTGTTGAGAAAGGAAAGATCGTCCAGGTGGGAAAAAATATATCCGTGCCGAAAGGCCTTCCTGTCCTCGAGGCCGAAGTCGTCATCCCCGGGCTGATCGATGCCCACACCCACGTCGGAGTCTACAGCCTGCCCGACGTCGAGGAGAATTCCGACGGCAATGAAATGACGAACCCGATAACGCCCCAGGTCCGGGCCCTCGACTCCTTCAATTTCGATGACCCGGCCATCAAGGCGGGGCTGGCCGGCGGTGTCACCACGGTCATCTCCCGCCCCGGGAGCGGCAACGTCATCGGCGGCACCAGCGTTGCCGTCAAGCTGAAAAACGCCTCTCCCCAAGAGATGGTGCTGAAGGAGGTCTGCGACCTGAAGATGGCCATAGAGGGGAACCCGGTCGGCGTCTATGGAACGAAGAATCAGATGCCCGGGACGCTGATGGCGGTTTACTACTTGGCCAGAAAGGCGTTCATCGAGGCCCAGGAATATTCCAAGAGCTGGGAGACCTACGAGAAGGAAAAGAAGGAGGGGAAGGACGTCTCGGCTCCGAAAAGGGACCTGGGCAAAGAAACGCTTGTCCTCGCCCTGAAGAGGGAGATCCCCGTCCACATGCATTGCGCAACCGCCTCCGAAATAGTCACCTGCATCCGGCTGGCCGACGAGTTCAACCTCAAGCTCAGCCTCGGTCACTGCTACTGGGCTTACCTTATCGTCGACGAACTGGCCAAGCGCAAGGATGTTCACTATAACGTCGGGCCCCCGATGTTTTTCAACTACTTCGAGGATCCTCTCACTTTCAAGAACAACCCGGCTATCTTGAGTGAGGCCGGGCTCAAGGTTTCGCTCCAGACCGACGCTCTGGGCGGAGCGCAGCAGAACCTCCGGCACCTGGCGCTTCTCTGCGTCCGGTACGGGATGAAGGAGGACGACGCTCTCAAGTCGGTCACGCTCCACGGAGCCGAGGCCGTCGGCCTGGAGGACCGGATCGGAAGCATCGCGCCGGGCAAAGACGCCGACCTGGTGTTCCTCGACGGCGAGCCTTTCGACGTCCTGACCTCGGTGCGGCAGGTCCTGATCGACGGACGCGTCGAATACAGGGGAGAGGGGGGTCCAAGGCCCTCCCTCGGGGAGGACGTGGCACTGGCGAAAAAGCGGTTGACGCTTCCGGACGGCCTCGAGCCGGCTTCCTCGCTGGCTATCAAGGCCGGTACGATATTCCCAATCTCCGGTCCCGCTTTCAGCGACGGGGTTATCCTGATCGAGAACGGGAAGATCAAAAGCATAGGAAGGGATATCCCCATCCCGGCCGGTGTGCCGGTCGTGGACGCCGGCGAATTCACCGTGATGCCGGGGCTCGTCTCGGCCCGCTCTCATGTGGGGATCACCTCCAACTGGCGGATGCAGAGCTCGGTCAACGAGCCGTCCAAATCCGTGGTCCCGGAGCTCGAGGTCAAACACGCCGTCGAGCCTCAGGCGCCGCTTTTCACTTTCGCCCGTGAGCTGGGGATCACCTCGGTCATGGTGACGCCGGGCGACCGGAACGTCATGGGCGGTCAGGGCGCGGTCCTCAAGACCGAGGGCTCCGTCGTCGATAAGATGATCATAAAGGACAGGGCGGTCATGGTCTTCGGCGTCGGCGCTTCGGCTAAAAGAAAGGATCAAATGCCCTCCACCCGAATGGGCATTGCCGCCTTGTTGCGGGAAACCCTTGTCAAGGCCGCCGAATACAGGAGCACACTCGAGAAGTACGAGAAAGAGAAAAAAGGAAAGGAGCCGCAGCGCGACTTGTCCCTGGAGGTCTTGCTGCCCGTCCTTCGTGGTGAGATGCCCGTGCTTATCCACTGCGAGCGGAGAGACGATATCCTGACGGCGCTGCGCCTGGCCGACGAGTTCAAGCTCAAGGTGGTGCTGGACGGTGCCACGGATGCTTATAAGGTCGTCGCTGAGCTCAAGAAGAGAGGAATAGCCGTCGTTCTCGAGGATATTTTCCGCGGCGCCGGGAATATAGAGGATAGAGGATTCAACCCGCAGAACGCGGCCCTCCTGGCCAAGGCCGGGATCCTCGTTGCCTTCCGGCCGGCCGAAGGTTCCTGGTACGTCCCGGGCGCGGGTGAGGCGGGCGGCGATCTGCTCGAGACCGCGGCCTTCGCTTTTAAGAACGGCCTCCCTGAGGTCGATGCGCTCCGGGCGGTGACCATCAACGCCGCCCGCATCGCCGGAATGGATACCCGCATCGGGTCGCTCGAGCCCGGAAAGGACGCCGACCTCCTCATCCTCCGCGGCCATCCTTTCGCGACAGGTTCCGTGCCAGAGGCTGTTTTTATCGACGGCAAGCCCGTTTTTGTTAGGAAAGAAGGCGCCCACCTGGGGAAAGCCGCTGACGGCGCCGGGAGGGAGAGATGAGAACATGCAATCAAATCCCACGGGCTCTGGCGGCGGTGTTGGCTCTGGGGATCTCGATGCCGCTCCTGGCCGGGACTCCGGATTCTGTCCTGGCGGTCAAGGGGGGGCGCTTTTTTACGGGAACGGGGGAGACGATCGATGGCGGAGTCCTGCTTATCCGGGACGGAAAGATCGTTGCCGTCGGAAAGGGAGTCGCCATTCCTCCGGGCGCTCGAGTTATTGACGCTTCGTCCGGTTTCATTATGCCGGGGCTGATCGACGCTTTCACCAACCTGGGAACCGCAGAGCCGGGAACTCTGGGCAGCGACTCGGATGAGGGGACATCTCCGGTGACTCCTCAGCTTCGGATCATCGACGGCTTCGACCCGGAGAATCAGTTCATCCCGATGGCGAGAAAGGCCGGTGTGACCGCCGCCCTGGTCGCTCCGGCCGTGGGCAACCTGATCGCCGGCCAATGCGGCCTGATGAGCCTTTGGGGGGATGATGCGGCGGCGATGACGATCAAGTTTCCCGTGGCCGTGCAGGCCGCGCTCGGGGAAGCCCCGAAGATGAGGTTCGGGCCTAAGGATCAAATGCCTCAAACACGCATGGGAGAGGCGGCGCTCCTGCGCCAGACATTTATCGATGTTCAGTACTATCTCCAACAGATCGACGAATACGGAAAAAAAGATCGGGAATTCAAGGCCAAGAAGGCCGAGGGCAAGATTCCGGAGGGAGAGGAACCCAAACCCCCGGCCGCGGATCTCAAGTTGCAGGCCCTGATCCCAGTGCTCAAGGGTGAGATCCCTCTCCTCGTAACCGCCAACAGACTCGATGACATCCTGACGGCGCTCAGGATCGCCGACGAATTTGGCCTGAAGATCATCCTCAGCGGAGGTGCCGATGCCCACAGGGTCAGGGACAGGCTGGCCGCCAAGAAGATCCCCGTCCTCCTCAAACCCGAGGAGGCGTCCGCCAGGCTCACTCTGGAAACCCAGCAGGCGGTCCCCGACAATGCCGCGCTTCTTTTCCAGGCCGGGGTAAAGATCGCCTTCGAGACGGGTTCGGTCAAGGACGTCAGAGGGCTGACCCGTCAGGCCCAGATCGCCTTCGCCAATGGCCTGCCGCACGACGAGGCTCTCCGCGCTCTGACCCTGAACCCCGCTGAAATCTTCAGTGTGGCCGGCGAGCACGGATCCCTGGAAAAGGGGAAAGTGGCCAGCCTGACAATCTTTGAGGGAGATCCTCTGCTTTCCCTGGCTAGGGTCAAAGCGGTCGTTATCCGGGGCGAAATCGCCGATTGATCGGTGCCAGACTGATCGGTGCCAGGCAACTCGTTACCCAAATACGGAATTTTGAATTAAGGAAATGAGTTGCCTGGCACCGAAATAAAAAAAATACTTGACATCGGCTTCGCAGATATTATAAGTTTACTTAGTCTATTGACAAAGTCGACTATTAAATGGGATAAGACCCAGGCTGTCCAGTGAAGTCGAGGCCGCCCCGGGCGAAGCCGCAGCTCTCCTGGACGGCGAAAGGAGTGAGAGATGTACGATCGAAGGACGGCGCGTTTGCCGAAGCACCCGGTTTTTGGGATTGGCCTGATCATCCTGGCAGCCTTCTTCCTGTCAGCCGCTGGCTCCGGCCAGGAAAAAAAGGAGCCGGCTCCCGTGACCTCCAGTCTGTCTCTCAAGCTCAGCGGATACACCCAGTTCCTGTACACCTATTGGGAGACGGGCACGGACACATTCACGATCCCGCGGGCCCGGCTGACGCTGAGCGGGGACTTGCTCAAGAATATCCGCTTCCTGATTACTGTCGATGCAGTCAGGAGTCCCGCGCTCATCGATGCCTATGTCGACTTCCTCTTTAACCCTGCTTATGGCCTGCGCATCGGCCAATACTACGTCCCCGTGAGCCTTGAGAACAACACCTCCGACAGGGAGATGGACACGATCCTGCGCTCCCAGGTTGTTATCGCCCTGGCCCCCAGCCGGGACATCGGTTCCCAGGGACGGGATATCGGCGCGATGTTTGCGGGCAAGTACTCCATCGCTGAGTACTACCTCGGCGTATTCAACGGCGCCGGGATCAACAAGCTGGATACAAACAAGGCGAAGGACGTGGCCGGCAGGCTGATCCTGCATCCCGTGAAGTCCCTGGCTATCGGAGGCTCTTTTTACAAAGGGCGCCACAATCCTGTCCTAACCGGGCCTGACGTGACCCGGGACCGGATCGGGCTCGAAGCGGCTTGGCTGCCGGGCCAGTTTTCTGTCAAGGGCGAGTTCCTTTCGGCCAAAGACGACCTGACCACAAAATCCGGCTGGTACGTCCAAGGCGGCTATTTTGTCCTCCCCAAAAAACTCCAGGCCATACTCAAATGGGATACTTACGATAAAAACACGGACGCCGCGGCTGACCGGGCCGACCTTTTAACCCTGGGAGCCAATTGGTTCCTCTGGGAAAAGACCAAGCTGATGGTCAATTACAGCCTCTACCGTGCGGAGGGGCAGGGGACGACCAACCAGGCGATATCCGTCCAGTTCCAGGCCGCCTTTTAAGGGCCGCAGTGCATTCCTTTTTGCCCGGGTCCATTTTTCTCTGTTGAGCTTCTCTTCGGACTGTGATAAGAAAAGGGGTCTGAAATCAGCCCTTCCATGCCCTCATAAGGAGTCATCGCATGGCCAAGTTCGAAGGGGTAAAGTGGGCCCCGCGGCAGATGAGGTACGGCCTTCCGGAGAAGCAGTTCGAGATCATGGAGCCCGATGCCCGGGTGTTTGGTGTTTCCCGGTCCATCCATTATGGGCTTTTCCTGGTCTTCGAAGGCATCCGTTTCTACTGTCATAAAAACCCGGGAGGCAGGCTCGAGGTCGTCTTCCTCAACTGGCACCGGAACCTCGAGCGTTTCCAGAAAGGCATCGCCTTCAACCTGGGCAGCGAGCAGCAGGAATGGGTGCCGACGCCCGACGAGCTGGAGAATGTCTTCATCCACCTTTTCCTCAAAGATCCTTCGATGCAAGGCTTCCTGGAGGAGATGGCCGGGATCGGAGCCCAGGGTTACCTCCGGCCGTTCACGATCGACGAGGAGCAGTCGATCGGCGTGACCTTTCCGGCGCAGCCGGCCATCCGGGCCATGGTCTGCCGGTATGACCGCTACCTCGGCGAGCCTTTCTGTGGTGTCGTCGTCCCGAACCTGGTCCGGGCCGTCGGTATCAACCAGACCGGCTGCCTCAAGCTGGCCGTCAATTACCTGATGAGTGTCAAGGCCGTCGACGAGGCGAGGAAACTCTGTCCGGAGGCGGCCTGCGCCCTTTTCCTCGACGATAACCCGCACGGCAGGCTGGAGGATCGCCAGGTCACTGAGTGGGACTCCTCGTGCTGCCTGTTTGCGCTGCGGGGAGGGGCGGTTGTCAAGATCCCCGAGAACCCTCTGATTCTGCCGTCCGTCACTATCCAGGGGATTGCGGCGATCCTGCGGGAGATGGGCATTGCCATCGAGGAACGGCATCTCACCTACGGAGAGCTTATCGAGAAGACCAAGAGCGGCGAACTCGTCGTCGCTGCCAGCGTCGGCACGGCCGGGATCCTGAACCGCTGCGCGCGCCTCATCCTGGCGGATGACAAGGGCCAGATCCTGGCCGCGCATTCGCCGGATGTGAAGCACCCGCTGTTCCAGAAGCTCGGGGAAGCCCGCGAACACTACTGGAATGTCTATAAAGAGAGCGTCCCGATTCCCGCCGGGCTGAGACTTTTCAAGTATGTGTTGTGAAGAACCAAGTCAGAGAGCGGGCGAGGGAGAGAAAACCCGCTTCAAGTATTCGAGGTCCTGGCGGAGGCTCTTTTCGAGCCCCAAGGGAAGCTTGACTTCTTCGAGCACCAGCCACCCGCTGTAGCCGATCTCCTGCATGGCGGCGCGCACGGCCTCGAAATCTATTGATCCCCGGCCGAATAAGTCCTTATAGTCCTTGGCGTGGAACTGGGAGATGCGGCCGCCGAGAAGGCGGATCTCCCGGCCGATATCAAACCCGGCTTCCTGGGAATTTCCGACGTCATAATAGACTGACACGGCGGGCGAGCCGACGGCGGCGATGATCTTGAGGTTATCTTCCGCGCTCAGCGTCGTTTCAAGGGCAAGAGTCACACCGGCCTTCGCGGCCTTAGGGGCGAGCCGCTTGAGGGCCGCAATGACCGCCTCTGCCCCGGCGGGATCATCCTTGAGGTCGGCCCGGCCGAAGAAGGGCACGAGGATGATGCCGGTTTTCATGGCCGAGGCGATCTCGATCCCTTCCGCCACCCATCGTTCTGCCCGTGGATCGCTCTTGAGCGGGACGCCGTTCAATTCGCCGATGCAGAACGAGGCGATCGAGGCGCTGGTCGTTTTGACGGCGGCCAAGTAGGTCTGCTGCTGTTCCTTGTCAAGAAGAGCCAGCGATTCTCCCTTTGGATTGAGGCTGACCTGTACGCCGTCAAGGCCCAGCCTCGCTGCTGTTTTCAGGGCTGCCGGGTCAGCGGGTTTTTCAATGGTCCAATCACAGACGCCGAACTTGACCAGGGTTTTTCCCGGCGTAGATTTCTTGGGGGCTGCCGACGCACGTGTCCGGGCTTCGAAGCTCAACACTTCAAAAGGCTCTTCGTCGGGCCGCCCGGCCGCTATATGGAGCTCCGGACGATCGCCCAACACCATTATGGTGCACCCGTATGTTCCGGCATTATTAATCCCGGAGGTACGGTCGGCAAAGACCTGTTGGAGGACAGCCACGTCAAGAACCGCGCCATTATCCTTGAACTTTTCCCCAAGGAACTTGAACCGGCGACAGCGGGCTCTATAGGCTTCCATTGTTAATCCCTTTTTCTTAAGCCCCTCGATGAACCTGGGGTTGAAGTCGTCGTTCACTATCGGGTGGTTCGTGTGATAAGTGAATTCGGAGTCCTCAAACGGGACGAATTCCACCATCCGGTTAGCCGAGCGCTCAAAGTCAGCCGTCATGTTCGGGCCGCCGATGGCATAGTTCTGCGGAGCGGCCGGCTGGATCTCCTTGAGGAACCGCACCGCTTCCTCGTAGGTTTTCTGCCGGAGGATCCCCCTTATGGTGAAAGCGACGGGCAGTCCCTTGGCGGAGTAAGCGAGCTGGGTGACGGCGTTGACACAGACGGCGATGGAGCGGTCGTTCAGGCCGTTTATCGCCACAACCCCCGGGATGGTAAAGACAAGAGCTCCCGGCTCCTCGGCGCTGCCCTCGATGCGCAGGACCGTCTGGAATCCATGATAGAAGGGCGGAATATCCATATTCTGAGCGACGAACGCGGGCGAATCACCCCTCTTTCGGGCGGCGATTGATGTGCACTTTGAGAGGTTGAGGTCGTCGCTCATGACCCATGATTCATCGACGAGCTGAAAGGCGTACATGGTCTCAAAGTCGACCCCGGCCCCGTCGGCAATCCCCCGGACCTCGTCCAGGAGCCCCGGCGTCCAGCGCTCTATGGCGGGTTTAAAGTCCGAGGCCTGGAGGAACTCCGCGATATAGGCCGTTGCCGGAACCGAATAGGTCTTTTCAAGGTCGGCTTTCCAGCGTTTGACGAGCTCTTGGATTTCGGGCTTAAGGCTCTGGCCGTGGGTAAGTCCCCTCTGATAAGATGTTCCCTTGAGCTCAATGACCCTGAGCTTTCCTTCGGCTGCCGGAATAATGGCATTTCCCGCCTGCAGGGCTGGGGAGACGCTGAGGACGAGGAAGGCAGATAAAAAATAGATACTGCATTTTCGCATGGAAAGAATATATCGCCGGCCGACCGGGGATGTCAATTTTTCTGTCTTGCTTAGCGGCGGGGAGCCCAGTCAACTCGGAGGGGAAGACCCCTTCCGACGTTCGGCCAATTTCAGCGGCCTCTCTGAGGCCTTTTCGGAGACACCCAGCCTTAAACCCCTTGATTGCTCAAGGGGCAGGGGGGTTTAATGCTGTTCATTCAGATCCTTGGAGGGTGTCTCCGCCTCTCTTCTATTTTCCCCCACAGAAGGGAGGAGGAAATAGGCGGACAATACACATCTCCTCCTCCCCCTGGCGGGAGGAGGTTGGGAGGAGGGGGATTTTCATAGCTTGCGGGTTGCCCGTAGGGCCATGCGAAGTTAAATTTTTAAACCTGCGAGGTTGGGCTCGAGCCGTTCCTCGTCCTTCAGGAGCTCCTCCCAGGTTACCCGGCGCTTCTCGAAGGCGGCCTTGCGCCCGAGTATCGTGATCAGGTTGCTCTGGACGCTCGGCGCGACGGTCGGGTTGGCGAAGTCCCCGCCCATGATGCTCTTGTGGAAGGCGACGATATTGCTGACGGCTCCGGCCTCGTAAATCTCGGCGGTTCGGCCTCCGTTGAAAAAATTCTCTCCCCGGATGACAACCGTCCCGCCGTATTCCGTCTCTAATATGCCCCTGCTTCCGAACATCCGGTTCTTTATTCCTTCGGCTGTGCCGTGTCCCTTGAACTGGCGGCCGCTGAACTGGATGGCTACATCCTTAGGATACTGATAATAGACGACAAAATGGTCCCAGCAGGAGCCGACCTTGGGCCGGGCCTTGAGACCGCCGGTCCCCACGGCCCAAAGCGGAGGATCGCCCATAATCCAGTCGGCGACGTCCAGCGTGTGGATCTCCTGCTCGGTGATGATGTCGCCGGAGAGGGCGCGGTCCAGTCCCCAGGCGCGAAGCCGGACCTCGGGGTCGTCCGGGTTGTTGCGCAGCATCTCGTAGTACTGCTCCCACGGACTTTCTGCGTGATAGGTCGCTTCCCCGAAAACGAACTCGCCGATGGCTCCGTCGTGGACGCGCCGGAGCGCCTCGACGAAGGCCGGATGCGCCCTCGTTTGGAAGTCGACGAGAAAGGCCAGTTTCTTTGCAGTCGCCTTCCGGCCGCATTCCGCGATGGAGTGGCATCCGGGCACATCCACAGCCGGGGGCTTGGCCAGAAAGACATGCACTCCCTTTTCTACGGCCTCGGCCGCCTGTCCCGGATGGAAATAGGGCGGGGATTCGATGGCCACGGCCTCAACCCCGCAATCGAGGAGGCGCTTGTAGCCGGAGAGTCCGGAAAAGAGCCGCTCCCGCGGCACGGCGAACTTGGTGCCGAGGGCTTCCACCCGGTCGGCAAAGTAATCCGAGCCGGCGAAGATCTCGTAGCCTCCGTGGGCCGCGAAAAGGCCGGCGATCCAGATTCCCCGGCCGCCACAGCCGATGAGCCCCAGCTTGATCTTTGTGTTGGCTTGCCCCCCCCGAACGAGCTCCGGCCGCAGGACGGTCAGCGACGCGGCAGCCGCGCCCGCCTCTTTCAAAAAGCGACGCCGGCTGATCTCAGCCATGACCCGCTCCTTTTTTGAGAATTATTATCGATTCGATCGAAACTGTATCCTATTCTTTTTTGACCTTCTGGACGACATGGCCCGTCTTCCAGTCCTGAAGCATCTGCTTGATCGTTCCGTCGGGCATCCGCTCCTCTTTGATCAGGGAGAATCTTCCCCGGGCGGCCTTCCTCGCGGCTGTTGGCTTCGCTTTCTTGGCCCCCTGATACCAGCGCTCGAGCTTCACCGGCTCCCAGCGCCGCGTCCTGGCCGACCGGTAGCAAGCGTCCATAATGGCGTTCACGATGTAACCGTCGAGGAAAGTTTCAACCGGCTGCCGGTTGGCATCCAGAGCGTCGAACATGTCGCTGAACATGTGGGTGTAGCCGAGCTCGTGGACCTCGTCGCCCACCGGGAACAGCCAGCCCGTTTCTCCCTCGGCCTTCTCAGCTACGTACCCTTTCCCCCCGGCCGCCGTGAACATCTCGTAGCCCGTCCGCAGGAAGTGGTTGAGCCAGATGGTGCCTTCGGTCCCGGCGACTTCGTCGCGCAGGTCCATGCCTCCCCGGAAGGCCCAGCTCACCTCGAACTGCCCGACCGCCTGATTCTCGAACCGGATGAGGGCGATGGCCGAATCCTCGGCGGCGATCGGATGGACAACGGTGTCGGCCAGGCACATCACCTCGGCCGGCCGGACCTCCTTGCCGATGAAGCTGCGGATGATCTCGATGCAGTGGCAGGCCAGATCGACGATGGCTCCGCCGCCGGCCAGTTTCTTGTCCCAGAACCAGGCGCTGTGCGGCCCGGAATGGGTTTCGCGGGAGCGGACCCAGAGGATTCGGCCGAGAGCGCCGCGCTTTACTGCGGCGATGGACTTCAAGGTCTTAGGAGTATATACCAGGTCCTCGAGATAACCGGCGAATACTCCGGATTTATCCACTGCCTTCATGATCTCCAGGGCCTCGCGGGCATTCCGGGCCAGCGGCTTGGTGCAGAGGACGGCTTTGCCGGCGTTGGCGGCGAGGGTGATGGCCTTTTTATGGAGATAATTGGGGACGCCGACGATGACGATATCGGTCTCCGGGTCCTCGACGGCCTTCTTCATGTCGGCCGTCCATTTCGGGATTCCCCATTTCTCGGCGAACGCCCGGGCCTCCGCGTCGGTCAGGGCGCAGACCGTCCGGATGCGGTCGCGGCTGCGCTGACCCTGGATGGCCATGGTGTAAAACGTGCCGATCAGCCCGCCTCCGAGCAGCGTGATGTTATGCGCTTTTTTCATAGGGTCACCCCTCGAATGTGATTTTCATCCGACGATTCTTCGGTATTCTAGCATAGAACCTCCTTTTCTTGACATTGTCATGGGGCCGGCGCTAAGCTGGACAGGCTATGGCCGATCTTAAATGCCCGGGGCAGGATACAAGATACTGGAAGAAAGGGGATATCTTTGATGTCCGCTGCCCGAAATGCGGCCGGGACGTCGAGTTTTTTAAGGATGACGTCAGGCGCCGCTGCGCGTGTGGACGCGTCATCGTCAACCCGAAGCTCGACCTGGCCTGCGCCGAATGGTGCCGGCACGCCGAGAAGTGCGTGGACGGGCTCCCCGAAGAGCTCAAATCCAAGAAGGCCAGAGGAAGGGCGGGCGAGAAAAAGGCCGGGAAATAACACCTCCGGCCTCAGGAACTGGCAACGAAGAAGGAGAAAAAGAACATGCCCAATGCGTCCAAGCCGACACGCCGTCCTTCCTCTTTTTCTGCAGGAGCGGTGCTCGTCCTCATCGGGTTTGGTTTTTTCGGCTGCGCCAAGGAGAGCGAGGAAACGCGCCTCCGGCCCGCCCTGGAGAGTATCGTCGCCCAAGACCTTGCCAAAGACACTCAGATCCTGGCTTCCGATGAATTCGAGGGACGAGGCTTGGCCTCTGAGGGAGAAAGGAAGACCATCCAATTCCTGCGCGACGAGTTCCAGAAGGTCGGTCTCCGGCCCGGAAACGGCCAGAGCTATTTCCAGGAAATCCCGATGGTGGTGAGCGGGGTGGAGCCCTCGGCCCGGCTCGAAATAAGGGGCGCAAAGAAGGCGATATCCTTTGCTCATAAAGAAGGGTTTGTCGCGAGGACGTTGCGCGTGGTTGAGGAGAGCGGGCTGGCGGATTCCGAGATCGTCTTCGCCGGCTACGGCATTGTCGCCCCCGAATATAGCTGGAATGATTACGAAGGCCTTGACGTTCGGGGAAAGACCGTGATCGTCCTGGTCAATGACCCCGGATACGCGACCCAGGATCCCGCCCTTTTCAGCGGGCGCACGATGACCTATTATGGACGCTGGACGTACAAATACGAGGAGGCGGCCCGGCAGGGCGCCGCCGGCATTTTTATCGTCCATGAGACGGGGCCGGCCGCGTATCCCTGGGCCGTCGTCCAGAACGGCTGGACGGGGCCGCAGTTCAACCTGGTCAGCGAGGACAACAATTTGTCGCGCTGTGCCGCGGAGGGCTGGCTCCATCTTGAAGCGGCTCGCTCGATCTTTGGCGCGGCGGGCCTGAACTACGACGTGATCAAAACGACCGCCGCCGAGCGGGGATTCAAGGCCGTCCCGCTGGGTCTCAAAGCTTCTCTCACCCTGAAAAATACCCTAAAGAGCGTGATGTCCAGCAATGTCATCGCCCTCCTGCCCGGTTCCAAGCGGCCGGATGAATATGTGATCTATATGGCGCACTGGGATCATTTCGGCAGGAATCCGGCCATCCAAGGGGACCAGATCTTCAACGGGGCCGTGGACAATGCGACCGGTACCGCCGCCTTGATCGAACTCGCCGAAGGCTTTAAGAAACTCAACCATCCCCTGCGCCGTTCGATCGTGTTTCTGTCTGTCACGGGAGAGGAACAGGGTCTGATCGGCTCCGGGTACTATGCAGCGCACCCCGTTTTTCCCACGGCCAAAACGGCCGCCGTGATCAACCTGGATGCGCTCAATGTATCCGGTCGGATGAAGGACATTACGGTCGTCGGCTACGGCCTTTCCGATCTCGATGGCTACATCGATGCCGCGGCCAAGGAGGCGGGCCGGACGGTCAATCCCGACCCGACACCCGAGAAGGGCTCCTATTTTCGCTCCGACCACTTTCCCTTTGCCAAGCAGGGAATTCCAGCGGTCTATCCGAGCGCCGGCACCGATAATATAGAGCACGGAAAGGAATGGGCTTTGGCCCGGAGTGAAAAATATATATCTGAAAAATACCACAAGCCTTCTGATGAGTTCGATCCCGGTTGGGACCTCTCGGGCGCGATCGACGACCTGCGCCTGCTCTTTAAGGTCGGCTACCGGCTGGCCATGGAGGAGACCTTTCCCAATTGGAGGGAAGGGACGCCATACAAGGTTAAAAGGGACGCGGATATCGCCACCGCCCAGAAGTGAGGCCGCTTCACATTGATGCCTTGGAGCGCCAAAGAGGACGGAGGAGATATTTTCGGGATTGCGGCTTTCTCGTGATCAGCGAGAATAGGAACTAGAATTCAAAGTTTTCCCACTCGCGCTTGACTCGCTCCATGAGTTTCTGGAAACGCTCCTCGTCCCGGATATTCGCCAGAAAAGGGTCTATCCGGGAGAACAGGGGGTAGTTGACCCATCCCCGGGCGACCGCCCGTTCCAGCCAGGAAAGAGCCTCGGCTTTTTCACCGAGCAGAGCGAAGCCGCCCGCCATGAGCCAGGGTCCCTCCGGGTCGTTCCAAAAAATATCCCGCAGTGGCTTGGTGAGGGCTTGAAGCGCCTTGTCCTTTTCCCTCTGAAGGGCGTGCTTCAAGAACACGCTTACGAAGGCCACCCGGTCATGAGCGTTCTCATCGACGATCCGGTTGAGGCGATCGATGGATTCTTTGGTCTGGTCACTCCAGGCCAGGTAAAATGATTCCCAAAACCTGAAATTCCTGTCTTCGGGATCCATCTGGACCGCTCTCCGGATCATCGAAAGGGCCCGGTCCACCCGGCCTTTCGCCAGATAATAGACCGAGGCCACGTAATAGTTCCAGGCGACCAGGGGATCGATCTCGATGAGCCGCTTGATGTGCGGTTTGCCCAGGTCGGGTCTCCCCATGTACAACGAGAGCAGGTTCCCTATCCAGCCCAGGGTGTCGGGATCATTCGAGTCGATGTCAGCGGCCTTTCTCAGGGACCGGACGGCTTTTTGTAGATTCCCCCGTGATCTTTCGATCGTCCCTGTGAGATGGTAGCGGTGGGAGGATTCAGGCTCCAGGGCGATGATCATGTCCAGGTACTTCTCGGCTTTCTTCAGGGTTTCTTCCGTCGTCCTGAAGCCCGTGTTGTAGAGCTGCAGGTGGACCAACCCCATGGCGGAATAGAGGAGCGCGCTCCCGCCGTAGATTTCCACGGCAGCGGTCAGGGACTTGAGGGCCCGCTCCATGGATTCCTCCGAACATTGATACATGTCCCTTCTGGCCATGAGGTAGCATTCGTAAGCCTTCAGATTCTGGATGGGCCGGTCGGAGATCGTTCTCTCTTCGTCCGGAGCGAGCTTCTGCTTGAGCGCTATGACGATGGCCCGCGAGACTTTCTCTTGGATGTCAAAGACGTCGGCCATGCTTCCGACGAATTTCTCCGCCCACAGATGGGTGTCGCCGCCGGCCTCGATGAGCTGGGCCGTGA
>Ga0315277_10003978_pt1 | contig 19831 bp, 19 predicted proteins | sample YL17G05_15_MG_FD_203695 | JGI IMG/M metagenome (GOLD analysis project Ga0315277, IMG submission 203695) | Sediment microbial communities from Yellowstone Lake, YNP, Wyoming, USA - YL17G05_15 | ecosystem: Environmental > Aquatic > Freshwater > Lake > Sediment | place: USA: Wyoming | collected... | reverse complement strand
GCAGGGCTTCGGCTGGAAGGATTACTCCCCCAACCGCCTGCCTTGCTAACTGGCGAACGAACAATTCCAGTATGACCTCCTTTCAGATCATCAGATCAGCCAAACTTCCTGGCGCACCAAAGGACGCGGAGAATTCAATTTTCATTATTCGGAAAAGGAAAAAGTCAAGGTCTGACCCTACCAGTCCGCGAGACCTGACCCCGATGGCTTTATTTCGTATGTTAACATATTGAGCCAATACAGGCAGGCAGATTCGGTTGAATCCTCCAATGCTTGATGCAATTATATTTCTTTTTCAGTAAGCAAAATCCAAATTCTTTCCAATGGTAATTCCGCCTGTAAATCTTCAGGTAGTTTATCGTAATTATCCAATAGAGACGAAATTAAGTCATCTGCATTCCATAGTCTTATTTCAAAGAATATGCGACGCGATTCAGCGAGAAGATTTTTTGTAAATCCACTCCATGATACAAGAAGGCCTTGGTCTGCGCCAAAGTTTTTCATGGTTCCCTGTAAACTTCTCAGCACCTTGACATCAATTGGGGATTTCTCTGATTTGACTTGAACGATAAGTTTTGGCGAATCAAAACCCATTGGGCCTCGTCCAGCAATTATATCTACCCCTCCATCTGGACCAGGATCAGATTTTTGGGTCTTATATCCCTGAGCGATTAGTAATTCATTTACCAGAAAAGCCATTTTATGCCCTTTAAATTTTTGTCCCAAATAAACACGAATTTGGTCTCTGGAATATTCTTTCAAATCTGGCATTTCTTCGGTTGCTTCTATCTCTTCTTCTGTTAAAGCTGGAGCAGATTTCCCTTCCAAGACAGCATTGATTCGCATTTCAGCATTATTTCTTTGTATTTGGCAAACTGCGCAAGCAGCACCAAAAGAATAAAGCAAATCTTGCTCAAAAGCGGTGCGAGGAATATCGGCACGAATCCATTTTACTGGCCTAGTATGATGAGCACCATCGGGATGATCTTTCCGATATTTATAATCTCCTGCAACGCGCCCGATAGCAATTGCAGAGCTAGTTGTCAGTGGAAGGACAACCAGATCGTCTTTTTTCATCCGACTTTTGAACGCCCATAGTTCTCCTACCCATTTGCCGATGGTTCTTGGACCTTCATCAGAATAAATACTCTGGCAAAGTTTTCTTAACTCTTCCTTTGTTTGGATTGGCGCCAAATCCGGCATTCTATCCCAACCTATTACCGTCAGGTTATTATCCAAAGCCAAAGATTCATGAGATTCAAGTCCGCTATGCCCCCCTGCTCTCACTAGCCATACAGCCATCATTATTCCTCCTTGGCTTATTCACCCGAGTATAAATTATAGAAAAATCATAGAGTCAAGATCAAGCACTTCTTCCCCGAAAGTTTCAATATGGAACCGGATCGCGGATTTGACATCCTCCAGCGCTTGATCGTAGCTGTCTCCCTGGCCTACCACCACCCCTTTCAGCCCCAGGGGATAAGCTACATATCCGTCCGGATGTTTTTCCACGATAATTTTATAATGTCTCATTCCGGCTTTGCCTCCGATTCATTCCCAATTAAATAATACCACATCCAGCGCAAAAATAAAAATTCCGGGCAGCCCCGGCTCGTCCAGCGCTTCTACGCGACCGCCGCAGGCAGGAGTCCGCCCCGCTGGCTACTGGCTACCGGCTACTGGCTACTTTTCTTGAAATGATTTTGTGCTAAATTAAGTGGGGATGAAAAAGATCAAGACCACTCTGGAGCGAGCGCGGGCAAAGCAGATCACCAAAGAGATGATTGCAGTTGCGCGGGAAGAGGGCAAAGAGCCGGAGGAGATTTGCGAATTGATTGCCAAAGGCAAAGCGGTGATCACGCGGAATCGGGTAAGGAAAAATGTAAAACCGATCGGGATCGGCGAGTCTTTAAGAGTCAAGGTCAACGCCAATATCGGCACGAGCCAGGATTTGTGCAACCTGAAAACGGAACTGAAAAAACTGAAGGCCGCGGAGGATGCCGGAGCCGACACCATTATGGATTTATCCACCGGCGGAAACCTGGACCTGATCCGGCGCAAAATCATTCAGGCGACCAAGCTCCCGCTCGGCACGGTGCCGATTTATCAAGCCGTGATTGAGTTTGCCCGGAAAGGCAAGCCCTTTGTCAATATGAGCGCGGAGGATTTGTTCGGCGCGATCCAAAAGCACGGCGAGGATGGGATTGATTTCGTAACCGTGCACTGCGGGGTGACTCTGGAGTCGGTCGCCCGGCTGAAGCGACAAGGACGGATTCTGGATGTGGTGAGCAGAGGCGGAGCGATTCTGGTGGAGTGGATGGATTTTAACAAGAAGGAAAATCCGCTCTATGCGGAGTTTGACCGGTTGCTTGAGATCGCGAGAGAGTTTGATCTGGTCTTGAGCCTGGGAGACGGACTCCGGCCGGGATCCATTGCCGACGCGACCGACCGCGGCCAGATCCAGGAACTGATTATTTTGGGCGAGCTTACCAAACGCGCCTGGTCAAAAGGCGTGCAGGTGATGATTGAAGGACCGGGTCATATCCCGCTCAATGAGATTGAGGCGAATATCCTGTTGCAGAAAAAGCTCTGCCACAATGCTCCCTTTTATGTGCTCGGACCGCTGGTGACCGACATTGCGCCGGGATACGACCATATCGTCTCCGCCATCGGCGGCGCCATCGCGGCTTTAGCCGGCGCGGATTTCCTCTGCTATGTCACCCCCAGCGAGCATCTGGGATTGCCGGACGCGGAAGAAGTCCGGGAGGGAGTAGTCGCGGCACGGATCGCGGCGCACGCAGCGGATTTAGCGCGCGGCAATCCGCTCGCGTTCAGGAGAGACCTGGAGATGAGCAAGGCGAGGAAAGCATTGGACTGGGAAAAGCAGTTCAAGCTCTGCATTGACCCGAAGCGCGCGCGGGAGATCCGCAAGAGCCGGCCGCCCAGGAATAATGATGTCTGCACGATGTGCGGCGAATTCTGCGCCATCAAAATCAGCAAGAAAATCTGATGCCGGACCTGATCATCAAAAATGCTCTGATCCTTGACGGTACCGGCAAAGCCCCTTATCCCGCTGATCTGAAGGTGAAAGCCGACCGGATTCAGGAAATCGGAACAATCAAGCCGGGACCGAAGGATCAAGTGATTGATGCCAAAGGTCTTGCGCTCAGCCCCGGGTTTGTGGATGTCCACGGTCATTCCGACTATCACCTGCTGGTTGTTCCCGGCGCGGAAAGCAAAATCCTGCAGGGAATGACCACGGAGATCGGGGGCAACTGCGGATATAGCGCGGCGCCGATCCAGGGCGGGATCAAAAAAGAGCGGGCGAAGTTCTTGAAGGATGAACTGGGGGTGAGGCTCAACTTTCAGGAGTTGAAAGAATATTTTGCCGAACTCAAGCGAAAGAAGATCGGAGTAAATTTCGGAGAGCTGGTCGGATACAACACGGTTCGCGGAAATGTGATCGGCTATCGCCGGAATGCTCCTGACGCGAAAGAAATGAAAAAAATCCAGGCGCAGATTGAAAAGGCGCTTATGGAGGGAGCTTTCGGGATGAGCGCGGGCTTGATCTATGCGCCCGGGACCTTCACCACTGCGGAGGAGCTTATAGAAGCGCTGGCGCCGGTGAATGAAGCCGATGGAATTTTTTCCTGCCATCTCAGGAGCGAGGGCGACCGGCTGCTGGAAGCGATTGAGGAGTTCATTGACATCGGCAAAAAAGCCAGGGTCAAGCTGGAGTTGTCTCACCTGAAAACCGGCGGGCCGAAAAACTGGAGCAAGCTGGACCGCGCCTTTGAGCTTATTGAATCCGCGCAAAAGCACGGGGTCCGGATCAAGGCGGACCGGTATCCTTATACTGCGAGCTTCACCAGCCTTTCCGCGGTTCTGCCGGATTGGGTGTTTGAAGGCGGGGAAGAAGAATACCGGCGGAGGCTGAAAGCGGACAAGCAAAGAATCAAGAACGAGCTGGAGCAACAATATGATGCGGATTACTGGACCCGGATCGCGCTCAGCCAGGTTTTCAGCGGGCGGGCCGGGGAGATGGAGGGAAAAACTGTTGCCGCGCTGGCGCAGAAAAAAAGCGTCAGGCCGGCGGAGTTTATGGTTGAGCTTCTGGAGAAAGAGCCGGTCAGTCCCAACGCCATTTTTTATTCTATGAGCGAGGAGAATCTGGACCGGATTTTTCTCAAAGACTGGGTGATGCTCGGGTCGGATTCGGGAGCCAGAGGGTTTTCCGGCGTCCTGGCCAAAGGCAAGCCGCATCCGCGAGTGTTCGGCGCTTTCCCGCGCTTTTTTGCGCAATTCGTTCGGGAGAAAAAATTGTTCGGACTGGCCGAGGCGGTCAGGAAATGCGCCTGGATGGGATGCGAGCATTTCGGAATCAGGGAGCGCGGGAAAATAGAAAAGGGATTTTTTGCGGACCTGGTCCTGTTTGATCCGGAGAAAATTTCCGATTGCGCCGATTATGAAAATCCCTTCCAGGCGCCTCTGGGAATTGAGATGGTTCTGGTCAACGGCGAGATTGCGGTGAAGCGCGGGAAGTTGACCGGAAAAATGGCCGGTAAGATAATCAGGAAAGAGCAATGAAGCCCCTGATTGGAATAACTGCGGACATTGACGACGGGAGCAGGTTCGCGCCCAGGCTTAAAGGCAAGCGGATCGTGCATTTATGGGAGCGGTATCTCAAGGCGGTTCAGGATACCGGCGGAACCGCTATTTTGCTTCCGGTAAGCGCTGATCGCAGGGATGTCAAAACTTTGCTGGACCGGATTGACGGGCTTTTGATTTCGGGCGGGGCTTTTGATGTTCCGCCCTCTTATTATGGCGAGAAATTGATCAAGCGCGCCCGGGTCAAGCCCAAGCCGGAGCGGAGCAAGTTTGAGCGCCGATTGATTCTGGAGGCGGTAAAAGCGGGGATGCCGATCCTGGGTATTTGCGGCGGAGCGCAGATCATCAATGTTTCCTTTGGCGGAAGCCTTTTCCAGGACATCTGCTATCAATACCCATCCGGCCTACCGCACGAGCAAAAGACTCCTCCGGCCCGGGCCGCGCATCCGGTGGTGGTTCTGCCGGGAACCTTGCTTGCCCGCTCCCTATTCCCCAGGCCGATCTCCACCGCGAAAACCATCCGGGTCAACAGCACCCATCACCAGGCCGTGAAAAAAATCGGAACCGGCTTGAGAGTATCGGCGCGCGCCCCGGATGGATTGATTGAGGCGGTTGAAGCCGAGAAGGGATTCATCATCGGCGTCCAATGGCATCCGGAATTGCTCTATCCCAAGCATCCGGAGCAATTCCGGCTTCTCTCGGAATTTATCAATGCCGCGAAAAAGCCCCGGGGTAAGACCGGTCTATAAAAGGAGAGCCAAATATGGATCTGATCGGCAATATCCTTCTTTTCCTGGCAACTTCCGCGATCCTGGCGCTGATCATTGTCTTCTCGGTAAAAAGAATGCGAAAAAAATTCCGCTCCCAATTGGAGCCGATTGCGAACGCGCTGGGCGGGGAACTGGTAATGGGGTTTGCCGTTTTTTATGTCCGGATTCCGGGGGAGAGCGCGGAAACCAAGGTCTCAATCACGCCCGGCGGCAAGAATACTCCGCCCAAGCTGTCCATCCTTCAAACCTTGCCCATGGATTTTCAGCTGACCATCTCCACTGAGAATATCATCTCCAGCGCGGCGAAGAAAATTCACCTGATCCGGGACTTGGAAACCGGCGACCCGATCTTTGACCAGAAATACCTGGTCCAGACCAAAGACCAAGAAAAAGTTCAGAGCTTCCTCCTCTCCGGCGCCCGCCGAGAGGCCGTGACTTATTTTTTCAATAACGGCTTCAGCCGGATGACCGCCTCCCAAAATGCGGTCTCCGCGGAAAAAAATCATTACACGGTCCAGGACCTTGACCCGGAACGCATCCGCCAGGACCTGGAGCAATTGAAGAGATTTGTTTCGGGCTAATTCCTGATCGCGCGAGCGAATTCCTGCTTCGCTCGGAGCACCGAGCTAGGCAGGACAAGTCAGCCGCGATTTCACTTAAGCTTGCCTTCCAGCTTCTTCACCCGGCGGAACAGCTCCGGCAAATCCTTGAGCCTTAAGTAAACCCGCTTCGCCTGAGAAAACGGGATCGCCGGATAGCCCATCACCGCCTCGCCCGGCTCAGTATCTTCATAAACCGTGCTCCCGCCGATGACCTGAGTTCCCGGGGCAAGCTTCGTGTGATCCTTGATCGTGACATTGCCGGAAATCATACATCCGTCCCCGATCTCAGCCGAGCCTCCAACCACGGTCCCGGCCAGGATGATGCAATTCTTCCCCACCTTGACCGAATGCGCAATATGCACCAGATTATCAAACTTCGTGCCACTCCCGATCACTGTCGCGTCCAGGCTCGCCCGGTCAATCGCGCAATTCGCTCCAATCTCAACATCGTCTCCGATCTCAACCGTGCCGATCTGGGGAATCTTCTCTATGCCCTTTTCTCCCGGCAAAAATCCAAATCCGTCCGAGCCGATCACCGTTCCCGAATGAATAATACACCGCTCCCCGATCCGGCAACGATCCAGAATCTTAACGCCGGGATGCAATTTGGTCTCGGCGCCGATCTTGACATTCCTCCCAAGATAGCAATGCGCCTCTATCCTCGCTTTCGCCCCGATCTCAGCCCCTGACTCAATCACCACATACGGCCCGATCCAGACCGGCTCGCCGATTTTCACCTTCTCGCCAATCGCCGCAGTCCCGTGAATCCCCCAGACCTCCTGATCCTTTCCGATCAATAGTTTCTCCACCTCCACAAATGCCCGAGCCGCATCCTTCGCGATCAGCGCCGGCTTGCCCAAAGACCATTTCTCATCCCCGACAATCAGCGCGCCCGCCCTGCTCTTCTTCGCATCCTCCACATACGCCCTCCCGCTCACATACGAAATCTGATCCGAATTCGCGCCCTTCAGCGAGCCGACCCCCCTGATCTCAACCTCCCCGTCTCCAACCAGCTTCGCGCCGATCTTTTCCCCCATCTCCTTTAGCTTCATCAAATCCTCCTCATCCCATCATATTATTTCCAACCCAAAGACGCAAAGGCCGTAGAGGAATTTTTCGAGATCTGAAATGTGAGATGCGCCAAGCGCCGGATTAAATAGGGACTGTCCCTATTTTTCATATCGCCGGACCGTAAGCGAGACCACCGACCTCTTTATCCAATGGTTTGAGCGACTCAAGGAAGAAAAAATCAAACGCAGTCTCGTGATCATCACCCCGGACGGAGTCAGGATCAGAACCGCTTCCAAATTCTAACCCTCATCTCACCGCAAGGGACGCAAGATAAATTTTCCACCACTGAGGCACAGGGGGCATAGAAAAAATATCGGGTCAAGGGACAAGTCCCTTGAGCAAAGAACGCGAAGGGCGCAAAGATATTTATCTGCAATCTGTAATGCGCAAAGCGCCTTTCCGCTTCAACTCCGATCGCTCCATTCCGATCCACTTACGAAACTGAAAAAAGCCCGCAAACCCTTGCCAGCAAGGGACAATAAATAGGAATAAATAGGGACTGTCCCTATTTTCACGGGTCTGCGCGTCGGGACGATTGGATCGGTCGTGCTCAGGCCGGCGGGGCCGCGGTTTTGTTCTGTTCCGCCACGACTTGTTTGGCCAGGAAGATTTTGACCATTTTTTCCAGTTGTTGGGAGGGCCGGAGCGGGTCTGGGTTCTGGAAGATGCCGTAGATGTTCCGGCCGATCTGGACCGGGGTGATCAGGATGCCGTGTGGTATTCCCCACCATCCCAGGAGCAGGCTGAAGATGGTGTCATAAACTTTGGCTTTGATGCCGCAGGAATGGCAGCAGATTTGGGGCCGGCTCTGCCATGAGGTGAGAATCACGATGGACCAGATGCGGTGGGAAATATAGACATCCACCGGGCCGTTGCCGCCGCATTTTGGGCACAAGCCGGCATGGATGGCCTGAACCTGTTTCTGGACCAGGTCTGCCGGCAGCTGATCGGCCAGGGCCAGAAAAACTCCATTCTCCTCGCACCGGGCATTGCAAAACCTCAATTCCCCATTCTTCCTGCCTCCCAACACAATCGTGCTGCCGCAATAAGAACATTTGGCCATTTGAGTCCTCCTTGGTTTTCGCTCAGGCTCGTGTACTGGTTTTTTATTTTAGAGGCACCCATGAATCCTTGCAACCGGCCGAGGAGAACTCAAGTTCAAAACCCTGCTCTGCCAGCGGAGAAGCCGGCAGAAGCGGATGGAAGCAAACCCCGCAGCAGCGCGGCCAGGCGCGTTTTAGAACAACCTTATGATGTTCCCGTTGTTGTCAATGCCGCTGACCGAGATAACCGGATCGCTTGCCCCCGGGGCGATTTCCAGAAAAGTCCCCAGGATTTTATCGCTCGGGTAAAACGAACCGGCATTATAAACCTCAATATTATCTTTCGGGTAGCGGCGCTCTCCGGGGATCTGCTTGGTAGAGCTTTTGCCCGGGCTATGGGTATGTCCGAAGATGAAAGTATGGGGAGGCGCGGCCTGGCCGCAGCAGTAGAGCAGGAAAAATTCAATCGCCCGGAGTTGTTGTTCGTTAATGGGCTGATCGCGGAGCGGACTGGCGAAGGCGCCTTTCTTGGACCTGAGCAGGACGCGTTTGAATCTGCTCCATAAATTGTCCGGGCCGACCAGCAAATCCACCAGGCGCCGGGATTTGTAGGTATAGGAAACCGCATGAGCGATTGCCTGATATTGCGCGGTCTCAATGAACATTTCCCGGACCGCTTTTTGGATATTCTGCGGGGTGGCGGCCAGATTCTTGGAGATCCCCGCCTGAGTCTGAGACGGGTCCAGGTAGTGGCCATGGGTGAGCACCAGTCTTTTCCCGGAGCAGTCCACCGGATGGATCGGGTAGTCCACCAGCACCTTGCTGATCTCCGCGGGCGGGAACACTCCTGAGATAAAGGCCTGCGTGCCCCGCCACTGACCCGCCATATAAGGCATGGGGATGGTGCCCAAGGGTTTCCCGCTCGCCAACACCTGTGTGCTAACCACCGGGATAGATAACAGGTCCCAAATATGATAGTCGTGGTTGCCGGGGATATAGACCCACTGATCAACCGGTAACGGAGGCGAGGTCAGGTCTGCCATAAACTTCCGGAACCCGGTAATTCCCTGTTCATTATCTCCCTCAATGGCTTTGGTCATGGTGGACAAATTGAGATCCAGCAGGTCCCCGGAAAAAATCACCTCCGCCCATGGCCCGTGGTCCGAGAGATATTTCCGCAGCGCGTTCAAGGCGATGGGATTATTCACGGAGGTTTGAGGGGTTCCGAAATGCAGGTCTGAGAGGACCAGATACTTTTTTGCCGTTGAAGCCTTCACTTCGCTCATATTTCCCTCCTTTGGTTAGAGTGCAACCATACCTTAATCAACCCGCTACAATATAAATTTATCATATTCAAAAAAAGATGTCAAGCGTTATCAGTATGGATCACCATAAGCTCTAGAGCTTCTGCAGTACCGCGCCAGCTCCCATAATCCAGGCGCAAGACAATAAAAAAGGCGGGGGAGAAAAACTCCCCCGCCTTTGGAAAATAGGGACTGTCCCTATTTTCCGGCAACCGGACCGTTTGCATATTTACAAGGAATTTTTTCTGGGTTATGATCTTGGTCAAATGGTCAGCAAGCGAAAGATTTCCGAGGCGGTGGATAGACTTCGCCGGAAGGTCCGGCCGGTGCGCATCATCCTTTTCGGCTCTTACGCCCGGGGCGAGGCTGGTCCGGGCAGCGATCTGGATTTGTTGATCGTGGAAAAAAGCGTCCGCGACACCCACCGGGAAATGGTCAGGCTCCAGGACTTGTTGAGGCCGTTGAGATTGAACGCGGATTTGCTGGTGGTGAGCGAAAAGAGCTTTAGGGATTGGTCTGACACTCCTGGAAGCGTGATTTATCAGGCGGCTCGGGAGGGGAAAGTAATTTATGAAATGGAAAGAGCTGGGCGCAAAGCTGGTTGAGAAAGCCGGGCAGGACGAATTTGTGGTGGACCGGCTGATCCACGATCCGGAAACACCGCCGGAGATTCTGGGATTTCATCTGGAGCAGGCCGCGGAAAAATTGCTGAAAGCCGCGCTTTCCTTTTCTCAAATCGGGTTCCCTCAGACCCATCAACTGGTGGTCCTGCTTGACCTCCTCCGGGACCATCGGATCCAGCCGCCCAAAGAATTCGAGCAATTGAGAATCCTCGCGCCCTATGCGGTACAGCTGAGATATGATTTTATCGAAGAAGGGGCGCTTCTGAAAAAGCATCCCGATTTCCCCTCCTTGCTCAAGCTGGTAAAGAAACTGAGAAAATGGGTAATGGCGCTGGGTAAGGATTAATTAGTCAACGCTCTTGGGCGTTCCCGGCGCCTTGATTTTTCCGCTCAGGTCCCAAACCCGGACATTCCTGATCCCGCAAATAAGGGAAAACAAAAAAAGCGGGGGAGTCGGACTCCCCCGCCTCTGGTTTTCAGGTTTGGCTCAGATGAAGAGGGGCGCGAGCACCAGGGTGATGGTTGAAAGCAGTTTGATCAGGACATGGAGCGAGGGACCCGCGGTGTCCTTGCAGGGGTCTCCGACCGTGTCTCCGACCACCGCGGCCTTATGCGTGTCCGATCCTTTGCCTCCGAACTGGCCGGTTTCAATATATTTTTTGGCATTGTCCCAGGCGCCTCCGCCGTTATTAAGGAACAGGGCCATCAGGATTCCGACAATGGTTCCGACCATCAGGAGCGAGCCGACGGCTTCCGCGGCGATGGTTGGGTCGTCCGGGGTCTTGAAGATTCGGAAAACAATTCCGACTGCAATCGGCATTAAGACGGCGAGCAAGCCGGGCGCCACCATCTGGCGAAGCGCGCCCCGGGTGACGATGTCCACGGTCCGGCCGTAATCGGGCTGGTCGGTGCCCAGCAGGATTCCGGGCTTCTCTTTGAACTGGGCGCGCACATCATTGATCACATAATAAGCGGCCTTGCCCACGGCCCGAATGGCGAGGGCCGAGAACAGGAACACCAACATTCCGCCGAGAGCGCCGCCGACGAAGACCTCGGGTTTGGCAAGGTTTATTCCGACAAACAAGTTCTTCTGGATCTCGGGGAGGTAGTTCCTTACTTCATCAAAGTAAGCGGAGAAGAGCAGGAACGCGGCCAGGGCCGCGCTTCCGACGGCGTATCCCTTGGTCAGGGCCTTGGTGGTATTCCCGACCGCGTCCAGCCGGTCGGCCTTGTCCCGCACTTCCTTGGGCTGTTTGCTCATTTCAATGATCCCGCCGGCGTTGTCCGCGATCGGACCGAAGGTGTCCATCGCCAGGATGTAAGCCGCGGTGGCGAGCATGCCCATTGTCGCGACCGCGGTCCCGAACAATCCGGCGTGCTCAAAGCCGGATGATTTTCCGAGATAGTAGGCGCCCAGGATTGCCGCGGAGATGACCACAATCGGCATCCAGGTGCACTCCATACCGACGGAGAGGCCGGTGATGATATTGGTTGCGGGTCCGGTCTTGCTGGCCTCGGCGATGGACAGGACCGGGCGGTATTTATATTCGGTGTAATACTGGGTGATGAAGACATAAAGGACCGAGGTGATCACGCCGATCACGCCGCAGAGCGAGAAGTTGATCCAGGCGTGCGGGGCCTGCGCGTGGTGAAGCAGCCAGCGGCTGGCGCCGGCAAAGGCGATCATCGCCAGCACCACCGCGATATAGTAGCCGCGGTTCAATGACTGCATCGGGTCTTCCTCCCCCTTCACCTTGACCGAGATGATGCCGATGATAGAGGCGATGATTCCAAAGGCGCGGGCCACGAGCGGGAAGAGCATCACGCCCAGGACCCAGGTGTCGGGAATGGTAATTCCTTTGGCCAGCATCGCTTTCTGGAAGGTATGGGCCATTACCCCGCCCAGGATCATCGCGCCGATGTTCTCGGCCGCGGTGGACTCAAACAGGTCTGCGCCCCGGCCGGCGCAATCGCCGACATTGTCTCCGACCAGGTCCGCGATCACGGCCGGGTTGCGGGGATCGTCTTCGGGAATCCCGGCTTCAACCTTGCCCACCAGGTCCGCGCCCACATCCGCGGCCTTGGTATAGATACCGCCGCCGAGTTGGGCGAAGAGGGCGACAAAGGACGCGCCGAACCCGTAGCCCACGATCAGGAACGGGATCTGGGTGGCTTCCACGCTGGTGGTGAATTTGACCGCGGCATAGAGACCGGCCACTCCCAGCAAACTCATTGCCACCACCATCAGGCCGGAAACCGCTCCGCCCCGCATCGCCACCTGCAGGGCCTGGTTGACCGCGCCTTCCTTTTGCAGGAATCCGGCCGCAGTGCGGATGTTGGATCGGATGCTCACCCACATCCCGATGTATCCGGCGATCAAAGAACAGATCGCCCCGAGCACAAAGGAAAGCGTGATCCAGAACGCCAAAGCCAGCCGGGTATCCACCGGGTCAAATTCCCGGTGCGACCGGATGATGCCATAGCCGAGAAACAAGACCGCGGCAAAGGCCACGGCCAGCAGGGCGATGGTCTTGAACTGCCGGGCCAGGAACGCCTCGGCGCCCTGCTTGATGGCGTTGGAAATTTTTTGCATGGCCTCGTTTCCCGGCGGTTGCTTTAAAACCCACTTGGCCAGGGCATAGGCCGCGATCAGCCCGAAAATGCTGATCACGATAATAATCGCAAGTAATCCTACCTCACTCATAGCTAGAACCTCCTTTTTTAAATATATTTTACCAGCCGTTGAGCGGAAAGTTTGGAGTTGGATAACAATGGATGTCCGGACCTTTTCAGAAGCAGTTGTAAATCCCAAATGCAATCCATTTATGAACCGCGGAGAAAATACAATAAAAAATGAAATTTGTCAAATTATCTGTGAAGATTGCGCCCCCAGGCAATACAGTTGATGACTGCTCTTTCAGAAGATTGCTTCCAGGTAGGGTTGAATAATCCGGGTGATTCGGCAGAGCTGCGCCAGCCGGAGGAGTTCGGCCAGATCTATCTGGTTCTGTTGGGCGTAGAGTTTCAAGGCCTGAATCGCGATTTCCGGGCCGATTTTGTTTCGGAACTTGAAGCAGTCGGCAATGGTCTTTTCCGGGCTATAGACCCGGACCGGGATGCCGTCTATCTCGTGAGTCTCAATGCCTTCAAAATAGCTAAAGGCGGAGAACCAAAACAACCGGACCCGGGGTTCTGAGATCCGGGGAGGCTCAGTCCCCTTTTTCAGGGCGAGATGAATTTTGTCAGGGGCATAACTTGTAAGCCGATGAAATGCCAATGCAGAATTCAGGCAGAGAACGGCTTTGGGCGCCCGGAGGGAGACGATCGCCAGGTCCGGGTGGGAAAGGCCGGGCAGGGCCGAGAGCCGGTAAAGACCCCGGCTGAGCTTTTGGATCGTCCCGGCCTTTTCCAGTTCATAAAGCGTTTTCGGATGAATGCCCAGGCCGAGGGCATCCGATGTTTTCAGCATCCCGGCATTGTAAAAGAAGATCCGTTCCGCTTTTTCAATGGCTTTAGGTCTTTTCATCATCCAACCTGCTTTTGATAAATTTACCTATATTTAGTTATTATCGTTAGTAATATTATCACAAACCTGGGATTTGTCAAGTCTTAAATTCAGATGAATATCAGGATCAAGAATCGGTCCAGGTTTAGACTCGGCGGTGTTTGATTACCGGTTTTTTCCATCTGCCGGTGGCGTAGTAGGCAAGGCTTAAGATCATTCCGCAGAACACGCTTGCGAGCATTGCGAACCAGATTCCGCGCGCGCTCTGGAGGTAATCGGGCAGGACCCAGGCGAGCGGGATTCGGATTCCCCACAGGGTGATGATGGAGATCAGGGTGGTGGGCACGGTATGGCCGGAGCCGTTGATGACGCCGTTGCTGATGAACATTATAGAGAACAGGGTATAGGTGATGCCGACGATATGGAGGTAGTCAACGCCGATCTTGATCACGGCCGGGTCATTGAGGAAGGTATGGAGGAAGACCTGGGGGAAGGCGAGGACGAGGATGGAGATGACGAGGGAGATTCCTCCGCTTAAAAGAATCCCCCACCAGAAAGTCTGCCTCACTCTCTCATATTGCTCGGCGCCCAGGTTCTGGCCGGACAGGGTTGAGACCGCCATTCCCATCACCAGCGCGGGCAGGAACGCGACCTGGTCAATCCGGATCGCGGCTCCGAACGCGGCGTCCGCGGCTGAGCCGAACTTGCTCACGAAGCTCACGATAAAAACGATGCTGACCGAGACCACCGACTGCTGGATCATTGCCGGGAACCCGATCCGGATCAGGAGCCAGGCGGTCGGGAGATCAAATCGGAGATGTCTCCAATCCACGGTGACCAATGGCCGGCGCCGGGGTATATAAACGATCAGGCCGATCACCACCAGGGCCTGGGAGATGATGGAGGCATAGGCGGTTCCGTTCAAGCCGAGTTTGGGCAGGCCGAGAAGGCCGAAGATGAGGAGCGGGTCAAGGACGGTGTTGACGGCGACCGAGACGGCCTGGAAGTAAAGCGGGGTCCTGGAGTCGCCGATCCCGCGGAGAATGGCGGAGATCAGGAAGATGGAGAATCCGAAGGGAAGGGCCCAGAAAAATATTCGCAAATAATGCACCGCGGGGAGGAAAACATCTTCGGGCGTGTTCATCAGCCGGAGCAGATGATCCGCGAAATAAAGGCCGAGTCCGAGGAACAGGATTCCGATACCGCTGATCAGAATCGCGGAAGTCTGGACCACATCCTTGACCCGGTGCCATTCGCGCGCGCCCACATATTGAGCCACCAGGATATTGACCGCAATGGTCAGGCCGCCGGCAACCGCGATCAGAACGAAGATTGAGGGAAAGCTGACCGTGATCGCGGCCAGCGCATTGGTGCCCAGGTATTTGCCGACCCAGAAGGCATTGATCAGGCTGTAAGCGGTCTGGAGCACGGCGCCGATCAGCATCGGCATTGAAAAAACCACCAGGTTTTTCGGAATGGAACCGCGGGTCAGGTCCATTCCCAGTTCCTTCAGATGGTGGTTCGGCTTGTTTTCTGGTTCGCTTGGATTCAAGTTAAGCCATTATGGTAAAGGAAAAATCTCTCCTGACCAAACCACCCGGGAAAAAATCGCGGATCAAAGCGCCTGATTCACGGGCCGGCCGGCTTGGCCCCGGCCAGGGGCAGGAACCGATGGAACCAGGCAATCGGGACATTGATCTGGAAGATGTGAGCGCCTTCGTGAACATCGTGAATGACCAGATCCGGCGCGCCCGCAATCACATACGCCCTCCGGATATAGGTGAAAGCCTCCACCGCGGAATTTACCGGGAAGATCGGGTCTTGGAATCCGTTCTGAACCACCAGCGCCCGCGGCGCGATCAACGCGAAAAGATCATAATAATCCAGCACTCCCTCCATTTTCGGGATATATTGACAACGACAATGAATCAGCTCCCGATGCCACATCCGGTCATACATAATCAAAGAGCCGGAGGCAACCGTCAGCTTGATCCGCGGATCATAAGCCGCGGCATACATAGAAGTCACCGACCCGTTGGATAATCCCGCGATCCCGATTTTTTCCGGATCAACCCCGGGCTGGGTCAGGAGAAAATCTATCGCCCGCTTGACCATCCACACCCTCTGTCCCATCCAGGGAAATTTGACCTCTTTCGGGAGCGGACCCCAGTGGATGGTCTTGGTAATCCCCTCCAGGTATTCGTGCTCTATATTGGGCGCAAAAACCAGATAGCCCCTTTGTGCCAGATAGTCGCCATAAAAATACATCTTCTGGGAGTCAAAAATCTCATAAGCGCTTCCACTATGTCCATGGCACGCGATCACGAGCGGAAGCTTTTCCCCGGCCGGATTCAAAGGTCTTGCCAGATAGCCGCTGGTTCTATGGCCCGGCCGATCGGCAAAGCTGAGTTCAGTCAATTGATAATTCTCCCGCGTCTCGGTCTTCCCGAATTTCGCCTCAAACAAAACCGCCTCCGGCGGCGCTCCATTGAAAAGAAAATCCGAAAGCAAAGCCCGGGTCTCCGTCTGCCATTTCCCAAATTCCTCCGCAGTCGCGTTCAGCGGGAAGGATTTCTGCGCGGCAAAAAGCGGCAGAGCAAAAAAACAGGCGCTCATCAAAATAAATCTTCTCATTTTCCGCCTCCTGGTTTGAAAGGTCTGACTCTCAGTTCTGGTCAAAATCCTGCCCTTCTATTGCCAGTTGTCTCAGAGCCGCCCGGATCGTGCCGATCTTTAAATCCTTGCCGCCCCAATCCGGCAATACCGTTGATCTGCCCGTTTTGGGATTAAGCCATTTCCGATGGGAACCCTTGCCCCGGCGGGGAATTTCGGTACAGCCCAATTTCCCCAGCCGCTTGGCGACTTCCCGATACTTCATCAACCAGCCACAAGGTATTCAAACCAGATCGGGTCTGGGCCGGAACCTTGAGATAGGTTCACCGGAAGAGCCTTGCCCAAATCCTGATAAAGTTCCAAAACCGCCTGAAGAGCGTCCCGCACATTCTCCAATGCCTGCTCCAGGCTGTCACCTTCGGTCAGCAACTCCGGCAAGACCGGGCTGGTGACTGTATATCCGCCTTCCGGCTGGGGAGAAAGAACCAGAGGTATTTTATAAACTTGATCCATAAATTATAATATAGCACTAAAATTCCTGCGTTAACAGCCCAGAAACAGAAATTTCACAATCTGATGGATATTATCCTGCTTTTTGCCGTCTAAAAAACAAAAATTTAAGATTGGAAAAGAACCCAATAACAATTTTTTCATTGACATACACTCAACGAAAACCGATAGTCTGACTCCCGCCCACGCCTCAGAACCGTCTGGTTGTTGCCGGTTAGCCGTGATAAATTGCTCCCCTGTCGTTCACCTTTTACCGTGCACCGTTCACCGCGCGCCGCATCAATACCCGATTTCTCCCTTGATCGGATTATATCTTTCCAGAACAAAGAAACTCGGAAACAAACGGAGCGGCCCGATTGCGAAATAGGCCCGGCCCAGATAAAGGTCCGGATTGCCCGGATCAACCTGAACCAGGTAATCGCGGAGCAAGCGCGCCGGATGAATTCCGTTTCTGGAAATGCCGTAATTCAATAGCAAGGCATTCGGATATTTATTGTCCCGCTCCTGCTGGTTCACCTTGTAAACCCGGTAAAAACCGTATCGCTTCGGGGCCTCCTCGCTCGGGAGCGCCACCCATTTGTCCTTATCGGCCTTCTGACTAATCAGGACATTGAAGCCCATCACCTCTGCTCCCTCCGGCTTCTGGCCCGGGCCGGTGAAGAATCCCTTCTTGAATTTCTGCATCCCCAGGATTTTGGTGATGATCGGGACATTGAATCCCCGGAACTCAGACCCGAGCAGGCTCTTGAAATCAGGCGTCTTGCCCTGCTGGAAAATATCCTCCAACTCCCGATCCTTCTTCTGACACAGTTCATCATAACTATACTTCGCCATTTCACTTCCTCCTTTAGTAGTTCTTACCATAACTCCTTTCCCTGAGCAAGTGAGAGCCGGTTCAGTCTTTTCTTGCGTTTCATGCCTGCCCTGCGTGCCTACTCCGCCGTAGTAGCCTACGGCTACGAAGGCTGGAAGCTCCGAAGGAGCGAACCAGGGTTTGGGGTTTTATCTCGCCACTGGCCACTTGCCACTCGCCACTCTTAACAATGTACGGGCGGACTGCGTTCGCCCTTGTCGCTCTCTGGGCAGACCAATAGCGTCAAAATGCTTTTGCTGTTTCAAGGACAATATTTTTTTGTCCAGGCGCTGGAGCAATGATGTCCGGGTGATGTTGAGTCTGGGTTAATCTAACTTGCTGGCAGATCTGCCGTTCCGAAGTTTAGAAGTTCCGAAGTTTTAACCCGGAACGCGAAACCCGAAACCCGGAACCGGCGACTGCGTCGCCTCCTCCAGCTCGCGCTGAATTTTACCCACGCAAGCCCCAAGTGGTCAGTGGTCAGTGGCCAGTGACAACTAAGGTGAAGGGCGTCGCCCTTCCCGTGGGACGCATCTATGAAAGAACCATTAAATCACATCACATGGTCTCGGCTTGAAAAAGCTGTGCCATGGTTGTTGTCCCTCTCAGACCTGCCAAGTCCCGTGTTCACAACGGAATGCCGCTCGGAACGACCGCTTGTTTTGAGGAACGAGTGCTACTGTCTCTTATGGGCGGTACACGGTGAACGGTTCACGGAAATTCCCGTGCACCGTGGACCGTGGACCGTTAACCGCATTCTCGGTCGGTGGTTGAAGCCAGGCTCAAGGTTGCGCGTTCCTGAGACAGACCCTGAGGGTCTTTCCCCGCTCTTGCGGGGATTGAACGATGATGCGTTTTTATGGAGTTGATAAGTTGATAAGTGGATAGGTTGATAAGGAAGAAAATACCGCCTCCGCAATTCCCTATCAACTTATCAACATTATCAACCTATCAACCGGTGTGTTTTTCCCAGAAAAACACACAGTCCCCCCATATATACGAAAATCGTTCCGCCCTCTTTTTCGCCCTAACCCCTTGATTCTATAAAGCAATTTCCAATAATTGCAAAAATGCTCTAATAAAACTTTTCGTTAAGCAATATTAAACAAGTTCGGAATAGCTTTTTGATTCAAGGAGTTAGACCTGAAAAAAATCGTTAAGCTATACTGGACAACTTTTTTCTCTCATTAAAGGAATCGGTCAAGGCCTGCGGCCTGGTGACAAATTTTGGCAATTTTGCTCTTAATGTGCGAGCGCTAAAATGTGACTATTTATTGAATGTGCAAGCACCTTTAGGTGCGATACAATTGATTCCGCCACAATCTCGCCGGTTTTGATGACCACGGTTTGGATAAGAAATGGAACCATATGTCAATTGTCAAGCCCTGACCCCAATTTCCCTAACCGCTGGCTCTTGCCTTCTACGATTATCCCGCGACGGATCCGCTCGTAATCTTCCACCTTCAGCACCCTCCTTCCATCCTGTACGTTTGCTTCCTTCAATGGTACAAGAGGTCTGCTGAGGTGGCTCCCTTTTACTTGCGCATTCTTACTATCCGCTGGCCCCCTTTTGCTTGCGCGTCACCACCACCGCATAAATACCCACTAAGGCAAAAATTCCGTCAAAAATCACAAACGCGGAAAACATGGGGTTGAGCGTTCCCGAGAAAAGGGCCGGAAGCGCACATAGTACGACCAGAACCTTATCGCAGGTCGCAACCATCAAGAGTGGGTGCGATGCGTCCGGATATATCAAGGCAAGTAGATAGGCCAGACCAACTGGAAAAATCAGAATCGCTATTATCCAGCCGGAAAAATTGGCCAAAACGATTGCCGGGAATGGAGTGTTAAACGCGTCGGCGACATATCTCATGAACCCATCCGGAAAAACAAAAAACAAGATACATCCGCAGATAGTGTACAGGAATCCCACCGCGCATAAAACATTGACAACTGTTCTTCCTTTCCTCATCTTAGACCTCCTTTTAGTTCGTTTTTATAGCACCCGGTTTCTTAAAACAATGAGCTTTCCCCCATTCGTTGGACAGTTTTTTCGCCGCTTTATGGTGAACATTCCCGTTTGGGTTTAGAAGCTTTTCAAGATGATTTCCAACAGAAAGGAACGAACCGGGAATGTTCGGGTTCGCTCCTCTCTGCTGGTCTTCCCTTATTTTCCTTATAGCAGTTTTGGTTAACCCTGTCAACACGAACCTTGCCTCCGGGCCTGCGACATAAAAGTGGGTCTAGGTGGTTGACTTTTATTTTTGCCTCTGTTATTGTAGATATATATATACAAAAGGAGGTAATCGATGAAGAGGATTGAGGAGAT
>Ga0315277_10003977_pt1 | contig 19838 bp, 17 predicted proteins | sample YL17G05_15_MG_FD_203695 | JGI IMG/M metagenome (GOLD analysis project Ga0315277, IMG submission 203695) | Sediment microbial communities from Yellowstone Lake, YNP, Wyoming, USA - YL17G05_15 | ecosystem: Environmental > Aquatic > Freshwater > Lake > Sediment | place: USA: Wyoming | collected... | reverse complement strand
TTGGCGAGGCACGGATTGTCGGATCGTCTGACCTCAAACTCTTCGGCGTCGAAGACCAGCAGATGGCTGGCTGTCTTTACCGCCCAGCCGCGATGATTGAGATACCAAATCGAGGCGTTTCCTTTTTCGACTTTAATGGCCGGCGGGAGCGGTTTTCCGTGGCTGGCGGTCGGGTTCGTCGATGATGTCGCGCCCCGCCCAGTCAGATACTCGGCAACGTCATGGTTGTCATATTGAGTCGCATAGAATAGCGGTGTTTTGCCGGAGTTATCCACGGTCCCGACGTTGGCCCCGTGAGCCACCAGGATGTCTGCCATATCCCGAAATCCCTTGATTGCCGCCAGGTGAAGCAGACTTCGGCCGTAGTGGGGGTCCGTGAAGTCAATTGATGCACCGTGGGCAAGAAGTTTCTCCATGAGGGCCGTCCGGCCCTTATCCACGGCATAGAAAATAGCAGGATTGCCCGACTTGTCGGGAATGGAGACGTCCGCGCTGTGCTCCAAAAGCATGGCGGCCAGTTCATCATTGCCTTTGGACACGGCCGCCACCAGCGGTGGCCGTCCCAGGCTTTGAGAAACGAGGTTGACGTCGGCGCCGTGTTCGAGAGCCAAGCGCGCCATGGGCACATTGCCGAAATGAACGGCCCAATCCAAAGGCGACATGCCCAGGGCATCGATTTTGCCGGCATCGAAACTGATGCCATGCGCAATCAGGGTTTCGACCAGCAGGGGATCACCGTTTCTTTGGCAGGTTGTTGAGAAGGCCTGATTCATTATGCTCCCGAGCATCGGATGCGAGTCGTCCGTCCCGGCGCCACGGCCGAGCAGCAGCTCGGTAATGTCAATATTCAGTGCCTGAATAGCTAAACGAAGCGGGGTCATCCCCCGTTTATTGACGGCGCCCAGGTCCGCCCCGGCCTTGATGAGCAGCTCGACAATGGCAGCTTGTCCGCTCTGACACGCAAGATGCAGGGGAGTATTGCCGGCATCATCGGTAGCAGTGACCAAGTTGCTGTCCGCTGCCACTAATCGTTGAACCTCGTCAACCTTGCCATTCTTTACGGCATCCTGTATTTCTCCGGCATATGACAGGCACGCGAGCAGCGCCATGGTAAGAGCACAAACGCATCTGGTGATAGTTCGTTGCATATTGGTTCCTCCGCTTGGCAGGGCGTGAGCCCGGGATTGTTCGGCCCGAGACCCATGCCTTTTATTTTTTCCGGTCGACGTCGCGGACATCTGCCGGATTTGTTTTCCCGGGATCACAGGGATCCCGGGCTACAATCTTAAATCGACGTTGACCGTCAGCGCGCGAACGTTATTTCCCGGCTCTCAACATAATCACCGGCCGTGAACCGGCACACGTAGGTCCCCGGCGGGGCCGGATTGCCGTCGGCATCCAAGCCGTCCCAGGTGACCTGATGTATCCCGGCCAGGGGCATACAATCCAGCAGGGTGCGAATCTCGCGTCCACGTTCGTCCAATATCTGAACGCGGACTTCATACGCCTGGGGGATCATGTACTCGATAACGGTCTTCTCGGTGACAGGATTGGGCTCGATCTCGTTCAGCTTGGGTCCCATGCCGGGAATGGGAATTTGTCCCGGCGTCTCGAACTTCATCGTCACGAAATTGTATCCCATCTTTTCCAACTCGCGGACATCTTCGATGTCATACAGGTTAAATATTACTTGGTCCCCGTCAGGAGTCTCAGTATGCATTATCGAGTTGTTCAGGTATTGGTGCCAGCCGCATTCGTCGGGAGCAAGACCTCCGGTTTCACCGACGATCTGGAGGTTCGTTTTTTCTCCTTGCCTGTCCAGGAGCAGCCCGCGCAAACTGTCGCCCGATTGACCGGGCATCGGCATCCACAGGACAAAGTCGCCGTTGAATATTTTCTTGAGGTTAATGGAAATCTCGCGATTACTCTTATCGTCAACGCGTATCGCGGGTGAAGCGCCGGCCTCATCTTCGGCGTCCTTGAGCAGCAACTGCCAGATTGTTCGGTCCTTGGATTTGGGGACCGCTACCGCGGTCCGCACCCCTCGACCTCCCAGTGAATCTAGCACCGCGATCAGCCTCCGCACCTTGACGGAATCTCGCAGAGGAGCTATTCTGTATTGAACTCCGGAATCGGTTTCACGGGCTTCTATACCGGCATCGGTTATGTCCAGCGCAGCCAGCATCTTCTCAGCGTTTTCCGGGTTCAGCACCAGACTGCCGACAGGTGCGGCGAAGGCAACTTCGTATCCTCCGGGAGGCGCCGTTCTTACCGGCACCAGGATGCTTGCCAACAGCAGGATAAACACCGTCGCCGCGGCCAGGCTGAGGCGCGGCTTTCTATAGATAGTATCGCTTACTTGTCGCATGATTCGTACTCCTATATTCATGTCTTTGAGATTTCTCTCGCGGATGGCGATCCCTTCACGAATCTGCCCGATCGTCACAGGGCGGGGTGGCTGCGCGCAGCGAATCTGCTCAACGTCGTTCGCCAGCAGTTGTTCCGCCAGGACCAGGCGAGCGCAGTCCGGACAGCGGTTCAGGTGCTCGCGCAGAGCTTCCTCCTCGTCGGCTGCCAGGAGATTATCCGCCAGCTTGATCAGCTTCTTTTCTGCTTCGCGGCAATCCATTCTTCGCCTACTCCGATCATGGATGGACCTTCATCCGTTCTTTCGAGATATTGTCGCAACGTCTCCCGCATCCGAAGCCGGCAGCGCGTGAGCCGCGTCCGCAGGGCGCCCTCGTTGCTGCCGAACATCGTTGCCAGTTCCGAATACGACCATCCTTCCAGCTCATGAAGCGTAACCAGCGCCCGGTCCGTCGCCGACAGGCAGGCCATGGCGACGTTCAGTCTCTCGCGGGCGGCCCGCAGACGTGACCCTTCTTCGTCGACGACGTCGCCGATGAAGGGTAAAGCTGACTCGGTGCGCTTCTTGAACTGCCTCAGATTCGTCCGGTACCGGTTAATCACGATCTGATAGAGCCAGGATTTGAAGGCCGTGGCCTGTCGAAGCTGTCCGAAACCCTTCCAGGCGTCATACAGGGCGTCCTGCATGAGGTCATCGCCTGTATCAGGGTTGCCGGCCAGTTTTTGACAAAACGCCTGCAGGCGCGGCAACTCCGGCTCCAACAGTCCATAGAAGCGATCCTGTTGCTGGTTATCGCCTCTCATCTATCCCTTAAGACTACAATTTCCGTTGATTGTTACATTGTGACAGCAATAATCCGGCCGAAAGAATCGGTCCTCCCCGTTCATTTTGCGCATTTCTATGGTCATATAAGTCCTTGTGTCCCAATGCGAGTCGGGAGTTCGACGCCCCCGACCGTCATCAATATAATTGATAATCATGCAAGGGCTTACAAAAAAGGATGAGGGCAAGTACACCGGCCCTTGTCTTTTGACTGGATATCCCCCCCTAATACCAAGTAATGTGTGACCATTTTGGTCACTTCTGGTCGCAGTCCTGATGGCTGCCAAGCCGGGATGATCACTGCGGTAAGATACCAAAAGGCTGTAACCTCTCGGTACAAACGCACGTAGTCTTCAAGTAAAGGACAAATTAATCTCTTTTACACTAATGATGATCTGAGGGAGAATCAATGGCCAGAATCACACCCTCCATCTCATTTATCGCGGGGATTCTCATCACAGCGTCGGCTTTATGCCAAACCGGCTGGTGTGCTGATGATCGGGTACGGCAAATAGAAGAACTGATGAGACGGTTTAGCAGTGAGCGTCATTTCAGCGGCGCGGTGCTTGTAGCCGAAGACGATGAAGTCATCTTCGAAGGAGCATACGGTCTGGCCGATATCGAGGCAAAGATTCCCGTTACCCCGCAAATGTCATTCTGTATCGGATCGATGTCCAAGCAGTTTGCGGCCATGGCGGCGATGCAACTTGTTGAAAAGGGGAAACTGAAACTGGACGACCCGGTGACGAAATACCTGCCTGACTATCCGCCGGCTAACGGCGATCTGGTCACCGTTCACCATTTGTTGAGCCATACTTCCGGGATTCCCCAGGATGACCCCCTCACGGGAGCTTTTGCGGAGAATAAGCACCGCCCCAATACGCACGAAGAAATGCGCAGCTATTTCCAGGACAGCGCGCTGCTATTTAACCCCGGTGAGGGCTTTCAATACAGCAATTTCAATTACAATCTGCTGGTGATGATTATGGAGGAGGTCACCGGCCGGACGTATCCTCAACTTCTACGGGAAATGGTTTTGGAGCCTCTTCACATGAGCGCCACGGGGACGGCCGGGATCGACACTTCAGACCGACAATTGGCAATCGGCTACGAATATAAATTGCTTCAGGAACCGGCGGCTGCGCGGCGTTCGGACCCTTCGACCTGTATGGGCGCGGGAGATTTGTTTTCGAATATATATGACCTCCTCACATGGGACCGGGCCTTATATACCGACGTCCTCCTGCCTGACAGCCTCAAGAAGATAATGTTCACTCCATATGCCAACGGTTTTGGCTATGGCTGGCAGGTAGGGAGATATCCGGTCGGCGATGGCAGTGATTCGATTGCCGCCGTCTATCACGACGGCGGTATTCCCGGCTATCAAAGCATAATCATCCGCATCCCGGAAGACAAACGCCTGCTCGTGATTTTATCAAACAATAGTGAGCCGTGGATTCACACCAGATTATCGCGCGTCCGGCAGGACGTAGCGCCGGCCATTCTGGCGGCGCTCTATAGCTGGCCCATCACGTTTCCGAAGAAATCGGCTGCCTACGAGCTGGCCGTTGCCGATACGGTGGCTAACAATCCGGCCGTTGCCGATGGATTTGCGCGTCTTGTGCGAGACCACCCCGACGATTATGCTTTTGATCCAGGAGAGTTCTACTGTATCGGTCTATCCTTTGCTTGGGATAAGCGTTATGACAAAGCCGTCAAGTTTTTGAAAATCGCCGTCGAGGAATTGGGCGTTGACCAGCTGGCGGAGGCGTGGCAATGCCACAATGTATATGGTGAGTCGCTGTTTATGCTTGGCATGGTTGAGTCGGGTTGCGCTCAATTCGAGCGTTCACTCGAACTGAAGCCGGGTAATACATTCGCCGTCAAAGCGCTCAAAGCGGCCGAACCCTATAGAAAATCCAAAGATCGTTGAAATTTCATTTTGACGGTCAACCACTTATATAGATATGGCCTGGTTGGATTCGGATTCGGCATAAGCCATTGTCCCACAATATAAAAACAGTTTTACTTTGCATTAAAATAGAAAACAATCACGGAACAATAAAATGCCGGCGGGCGGGCTTGGCGACTGTTATCGAGTTTTGTAATTATATGTCTCAGAATGAGATAAATGCATTTCGACGGTCGAAATCGGACCAAATCAGAGAATAAATTCCCGTGTTAGTATTGCTAAGTTGTTGGAGCAATATTCATTACTAGGAAGCAGATATTTCGGTGAGAAAAATGCAGAAAAATCAAGTCAAGACATGAAACTTTCGCTTGACATAATCGTACATTTATTGTATACTGCAAATTAATTGCAGTATATAAGATGTTGATTGATATGTCAATGATTGATCATTGCAGACATATCGAAGATATTAAGGAGGTAAAAATGGGCCGATTCAAGTTTTTGGTCTGGTTTCTTCCGACGTTTCTCATTCTCATAGGCGTGATTTCTGCGGCTGAGACGGAGGAGCATTATTACGCCATCGAGCAAAATGGTATTGTGTGCGGGTACGCTCATGTCATCATCACGCCGGCAGAAATCGACGGCCGGCCATGCATTCGTCTGCTTGACAGCCTGTGGATGCAGATGTCGGCTATGGGAAAATCCTTCGAAGGCAAGTACCTGTTCGAATATCTCCTCGATCCCGCCACCGGCATGTACTTCTACCATACCAGCGCCATCGACCAGGGTGGGTTGAAAATTGGCGGTACCATGGAGGTCCGCGGTGATACAATGTACATCATTTCGTCCGGCCAGGTGAACGATACCAGCGCCGTGGCCCTCCCCCCGGGCACCCTTCGCCAGAATGCCCGGATTCATAGATACATGGTCGATTTCTTCGTCAACGACACCTTGACGCAAAAAGAATGTCCGGTTTTCAACGAAATGGACGGGACAGTCAATACCGTAACGTATACCAGCCGGGGCAGGGAAAAGCTGGAACTGGCCGGCAAAACCTTTGACGCGCTGCTCGTGGAATCGATCGATCGCAAGACGGGGATACAAGTCAAGACCTGGGTGGATGCCGCCACCGGGTTGCTGCTCAAGACCGTGCATCCGTTGCGCGATGCCTATCTCTCGGATGCAACCATCAAAGACCGGATGGGCCGGGCGAACCTTGACGAACACCTATTCGTACAAACCAACAAGGTGATTTCCGACCCATGGGCGGTCTCCTACATGAAAGTGCAGGCCGTCCTGCAGCCGGGTGGGGGCTGGATGACAAAGGAGGGGCTCAACGTTCCCGGCCAAAAATTCGAAGGGACGGTGCAGGACAACCGAATCGACGGCGTTTTTGAGATCAGCCACGCGCGATACGGTGGTGGGAAGGCGCCCGCATTCCCGTGCGATTTCTCCGGGGTCGATTCGTTGCAGCCATATCTGCAACCGGCGGATTTGATTGAATCGAACGATTCTACCCTGATCCGCAAAGCCGGGGAAATCACCGCCGGCGCGAAGGATGCCTGGGAGGCGGCCACTCGGCTCAGTCGGTGGGTGAATAAAGAGATCGGATACGATATTCCCGGTGGTTGCACGGCCCTGAAAACGTACGAAACGCGGCTCGGCGAATGCGGCTCACATTCCAACCTGCTGGCGGCGTTCTGCCGCGCGGTCGGGATTCCCGCCCGGTGCGTGTTCGGATGCCTGTACGTCCCCGATCACGGCGGCGTTTTCGGTCAGCACGCTTGGAACGAGATCTACATGGGCGAGGCCGGATGGATTCCGGTCGATTGCACGGTCGATGAGGTGACGTACGTCGACTGCAGCCATATCCGGTTGTGCGAATGGAATTCCAAGGCCATGATGTTCAACCCCGAGAAATTCCAAATCCTCGACTACCAGACGGCTGAGGCATCATCAACGACCCAGGCCGACAGCGCGGCGTCCACCCGGTATGCCCCGTATGTCGGCGAGTATCAGTCGGAACGGGGCAAGGTGAATATACTGGTGCGCGAGGGGTGTCTGGCGTTTGAGATTCCCGAGCGTAATACGATTCTTGATCTCAAGGACCCGGACGAAAACGGGCACTGGTATTTCAAGCTGACCGCGGCTGCGTCGATTGTCTTCGAAACCGATTCGTCGGGCGCCGTTTTGGCGATGACCATCCATGAGCGTCAGCGCATGCCCCGGCAAACCGCCGTCGATTCGGCCGCCGTCGACTCTACCGTGCCCGATACCTACCGACCTTTGGTCGGCGTCTATACGATACCGATGCAGAATGCGACCATCGCCGTTGGCGTCCAGGAGAAGCGGCTGATGCTGCATCTACCGGGCAACGCGATAGTGGCCTTGAGCGAATCGGAAACCGGCGGTCAATGGCTTGGCCAGCTGAAACCGGGGACGTCCTTGGCAATTTCGTTTGATACCGACGAGACGCGCCAGGTCACCGCCATGAGGTTTACCAAAATGACCCGAGCCACGAAAACTGCGGCCTCCGGGAATCAGTGAGAATCCCGGATCCGAGGAACACGTGACCATGTTCTATATCAAGAAAGAAGAACTAGAGTGTTCGCTCGTGCACTTGACTCCGCTTGCCCGAGGCGAGGGCATGAGGATAATCGACAGATTGAATTCGCTGCGGGAGAATCCATTCAAATAGAAGCGAGGAGAAAAATAGAGATGTCTTCCATATACCCGTTCCGCAAATTGAAGCCGGCCTCGATCGTTGGGGCGTTGGGCCCGGCCGTTGTCGTGCTGGTGCTCCTCGCCGTCATCTGGACGACGTGGGGCGTCAGCGCCGCATACACCTTCATTGGTCTGGTGTTCCTCTTTTTCGGCGGATTGTCCGTGGCGAATTTCGCGCTGACCAAAAATCCGGGGGATATCATCGTGGCCCTATTTCAGACCTGCGCCGCCTTCGCTTTCGGCGGCAGGCATTCGGCGCTGTTTTTCATCAGTCATAGGTTCACGAAAACCGCCGCCGCCCTGCTGGTCTTTTTCCTCGCCGCCACCATGTACCTCTGGTTCACGAAGCGACTGAAATGGCGGATCCGTGAGGTCTTGGAATTGGCCGCCGCGCCGGTCAGTGAGACCACGAATGGTTTCACGCCCCGGCCCCGTCCTTTGGGCAAAGCGGAATATTCCAGATTCGAGCTCATGGAGTTTGCCGCCTTCGCCCTCAGAAATCATATCGCGATTCCCTATTACGAATCGGACCGGGTTGTCCTGGTTCCGGCGGATTGGACTCAGGGATTCATGCGCCTCTATGGTCTGCGTCGTGACTATGCCCAGGCCACATGGGTAGCTTTTGATTTCAACGGCAACGTTACCGTGAATATCGGCCATCACGACTACCTACAGTACAAAGATCAGTTTTCTTTCGATCAGCTCTGCCAGTCGTTGGGGGATGTGTTCGTCGGCTTTCTGGAATCGTTCCGACGTGGGGAAGGCGTACGGATTATTGACAGGATGAATGCCGTCCGGGAGCATCCGGCCAGTTAGGATGGACTATGGATTTTAATACTGCGGCCAAACTCGGCAACTATCTCGCGAAGGACTATGCCGAAGGTTTCTTCGGACTGCTCGTCAACTACAAAGATATCTCCGCCTCGGAGGCAGCGTCCCGGTTGAATCTCCATATCAACACGGCGCAGGAGTTTCTGGAGGCAATGACGTCTTTGGGACTCGTGAGCCGGGAAGAGGTGCACGAGGGGAAACGACCGTACTTCCGTTATTCCCTGAAAACGACCCGGATCACAATAGACGTTGACCTCTCTTCGGTCAAGAGGATGCAATCTTCGGAGGAGTCGGCTGAGCGGATTCGAGAGGCCAAAGATGCCAATGCCCGATTCTCGACGGCACGCGGCGGTCAGTCCATCAGCAGCATTGCCGTCTGGACCGGAAAGGGACGTGATCGAGCCGAACGGAAAATAAATCTTACGACGGCGCAGGGACTATTCCTGTATTATCTGCCCTTTCCCGACGGCGAACCGTTGACGCGGCAAGAGATCATGAGGAAGGGGGGAGTCGATGAAAGCCTCTCCTCTGAGATCGCCGATATCATAGGGTTGCTGATCGAGTATAATGTAATTGAAGTCACTCAGTAGGGCAAGGAGGCCAGGTGGTCCGGCTTTTAGGGCCGGATTTGCATAAAGCCGCATTACGGTTCGGTTTCTTATTACGAGTGAATCTCATGGCTATGGTTCCTCCTGATGACTTGAGCCATGGGTTTTCGATTGGCAAAACCCGGGGGGAGACTCAAAAGATCGGCCAAGCGCGTACTCGGCGATTTCCCGCTTTCTCCGGACGGGGGTTCGATTCCCCATCTCCACCATCTCGAGCTGCCCGGCGGACGCTATTGCGTCCGTTGGCGGGTTATCTATTGGCCGAGGCGTTGCGACACATGTCGGAAGCAGTCAATCAAAACTGAATTAGCGTCGGTAACGCCGGAAATATTCTGAAACACTTCATTCACCAATCTCGTCATAGTACTACCGTCGCCAGGTGCTGATGCACGTGAACGAAAGGACATGGCTATGAAGCTTGGATGGTTTCTGCCGATTCTGGCAATGGCAGTCTTTGGAAATCTGCAGGCTGCGACAATTCATGAAGTGATCGATCAGGGGGATTCCGCGGCGATCGCCGCCATGCTGGATGCCGATCCGGCGCTTCTTGCCGACCGGCAGCCGAACGGCCGAACGCCGTTGCATACGGCGGCGTATACGGGAAAACTGGGCATTGCGAATCTGTTGATCGGTCGCGGCGCCGACGTCAACGCAACCACGGCGACCGGCAGCGCACCTCTGCACGGGGCCACGTTGTACGATCACGAAGCCGTCGTCAGACTGCTCGTGGAAAAAGGCGCCAATGTCAATACCGCCAATCAGGCCGGGTACACGCCGCTGACGAATGCTTCGACCAGCGGCAACTTGTCGACCATCAAGTTCCTGGTTGCATCCGGCGCGAGCGTTAACCCCGCGTCGGACGGAGGTCAGGTTCCGCTCGTTTGCGCTATTAATAGCGGCAACCTGGACGCCGTCAATTTCCTGCTTGAGGCGGGGGCAAATCCCAACATCACTCCGACCGGCGGAGAAAATCCCGTTATGACGGTTGTGCTATGGACAATGTGGGATCCAAGCCGGGCCGGGATAATACCCGAAATGCTTCAGTCCTTGCTGAAACACGGGGCCGATCCGAATCTCGCCCTCCCCAACGGTTATACGGCGATGATTCACGCCGCGAGGACAAATGACACGATCATTATAAAAATTATGTTGGATGGAGGCGCGAATCCCGACGTGGTTGCCAATAACGGCGCGACCGCGTTCGGCGAAGCGGTCGAGGGCGGGTGTCTAAATTCGGTGAAATTTCTGATCGGTAAGCGGGTTCGTACGGATGCCCTGGATGCCGCTTCCGGACGCACGCCTCTTCATTTTGCAGTATTGCAGGGAGGGCTACCGATGGTGGAAGCGGTATTGCCGGTGACAGCCGATCCGAACATCGTCGACAGTACAGGCTTTACGCCGCTCGATATTGCGCTTCGCTACGGGCATACCAGGATCGCGGAACTCTTGCGGCAAGGCGGCGCCGAGACCAGGGCGGGGAAAAGAGGGCCGCTGTCTTCCACCTACCTGGCGCAGCAGCCGGCCGAGGGTGAGGCCTACCTGTGGTATCTCGGCAACTGCGGGTATCTGATAAAGACGCGCAGTCACTCCCTGATCTTCGATTACTGGGCGCCCGGGGTGACGCCAACCGAACCGTCTCTGGCCAATGGCTTCATTAATCCATCCGATTTTGCCTCCGACGACGTGACCGTGTTTGTGACTCATGAACATCGTGATCATTTCGATTCCTCGATATTCAGCTGGCCTGGAAAGATTCCCCAGCTGCAGTACGTCTTCGGCTTTCAACCGGATTCATTGGAGGAAAGCGCCCGCCAGGGGTATACCGGTCAGAGTTACGAGTTTGTCGGACCCGGGATGACGAAAACAGTCGACGGCATGCAGGTGCTGGCGGTCCGCTCCAACGATGCCGGTGCCGGTTTCGTCGTCACCGTGGATGGCCTGACCATTTATCATGCCGGCGATCTGGCCGGATGGCTGCCCGATCAACGGGAAGGGTTCACTTCACAGATAGACTCCATCGCCGCGGCGGTCAACACCGTCGATATCGCGCTGGTCAATGTCACCGGATGCCATCATCAGGACACGGTTGCTCTGGCCGAGGGGACCGCATACACTCTGACAAAACTGAATCCCAAGTTGGTGATTCCCACTCATGGCTATATGCGGGAAAACTACTACTCGCAGTTCATGAGCAAATTCAAAGGGCAATTTCCAGACCTCATGTCATTCTGTCCGGTGTGGCGCGGCGACGTCGCCAAGTACACCGGCGGCAAAAAACCGGCGCGGATTGAACTATTGTAGCAGACGGTCGTTTCGTATCACGGCAGGCGATCCCGGCTTTTCTTGAGCCGGGGTCGCATGACAGGGTATTATGGCTTAGTCTCTCCTTGCCCTGAAGTTTCGCATCCATGACAGTTGACGCCTTCTTCGGAAGGGGGGTTCGATTTCCCTCACATTCAACTTATTGTCCCACATTAAGTTACCGCCGCACAAGGGGGGGGTGAGTTGCCAATTCTCCCCTTCCCTCATATCCCACAACGAATTATCAGCAACTCACAAGGACGGTTGTCACGATTTGGTCACAGTCGGCTACCGTTCAACTTATTTCAAACCAATTTATTGCCTGTAAATATTTTTTGTCATAATGTAAAATATTCTTGACATTATGTCGACAATAATTTACGATTAGGCAGAGACATTAACCGAAACACAGGCGAATGGATCGATGAAGACGAATTTAAGAAGATTCCGGTTTGAACGGGGTGAGCTCAGCCAGCAGCAGCTTGCCGATATGGTCTCGGTTTCACGACAAACGATAGTTTCAATTGAAAAAGGGGACTACGCTCCATCAGTGAAGCTGGCTTTGCTTCTGGCTGAGAGGCTCAAGACTACCGTCGAAGCACTCTTCGTGCTGGAGGAGAAGGATTATGCTTAAGAGAGACCCGATTTTCTGGTGGGCGAGCGGCGTTTTCGTTGCGGCACTCGTGCTCTTCGCAATTACAGAGAATCAGTCATGGCTGACGCTCATGATAGGCTCATATCTCCTCCGTCCGACCCTGGCGTCGCTTGGAGTCGGACGTAAGAAGATCGACGAACGCCAGATGACGATTCATTATCGTTCGGGAAATATTGCGTTCGCGGTAATGATGATCGCATGTGTCATTGCGGCCGTCAAGCTTGAGGCTGAAAACAATCATGCGTTTGAGCTCTTCGCCATGGCTATTGTCATCGGGCTTGCTACCAAAGCACTGTTCAACGTGATTTTGGTCAAGGACTATCGAGCGGCGGCGGCGAAGATCATAATATCGGCCGGCCTCTTAATAGCATTGTTCGGCTCTTTTGAGGCCGGTTCACTTGCTGGAAGACTTATGCAGACGATTCCCGGGCTGGGAATTGCGGCGGTCGGCCTGCTGTCAAGAAAATACCCCCGGCCGATTGGACTCGTGATCATGGTCGCGACCGCTCTACTACTCCTGGTGATTCTCGGCAAAGGACTCACGTGGGCATCGCTGGGGACGGCTGCGATTGTCGGTGTGCCCCTGATACTGGCGGCCTTGTGCCTTTTCTCACGGGACAAGATCGATGGCAAATCGGAGCCACAAAGCGCGGCGTGACACGTGGGCGGAAGAGGAGATGAAGGGCGTTTCGATAAGGAAGGCAAATATCCGGCGAATAAGGACAAGTGCGTCCTACAAATGAACAATTTGAATGGAGGTGTTTTATGAATCGTCACTGCAAAATCGTCATGGGGCAAGTGATCCTGGGCGTGTTATTGACGGCTTTCCTAGCCGTTGTTGGGTACACAAGTGAACCGCCCAAGATTGATGCATCAATGCCGCTCGACCAATTGAAACCGATGGCGGAAAAGGGCAATGCCGAGGCGATGCTGGAGTTGGGCGAACGGCTGATTCAGGGACAGGGGACTGAAGTAAATATCGACGAAGGACTGCAATGGCTCCAGAAAGCCGCCGACGCCGGCAATCATCAAGCATGGTACGATCTCGGTTTCGTCTATTCCAATGGCCTGAAGGGTTCTGTGGACATAGGTGAGGCGATGAAGTATTTCCGCAAAGGAGCAGATTTGGGGAATGCCGATTGTCAAACCAGCCTGGGCCTGATTTATCAGGCAGGTGAGAGAATCCCGGGTGGCTTAAAGGCGGCTGATCCAGAAGAAGCGGCAAAGTGGTATGGGATGGCAGCAGAACAGGGTCATACTGAGGCTATCCAGCATTTGGCTATGATGAATGCCCTGGGCATGGGAATCAAGCAGAATGATCAGGAGGCGGTACGTTGGTTCCGCAAGGGGGCCGAACTTGGAAATGCAGATTGCATCTGGGGTCTTGGCCAATGCTATCTTGACGGCAAGGGTGTGCAGCAGGACTCTGTTATGGCATATTCACTGTACTCTGCATCCCTGGACGGAGTTCAAGATCCCGAGCAGAAGAAGGCCATGACCGAAAGATGCGATCTGCTGGGCAAGGCGCTGACGGCAGAGCAGCTCAAGAAGGCTGAACCGCTCATTCAAGAGTGGAAGGCCAAAGAGAAGAAGTAGTTGCCTATTTTGCGAGAAGATCGCCAATCGCTACGCCAGCCGCTCTAATCCGCGGCTGGTGATGACGACAAGAAGATGTTCAGGGCCCGCGCAAGTGCCAGTCGGCGATGAAGAGGACAATTTTGCGAAATCCGACTGGGGGTTTTCTGGTCGAACTTTCGATGGGCCGTTAGCAGTCGGTCGAGAGCCTCAGTTTAGATGAAATCGGGGACGTGTTTCTGAGCCACTATCGGGCCAAAAGCGGTCACAATTTGGTCACAATGTGCCGTAAGTCTTTGCGCCACGATGCGAGTCGTGGGTTCGATTCCCCCCCCACCTCAATTTTAATGTGCCCCACAGCAAACGGTAGATTACCCCTTAGTCTCCCATCGCCCTGACTCGTCGGCCTATGATTTTGGCAAGGATTTTTCGTAAGTTTAGACTATCTTTTGCGGCCGATTAGCATTACCCTGGAGACATGGTAAGTGATTCGTACCCCAAAGGATTTGGCGGCCTGGGCATCGCCCCAGGGCTGCTGGTTGCCATCAAGCGCCTCAAATTCACGGAGCCGACACCCATTCAGCGCCGCTCGATTCCGGTCGGACTTGAAGGCAAGGATCTGATCGCGATCGCCCAGACCGGAACCGGCAAAACTCTCGCCTTCGGCATTCCCATGATTCAACGACTGGCGCAACTCAAAGGCCGTGGGCTGGTGGTTCTGCCGACCCGCGAGTTAGCGATCCAGGTCAGCGAAGCGCTGCAGTCGGTGGGCGGGTCTCTTGGTCTCCGCACCGCCGTGCTGATCGGCGGAGCGCCGGAAGGACCGCAGAAGCGCGCGTTGGAGAAAAACCCGCGTGTAATAGTCGCCACTCCGGGACGTCTCTTGGATTTCCTTGACCAACGGGCGTTGAGCCTATCCTCTATCCAGATTCTTGTCCTCGACGAGGCCGACCGAATGCTTGATATGGGCTTTGCTCCGCAACTCAATAAGATTCTGCGGGCGGTTCCCAAAGAACGGCAAACCATGCTGTTCTCCGCCACCATCCCGCCGGAGATCATGGGGCTCGCTCGTCAGCACATGAAGCTGCCGATCAATATCGAAATCGCTCCGTCGGGTACTGCTCCCGAGAAGGTTGTGCAGGAGGTCTTCTTCATCGAGAAGGAGGCGAAAAGCCGGCTTCTCGAGGTTTTGCTGGCCCAATACCATGGGCCGGTGCTGGTTTTCACGCGCACCAAGCACGGGGCGCACAAACTCACTCGCTACTTACGGACTACGGGGCATTCCGTGGCGGAGATTCATTCTGATCGCAGCCTGGGGCAGCGCCGCGATGCGCTTGAGGGCTTCAAATCAGGCAAATACCGGGTGATGATTGCCACCGACGTCGCTGCGCGAGGCATTGACGTGGTAGGCATTGAATTGGTGGTCAATTACGATCTACCCAACAATACGCAGGATTATGTGCACCGCATCGGTCGGACCGCTCGCGCCGGTATGGCAGGCCGGGCGATTTCTTTTGCCACGTTCGAACAGCGAAGCGACATCAGAGATATCGAACGATTGATACGAACCGGGATCTCAATCAAGCAGGTACCGTCTCTGCCGTTCGATCGCTCTCCGCGCCGCCAGCCGGCTTTTGTCATAGAGCAGGAGCGGGCCGAGAAAGAACGAAAAAAGACCTATGGCCGTTCCGTGAAACGGAAATCGACCAAAGGTGGCCGCCGCCGATAGGTGGCCAGGCGGCATCACAGCGGAAGTTTGGAAGGACCGGCGTTGCTCTTCCGTGTTATCTATTCCCGCTCTGCTTTCCATCTCAGAGTTGTGGGACAGTCTCCAAGCTGTGGATTACCGGTTTGTCCAGTAGTGTATCTCACCTAGGAAGCTAAATTCCACCATAGTTTGAGGAGAGTGAGGTCGAGGACATTTGAAAACGGTGACATCTTGGTCATAATTTGGTGTAAGTCCTTGTCCCATGATGCGAGTCGCGGGCTCGATTCCCCGCCTCATGTCAGTCGAACAGGCAAGGACGTTTAGCGTGCAAAGACGATGCCGTAAGTCACCGACGTCACCGGCTGTTCCTTATCGTCGGTGATGATGGTAACTGCTCCGGATACATTCTGCCTCGCATCAAGCGCCGCCGGTAAGGGAGTTACGGTTATTTCATATTGCCTGCCGGCAAGCAGAGTATCGACGCGAAAGGCGAGTCTTTGGTCGGCATCCTTGATCTCAAGAAGTTGCAGTCGTCCTTCATCGACGGTGCTGACAACCTTGATTACTTGTTTAACCGGTCCGGAATCGTTCTTCGACGTGTCTATGTAGAAATGAATGGTTTCCGGCGTGACGTCGACGTTGCCGATAACGGCGCCCATAATCGGCAAACTCGCCTGCACCGGTGACCGGTTGCGCGTGCGAGCCGTGATCGTCGCATTGATGCGGCCGACGGGCATCTGGGCGCCCACGGTGACTTCGACGGTCAAACTGCCATTCTCGGCGCCGCTTCCGGCGGGAGGATTTGCGAGATTAGCCGTTACGTTTGGTGACGTCGAGGTAAATTGGATGTCCTTAATTATGGATTGGTCTTTGACAAGCAGCGTGGCGTTTTTCGAAATTGGTTCACCCTTGCGAATCTTTCCCACATTAAGGCTGTTTTCCTGGAAGCCGAAATCGATCTCTATCAGAGCCGAGACGTGCAGTGACACTTTCGGGTACCGGGGATCGTTGGATTCGACGGTAATGGTTTTCCTCTGCTGACCTTTTCTGTTCTTGCTGTCAAAGGTGACTTCGATCTTTCCTTCCCCACCCGGGGGAATATCCGTGTCCGTAAGCACGGCCGCGGTACAGCCTCACGTGCCTTTGGCCTTGATAAGTCGCAGCGGAGCCGTCCCGATGTTTTGGACGACAAACGTGTGCGAAACCTTCGAGTCCTGGGCAATCGGCCCGAAGTCGAAATCAGGTTCCACGAAATGAATCCGGGGACCGTCGGGAGCAGGGTCACCCATGCTGTCGAGAGCCGAGGCCGGTACGCCAGTCCGAGACTGACTCGCCGACATGGATTCTGGCATACTTGACGATGTATTCCGGAAAATCACCCAAGCGACTACGACCGCTGCGATAACCACCAGACCGATGATCGACCAGACGGCATTACGCTTGACCATTATTCCCCGACCTTCCGGGCGGGGGGACGTTTGCCCGTTGCCGTTTGCAGCCCCCTCATCAAACGGTCCTTGTATTTTCCTATTTCGCTTTGACATGAAACCTATTCCTATTCTTACCCCGTCTATGATTCAAGAGCGCCCTGGTTCAAGCGGAAAATGATTTCCGCTCTTTTGGCAGCGGATGGGCTGTGCGTAACGATGACCACGGTCTTCTTTGCCTCGCGATGTAGAGATCCCAGGATGTCGAGGATTTCCTCCGATAAGGACGGATCGAGGTTGCCGGTAGGCTCGTCTGCCAGGATCACATCAGGGTTATTGACCAGGGCTCGGGCGATGGCCACGCGTTGCTGCTGCCCAACTGAGAGTTCCCTCGGCAAGTGTTCCTGTCGATCAGCCAAGCCCAGACGGGCTAAAAGTTCTTTCCCCCGGATTTGGGCATTACCATTGTTTCCTGGGGTAAAGAGCATTGGCAACGTAACATTTTCCAACGCGCTCAGGTAAGGAACAAGATTGAATGATTGCAGCACAAATCCGACTTTGAGGTTGCGGAAAGCCGCTAGGTCCTGAGCCGAGCTACTGTATAGATCTTTGTTTTCAAACAAAACTGTCCCGGAACTTGGGCGAATCAACCCGCCAAGCGTGAGCAAGAGGGTGGTTTTGCCGGAGCCGGAGCCACCTGTAATCGCAATGAAATTGTTTCGTTTGATATCCAGCGAGATGGAATCGAGCGCCGTGACCGTGCCGCGACGACTGCTAAAAGTCTTGGAAAGATTTTGTATAGTGTACATGCTCAATTCTCCTGCATTATCACGGCGGGGTCAAGCCTTGATGCCAGACGTACTGGAATAATACTACCTGCCAAGGCAATCAGCACGGCAACGCCGGTTGAAAGTATCAAATAAAGCGGTACCGGTGCAACCGGCAGACCGGCCAACTGAGGTCCAAGAATCATAGCCGCGGCGGTTCCAACCACAAAACCACATATTCCACCGACCAAACCCAGCAGTATCGCTTTCGTCAGGAACAACCGATAGATGATACGGTGGCCGGCACCGATCGTCAGCAGTACGCCGATCTCGCGACGACGTTCTTCGACATTAGCCCACATGTAATTGCCAATGGTAATCGCTCCAACCACGACAATTATCACCAAAAATATCATGGATATTTTGGCCATGAGCTGATTGGTCTGTATTTGAGTACTGACGATTTGGCCGATGGTGGTGATGCGTGTATCAGGCAGGATGTTGCGGAGCTTTCCGAGGAGTCCATCCGAAATAGCCGAGCAGCATCCCATGATCTCGATCGCGCTGACCTGCGGGCCGGTGCCCAAAAGCTGCTGGACCGTGTGCAGGTGGGCATAAACGCGACTGTCGTCAATCGTGCCGGTTTCCGGAATGACGCGGGCGACAGTAAAGGTCGCACCTTCGATATTCACGGCTTGCCCCTCGCGCAGATTCAGGCGCTGCGCTGCGCTGCTGCCGACCAGCACATCTGTGGTCGCCAGCGAGTCAACTGCCTTGCGCTGCAGCCGTTCATCCTGGTAGCCAAAAGACTGATTGACCGCATTGCCTGGATCACACGCAGCATTCAGGCCATCCCCAACCAGCCCCGCCGATTGCCAGATCGGTTTGGAGGCCAGTTCGTTGGCAGGGAGAATACCAGTGAGGATGATCGGCACGTCGCCAACTCTCACCCGTCGGGTGAGCTTTGGTGAAAGGTTGTCGACACCCGGCAACATCGATGTGGCGAGCCGTTCAACATAGTCTTCGGAAAACGTCGGTGCATCAATATCAGACGAGTAATAGTCATCGACCGACGCAGCCTGGGGCAGCACCAGGATGTTAGCACCCAAGTTGTCAAGACTCACCTTGACCGCCGTTTCGGAAACCGCTGATACGGATCGGATGCCGACGATTACGGCAATGCCCAACGTGATAGCAAGGAGGGCTGATACAAGTTGCGATTTGCGCAACCATAACTCGCGCCACATAACAGTACTGAGTTTCATGATACTCCCTTACTTCTTGGTTGGCGGGCAGGATGCGTTTGGCTTGGCAACGGTTGACGGGCAACAGCCGCCGACTTTCTTGGTGGCGGCCGTCACCAGGTCGGCCATCTGCACCGCGCCGGTATACATCCCGGCGATCTGGCCCTGGGCATTGGCCACCATCGTCACCGGTTCGGTCGCGGCGCGATTGACTTTCATATCGGTGAGGAAACCCGCTTCGGCCGGGTCATCCATGTCGATCTTTACCTGAACTGCCTTACCGGCCAATTGCTGGCAGGCGGAGGCGCAGGCGCTGTACACCGATTCGGTGGACGTCATGCCTTTGCGCGAAACGATAATCATCACGGCGTTCCCTTGAGACAACGCCTTGACAATTTCAGACTTCTTGGGCGACGGCATCATTTTGACCAGTTGCTCAACCGTCGCCTGTGGAGCGGCCACGCCGCCGGTCACCACGCCGCTTGCCGAACAAACCAGAATGAGCGGAACGGGAGCGCCCGCCAGGCGCATTTTCGCGACAAAATCCGCGTTGGCCGGATCGTTTCGGTCGCATTCAACCGTCACTGCATCTGAAACCCTGGACACGGCATCATTTATCAGCCCCCTTGCCTGGTCTACCTGCAAAGCCGACTGATCGTAAACGAGGATGTATGCCGCTTTGCCGGAATTGGCGGCGGCATCAAGATCTGTTTGCGTTGAGGACATGGCTGCTGTCGCTGTCAACGCCAGCGCCATCATTGCGAGTCTTAGTGCGTTCTTCATTGATTCCTCCACATCATCTTGTTTCTATCAACGTTGCCCAATAATCGCTATTGAAACCCCTTCCTCGACATCAGGAATTCGAGAATTCGGGCGTGGTCTCCCGCTGACTACCC
>Ga0315277_10003976_pt1 | contig 19840 bp, 20 predicted proteins | sample YL17G05_15_MG_FD_203695 | JGI IMG/M metagenome (GOLD analysis project Ga0315277, IMG submission 203695) | Sediment microbial communities from Yellowstone Lake, YNP, Wyoming, USA - YL17G05_15 | ecosystem: Environmental > Aquatic > Freshwater > Lake > Sediment | place: USA: Wyoming | collected... | reverse complement strand
ATTGTATGAATTGGATTTAAACTGTAGACAATCAAATACACAAATAGGTAAAAAAGTAGGTCTAAAAAAAGATGTGGTGTCTTATAGAATAAAAAGACTTCAGGGGGAGGGGGTTATAAAAAATTTTTATGCAGCTATTGATACATATAAACTAGGATATAATGTTTTTAGAATTTATATAAACTTTCGTTATATAACCCCGAAATTAAAGGAGGAAATTATTAAATATTTTGTCGATGATAAAAATTCATGGGTTGTCGCATCAGTAAAAACCGAAATTGATTTAGCAGTAGTTATGTGGGTAAAAAATCTCTTTGAATTTTATCAGTTTTGGGAAAAAGCACTTGATAAATATGAAGATTATTTTGAAAAATATTCAATTTCGATTTATATTTACTCACCATGTTATAAAAAATCTTTTTTACTATTTGATAAAAAAGATGAGGTACCTGATGGAGAGATGTATGTGGTTTCTTGTGGTGTAAAATCTGTTGAAATAGATAAAACTGATTATAAACTTTTAAATGAACTTGCAGTGAATGGTCGTGCAACATTAATTGAACTTTCAAAAAAAATCGGCTGTTCTTCACAAAGCATTAATTATAGAATTAAAAACTTAGTTAAATCTGGAGTTATTTGTGCATTTCGTGTTAATATTGATGAAACGAAGTTAGATCTTCATAGATATAAAGCTGATATTTATCTTAAAGATCATAAGTTGAAAAAACCAGTTTTTGATTATTTGAAGAATAAATCATACATTGAGTATATGAATTTGGCTATGGGCTGGGCTGACTTAGAACCTGAATTTGTTGTTAAAGATATGGATGAATTGAGTAAAATCTTAGAAGAAATTAATTCTAAATTTTCAGGGGCGATTAAGAGGCAATCATTTTTCGTAATTGAGAAATTTCATAAGCTTCGCTATCTACCAGAATTCTAAATTTTTTAAAGAAGCGAAGGTATATGGCCCAATATTGGAGCAATGGCAATTACACCTATTGCGATTACATATTTTTCCATATTTTTTTCACCATCCTTTGCTATATGTTATCATGGTATACTTTCTCGCGCTTTGCTTATATACTTTTCGTGTCAAAATGTCAATTTGAAAGACTATCCAACAGGAGAAAAATCAATAAAATCAGTAACTTTTATATCTAAAAGATAAGGAGAGAAATTTTAAAATTTAACCTTGAGGTCGTCTATCAAAATCTCAGCAGCCAACCTGGCAGCATTTCCAGATACGGACGGGCATTTATCAACGTGGGCTCCAGCCTTTTCAAACTCAGCGTAATCCTTTGTATCCCTAAGGTTAAACGTTCTGCCGAAAATCTTCATATGAACGCCCTTACAAACGGGTGAACCATATTCCTTCACAAACCTATCATAAAGCTTCCCAGAATACTGAAAAACACGTCTCTTCCTCTCGCCGGTACTAAAATCCTTGTAAGTCCTACCAACGACAGAGCCTATCGCCAGTAAACCGCCAACCAAGGCACCGCACGTACCCTCAGCCGAGAGTGCAGTACCACCGGCCAGGGAATCCGCAGCCTGTATGGTTTTAGGGTCACCAACACCTAATGCCTCATGCAGAGCAGCAAGAACGCACTGTGGGCAGCTACCACGTTCGGCTTCATATTTATACGCAAGCTTGTAGACCTTATCAAGAACTTCCTCTCTTGAACTCATTATAAACCTCTCATCCAGATTTCCTTTTTAAAGATTGTTTTTAAGATCAATCAACGTCAATATTCCAGATACATTCTTAACTGTATAGTCAGCATTAACGTTTATACCAATCACCGTACACCCAGCAGCTTTTCCAGCTTTAACGTCACTGTCTGTGTCACCTACGAGCACTACGTCTTTAGGATCTACTCCAAGGAGTTTACACGATTTCAAAACAATCTCAGGATCAGGTTTTGCCACAGATACATCGTCACTGGTCAGAACAAACTCAAAATACCTGTCTATACCAAACCTTTTTAAGATTTGAACGGTGCAGTCCTTGGGAGTATTTGTGATTATGCTCTTCTTGTAATCACCAAGTTTCTGTAGAGTACTCTTTGTTTCAGGGTATATCTTGATCTGACCTACGTGCTCTCCGTATACATTGTTACAAAACTTACCGACTTTAAGAGGTATGTTCATTGTTTTTAGGTTGTCAAAAAGGTCATGGCCCCAGTATTTTTTAATGAATTCTTCTCTGGACATCGGTTTATAGTTAAAAGCTTCTAATGAACTATTCAAAGAAGACCACCATGCATCAAGCGAATCAACGAGTACGCCGTCCATATCAAATAAGATTGCGCTAGGTTTTAATCTCATCAACTTTTTTGTAACAGGGGATACTACAAAAAGATTGTTAAGGATATCTTTTAAATAACTTAGATAATAACGTTCTTGTTGGTTTATATGAGGGAGTTAAAGGTTGTTTCTAGAAGAAGGAACGAGATGATCGATATAACTGGTGACATCCAGGAAATCGTGAACAAAGAGAAGATAAAAGATGGATTCGTTTTAGTTTATGTCCCACATACAACCGCTGGCGTTACCATAAATGAAGGTGCGGATCCAAGCGTGCAGAGGGATATAATTGAAACGTTAAACAATTTAGTCCCTGAATCTGGAGATTATCACCACCGTGAAGGAAACAGTGATGCCCATATCAAAGCAAGTATCCTTGGCTCTTCGGTAACTGTTCTTGTAGAAGATTGTAGATTGGTTCTAGGTACTTGGCAGCATATCTTTTTTTATGAAGGAGATGGGCCTAGAAATAGAAAGGTATATGTTGATTTTGTAAAAAAATAAAAAAAGAGTTTATGGGCTAAGATAGCCCCGTTGTTATATTTATATTTCTGCTATGCTGTCACAGAATCCAACAAACATAAATTCTGCTGGAGTGAATAACCTGTGATGCTGGAACAGAGGGAACATTCTGAACAGTCTTGCTCTCAATGAAACAAAGTATCCTGTGAAGTTTGTTACTTGTATTGCGTGAGCAACGTTTTTGTTATCGTCTACGCCTGTCAGGTTTGTAAAGCCATTTGCATCGAAATTTGCGTTTCCATACTCTGTGAAGTAAGCTAATCTGGATCTCCTTTTAGCATCCTTTTCGTAGGTAACTGTGAAATTAAGTAAGGTTACTTGTATGCGAGCTGGCAGACCAAGCCATGATCTAATTGGTTTCCTGTCAATGATTTTCGAGATATTGTCCATTTGAGATGCATTTCCATCAAGTAATTGAATTTTAACGCTTTTCTTTGCTCCAACTGTACATAATCCATAAACTGCTGTCACTGGGATATCCATCTTTTTGTCTACTTTTTTCAACTCTCTTTCAGTAAAATTTAGTGGTCTAACCGTAATTGCTTCTGTACTTGGATCCTCTGCACTTATAATTGGGATTGCACTCATCATCAAAAGGCCTATGCATAATATTGCTCCAATTAATTTTTTATTCATAGTTATCACATCACACATCTACATTTATTTTAATTAATTCTTATATATGATATTATATTGAGTATTATATAAATGTTTTGAAACATTCTCTCTAAAGGTTCATTTATATAGCCTCCTCCTGTAAGATACTCCTATACGGAATGATTTAAAACACCTTTTCATTCCTTATATCGATGCTATACTATATTCATGGTTACATGTCTGGGCCCAACAGCACAAAAGGTGTTCTTTTAAAGGAGAAACTGAACGTTAAACCGATCAAATACAGAGATTGTGCTCCAGAAGATCTTGTAGTCTCGGATTGTCTCTTGAAGATAGAAAAAGAGGTTAAAAACGATAAAAACGCTGTACTAATAGGTTCTTCTTTTGGTGGATTTCTCGCTGCTGAAACAGCTCTTAAAAACCCTAATATTAAACAGATTGTACTCCTTAACCCGGCGGTAATACCTCCTCATGCAGATATCACAAAAATTAAGGGTATGTCGCAGAGGATTCTCTCAGATATGAAAGACATCAGCCTTTTCAAGAAGAAAATCTCATCAAAAATATTTATTTTAGCTGGAACTAAAGACGATGTAGTTCCTACAGATTGGGTGATAGAATTTGCAATGGCACAGGAGGCGACATTAAAATTTTTGGATGATGACCATAGTTTTACACAGAATATAAACAAACTTTCTGGTATTATAGCTGATATCCTTAACAAAAAGCATTAATTAATGAAACTTATTACCTGGTGGTTTCCTATGGAGGACATTTGGATAGAAAAATACCGACCTAAAAAACTAGAGGAAGTGGTCGGTCAAGATGAAATAATCGAGCGTTTAAAGGCATACGTTAAAGCCAAAAGCGTTCCTCATCTTCTGTTCGCTGGACCGGCAGGTACAGGTAAAACCACGTCAGCTATAGCCCTTGCAAAGGAGCTCTACGGAGAGGCCTGGAAACAGAATTTCATGGAGTTAAACGCCAGTGACGAACGCGGAATAGCTATAATCCGAGGAAAAATAAAGGATTTTGCAAGAACTGCTCCTATTGGAAAGGCGAAATTCAAGATAATATTCATGGATGAGGCTGACAGTCTTACATCTGATGCTCAGTCCGCTCTGAGAAGAACAATCGAAAAACATACCCATATATGTCGTTTTATTTTATCTGCGAACTACTCCTCAAGAATCATAGAACCAATCCAATCCAGATGTACTGTTTTTAGATTCTCTCCTATAAAAGAAGAAGACATAAAGAAGTATATTCGTAAGATAGCGACGGCTGAAAAACTTGAGATAACCCCTGATGGATTAGATGCGCTCATATTCATATCAAAAGGGGACCTAAGGAAAGCGATAAATGTTCTCCAGGTAGGTGCCTCTATGAATAAGAAGATTACAGCTGAACTTCTATATGAGACAAGCGCAACTGCGAAGCCTGAGGATATAAAAGCGCTAATCAACACTGCGCTTACCGGTAATTTCATGGCATCAAGAAGCCAGCTTTACGATCTTTTAATAAAATATGGACTCAGCGGAGAAGACATAATAAAACAAATCCATCAGATCATCTTTGATCTTGCGATCCCTGACGAAAGCAAGGTAAGACTTATAGAAAAAGCAGGTGAAACCGAGTTTAGATTAATAGAAGGCAGCAATCCTCATATACAGCTAGAGGCACTCCTTGCGCAATTTGTTCTTGAGGGTGGGAAACTCAGATAGGGCTGCTTTTTTAATAAAATCATCTACGATCTTTTCAAGTTCTTTCTCTGTTTCTTCACCAACGCTGTATCTTACTCGAATAACTGGCTTACTTGATGTCAAAACCCTTGTGATGTCGATCGGTGTGCCACTTATGACAACGTCACAATCCGAGTTGTTTATTGTTTTTTCGAGCTCCTTAATCTGTTTTTTACCGTATCCCATTGCCGGTAAAATGTTTGTTAGATGCGGATATTTATTGAACGTATTTACGATAGAACCAACAGCGTATTTTCTTGGATCGATGATTTCTCCTGCACCCCCTTCCTCCGCGGCAATCTTACCCGCACCGAACTTCATACCACCGTGAGTAACCGTCGGTCCGTCTTCGATTACTAGAACCCTTTTACCTTTAATCGTATCTTTATCGTCAGCGATTATAGTTGAAATGCCATCTATAATTTTAGCGGTGGGATTCACCATTTTTACATTTTTTCTAACGGTTTCGATGTCTTCTTTTTTAGCCGTGTTAACCTTGTTTATAATTACCACTTCAGCTGACCGAGTGTTCAACTCACCAGGATAGTATAATAGTTCGTGGCCAGCACGATGCGGATCAGCAATTGTTATAAGTAAATCTGGTTTTATAAAAGAAAAATCGTTGTTTCCTCCGTCCCAAATTATAAAGTCCGCCTCTTTCTCAGCCTCGTGGAGGATTTTCTCGTAATCAACGCCAGCAAAGATTACTCCGCCCATATCTATGTATGGTTCGTACTCCTCTCTTTCTTCTATTGTGCAGTTGTATCTGTCTAGATCATCGTATGATGCAAAACGTTCGACTATCTGCGTTGTTAAATCTGGATCATATGGCATAGGATGTCTTATTGAGGCAACTTTGTATCCTTTTTTACGGAGTATCTCAAAAATCTCTCTGGAGACCTGAGATTTGCCGCTGCCTGTTCTTACTGCACAAACGGCAATAACTGGTTTATTTGATTTTAATTGAGTATTCTTTTCACCCATCAAAACAAAATCTGCACCGGCTGCGTTTACTATGGCGCCCTTTCCCATAACATAAGAGTTGGTTACGTCGCTGTATGCAAATACAACCATGTCGACGTCGTGTTCCTTAATTAGTTTAGTCAAATCTTCCTCAGCGTAGATAGGTATACCATCTGGATAAAGTTCACCCGCAAGTACTGACGGATATTTCCTACCGTAGATATCAGGTATCTGGGTTGCAGTAAATGCTACGACCTCGTAATTCTTGTTATCCCTAAAGTAAACGTTGAAATTATGGAAATCCCTGCCTGCAGCGCCCATTATTATAACTTTCATTCTATCCGTCATAACCATCCTCTGGAGTGCTCAGACCCGTAACATCTTTAAATTTAAAGGTTTTTCCAGGTAAATATAAATAAAATGGAGAAACTCCCTTTAGATTTCGTCAAACTTCCTAGATATTTCCTTGGCAACCTCTAGGGTAGTGTTTTTACCACCCATATCGTAGGTTTTAACTTTTCCTTCTTTTACCACGGTTGCTACCGCTTGCTCAAGTTTTGTTGCTAGCTTCTTTTCACCAAGCCAATCAAACATCAGTTTAACAGTGAGAATCATAGCAATAGGATTTACCTTGTACATTCCGGCATACTTAGGTGCCGAGCCATGGGTAGGCTCAAAAACAGCATATTTGTCACCTATATTACCACTTGATGCAAAACCTAGACCGCCTACCAGTTGTGCGCAGAGATCAGATACGATATCACCGAACATGTTTGATGAAACCAGCACGTCATAATCCTGGGGGTTTTTAACGAGCCACATACACATGGCGTCTACGTTTACTTCTTTGAACTCAATACTTGGATATTCTGCTGCGATTTTTCGTGCTTCCTGGATCATCAGACCGCTTGTTTCACGGATAACATTTGGTTTCTCAACAATCGTCACACTTTTTCTTTTATGTTTTTGTGCGTACTCAAAAGCCTGACGAGCAATATTGTTAGATGCCTTCCTGGTGATGATACGTGTTGAAATCGCCATATCATTTAAAGGAACCTTTGAAAAAGCCTTCATCTTTGGATGAGTCATCAAAGCATCAAAAACAACTTGGGGAACAGGGTGAAACTCGACACCAGCGTAAAGATCTTCAGTGTTTTCTCTGAATACCACAAGATCAATGTCATCTCGGAAATTCAAGGGATTGCCTTTGTATGCTTTGCACGGTCTCAGATTTGTGTGTAAATTAAGTAATTGTCGGAGTCTAACAATAGGACTAGAATAAACAAGACCTTTGCCTTGCAACTTAGGGTCAAGCTCCTTTTGCGCTTCGTCCTTTGGTTTAGAGGTAATTGCACCAAATAGACAGCAATCAGTTTGTTTGAATAAATCAATGGTCCTCTGGGGCAATGGATCTCCTTCTTTTTTCCAAAACTCCCAACCGATGTCTCCGGGTATGTACTCTGCGTCTAGATTTACTGTATCAAGTACAATTTTTGCAGCATCCATCACATCTTTTCCAACGCCGTCTCCAGGCAACCAAGCTATCTTATATTTCGCCATGAGCGTCGTAATCATAAAAGCATTTTAAAGCTTTTTGAGGTCAATTACTTACAAAATACTTCTCAAATGTTTTCTTAGAAATGCGGTTTATAAATCTTATAAGAATCAACATCACAATTATGGTAAATAAAAGTCTACCAACAAAGATGCCCATGAACGATGCACCGATAGAAAGAATCAGGATTGTATCTTCGATTAAACTGTGTGATAGCCCCATCAAGGATAAAGACAGAAATCTGTCTTTTTTACTTAGAGCCTTAGCTTTTGCTTCTTTAATGATAAGCCCGCCACCGTAAGCTACGCCTAGCGTCATTCCAATAATTGTGATTGGCGCGGCCTCTTTGCTCATACCCATCGGTTTTAGGAGTGGTTTTAGAGCATTGTTAAGTTTATCTAAAGCACCTGTTTTTTTGAGTATGTGCATCAGTGCAACTAGACCTAAAATAATCAGGAAAATAATGATATAATAGTTCAATTGGCCTAGTACCCATTGGTACAAAGTTGGATTGGTAGTATCTGGTTTCCATATGAGTGAATTTTCATTCTGATAAAGGTTGAATGTAGTAAAAATAAGATTTAATATAATTCCAAATGCAATAGCCGCAAATATACGTAAGGAAATTATGTACCATAATCGTACCCCTGCTTTTTGTGCTATCCGTGCTTCGATAGGTAATGTATGGGCAATGAGCATCATCGACCCTAGAATTGTAACTTGCGCAATAGTGTAGGTATTTTGCAAAGAAAGCTGGAAAAAAACTATGAGTCCGCCATAGATATTAGAAATCAGAGCTGTTGCCCAAACGAATCCAAAATCACCAGGGAGTCCAACGATACCCATAGCTGGGGCCAGATAATCGCCTATTATTTTTATTGCCCCTACGTAAGATAATATCTTTACAATTATGCTAATTGGTATTATTATCTTGAAAAGCGTCAGCGCTGTCGAGCCCGTGTCCTTTAAAATTTCTTTAACGTCTGGAATGATCCTCATATTAACCCTTAAAAAACTATTTTCTAAGCTCGCCTAATGTTGTAACTCGTTCTGCAAATGCGTTATGTTTATGGATTGACTCTTCGCTTTCGCTTTTTACTACAACCATCACGTCATCTGGAAGATTCTTGTATTTTTTCAAAATTGCACTTAGAATGTCTCTAACAACATCCTCGACAAACTTTGGATTTTTATGGGCATCGAAAACAAGTTGCCCTTCTTCTCTGCGTTTTAAAATACTGTAGGTAGGGCTACTAAAGGCTCGCTCCACTAATTCTATTAGATCGTTTGCATCAACTGATTTGGTATCACCAGGAACTTCGATCATAAGCGTTGTGATATTTCGTTGGTTGTGCGTCGGTGGAATATCTTTATCCCCGTATTTTCCGATTGTTTTTATTACCTCTCTGGCGCATGGGCAAGTTGTCATACCGATTACTTCCACTCCGATCAGTTTCTTTATCTCCCCATTTGCCTTTGCTCGTGCTTCAGCGACGAGCTTGTAGGGCTCTAAGCCCTTTTTACCTGATGGATATGTTCTGTCTAAAAAGTATTCTGCCTCTGCTTTAACTTCAGAGAAGGTTGCATAGTCGTGTTTTTCTAGCAGTAACTCCGCTGTTTTCGCGCAGAAGGATTCCAGGTCTGAAACTGGTTTTTGAAGGTTTGCATCAATAATTTCTGAGACTAATTCCAGGTTCCTAGACATATGGCTTCCCTTCTGAGATGCTGGTAGATCAACAAAAAGATCCATTTTTACAACTAGCGGCATGGACGTTTCTCGTCCAGGTCTTTTAATATTTACAAGTTTTTTTACACCTGTTACTCCAACACGGGTTAACTTGAAATTTGATGACGAAGGACCGGATTGAACATCAGGTAGATTTATAGATTTCATTTATAAATTGCTCCTCACCTAAAAAATGAAAGGGTTAAATTAAACTTCGCATTTAACCCGTTTTTGCAAAAGCTATAATAAATCTCTTTCTATTCAGTGCGATAAATATGCCGCTGTAGCATAGCCTGGTTGCGCGATTCCTTGGTAAGGAATAGGTCGAGGGTTCAAATCCCTCCAGCGGCTTTTTTAGTTTAAATATCCCTTCTTTTAAAGAAGAAATATGCTAATACTAGGGGGATTATTAACCACAGCAGATCCACAAATAACGCTGACCATATATTCAAGAAATCCGGTAATGTGGCTGAGAATCCCATCGAGTTAATTTCATTCATTCCAAAGCCTCTCATAACTGCTGCTTGACTCAAATCTGCGGGGCTGAAAAAAGATTCGCACCAAAACCAATCTGGCATATTCCCCGTCATAAGATTATCAAAGCTGTATCCACTTCCGTATAAAATCCCCATAAATACAGATCCTATTATCGTACTCCAAAAAAATATGATTAATCCTCCACCAATTGAAGTAATACGTTTCTTGCATAAAGCAGAGATACAGATGGACAAACTCAGAAATATAAGGCCTAGTAAAATAGTAAGCCCCATAAATACAATATAACCTAGCCAGGAGTCACCGCCAGCTGCTGCAGTTATTATAACTCCTGCAAAACCAAATCCAATTAAAACTGCTGTAACTATCACTGAGCCAAGTCCAAGAAACTTTCCAAGTAAAACCTCCAATCTTGTGACAGGGTATGATAACACAACGGAAAACGAACCACTTTCGGCTTCACCAGAAATTGTTGAAAAACCTAAAATAATTGCAATTAATGGAATAAGCATTGAGGATATACCCATCAATCCAACAGCGGTGCTCTGCGTCATATCCATACTATTGCCTGGTTGTTCAGGTTGTACATAGGCTAGATAAGCAAATACAATTACTAAAAGGAAAAGGAGAGTTGTCAATAATATGATCCATTTATTTCTTATGTTGTCCATAAATTCTTTCTTTGCTATATAGTAAATTGATTTCTGATTTATCGATCCCATTAATTTGCACCCCCGTCTTTAAACAATAATTTCATGAATGCCTCTTCTAAAGATGGGTCTATTGTTTTCATATCTTTTATCTGAAATCCTGCTTTTTCAAGTGCTGTAACTACTTTAATTCTAACTGAATAATCACAGGTAACAAAAAGAACATTCTCTTTTGCGTCTACAGCATCGATACCCTCTATTTGTGATATAACCTCTGGTATTTTGCCATTCAAATCAGATATATATATCTCAAGACGCGGTTTTATTTTTAAAAGTTTATTTAGACCAGGGACTGTATCTTCTGCAACGAGTTTGCCTTTATCGATAATTGCGACTCTATCGCATAGGCTTTGAACCTCGGAAAGAATGTGAGACGAAAACATAATTGTTGCACCCTGCTCATTCAGCGTTTTGATTTTATCCCTGACTATTTTAACCCAGCGTGCGTCAAGACCCGAAGTTGGCTCATCTAAAATATAAACAGAGGGATTTCCGATTATAGTCTGAGCAATACCAAGCAACTGGAGCATTCCCTTAGAAAAATTACCTACTTTTTTGTCAATCGACTCTTCAAGACCCACTTCTTTTAAAAGAGGTTTTACAACTGATTTATCAGCTCCTTTTAATTCACAAAAGAAATTTAACGTCTGAACTGGTGTAAGATTATCATAAAACGCAATTCGCTCTGGAAGATACCCAATACTATTTTTTACTTCCTTACCGTGTTTTATTGCATCAAAACCATTTATCCTAATTTCACCAGAATCTGTGTGGATTAAACCGAGCATAGCCTTTATAGTCGTTGTTTTACCGGCACCATTGGGGCCAAGAAAACCAAAGATTTCCCCCCGTCTTACATTAAAAGAAACGTTGTCGACCGCTTTTAAACCATTAAACATTTTCGTAAGACCATTAATTTGGATGCTGAAATCGCCAGCAGGTTTATCACCTGGAAACGTAAAAGCTCCCTTTGCGTTGCAGCTGGGGCAAGTTATCGTGACCTTCTCGCCAGGATTACCTTCGATTGTAACTTCGTACTTACATTTTGGACATTTTAATCTTTTCGAAATCATGCTCGGACACCCCATACAATATTTGGGTGGGTATTTCGCATCGTCCCTAAATATTTTTGGTATTTTTAGAGAATCTATTTAAAGTTCCTCTTTTTTACGTGCATGAAAACTATGCGTGACCGGTTTTATCTTCGCCTTCTTTCGTCTCTCTATATTTCCACATTTTTCATTCGGGCAAGTTTCGGTATTATGCTTGCTACGCTTCCTATATATCTCAATATAGAAACAGAGTTCATTGGATATGGCATCGTCGCAGCTGCCTCTCCACTATTTGAGATGTGTACCGTTCTCTTCATTGGTGCGGTGGTGGATAGATATGGTAGAAAAGTCGTATTACTTTCGGGACTTACGATTGCCGCGATTTTTCTTTTTTCGCTGTCTCTAACAAAAAATCTGTATGCAATTTTCGTCATAAACGCTTTTCACGGGGTTGCTGGAGGTGCTATTCTAGTTTCATCTCTAGCCCTTCTTACAGACTACGCACCAGAAGATAGAAGAGGACGAGAGATGGGTGCATTTGATGCATTTAACCTGCTGGGCTGGGTCTTTGGTTATGCACTAGGTGCACTTTTACTTGAATTTATTAGCGGATCACTATGGCAAGCCTTTGTTATAGCAGGGATTATGGCGATAATTGGTTTTGTTTATTCTTATCTCAACGTTACAGAGCCAAAGAAATGCGATATTTTATCCAAAAAAATTAGATTTGGCAACATTGTAAGCGTGTTGAAACAGCGTTCTGTTATTCTTTTGACATTACCTTGGTTCATTGTATTCATGATTATCGGAGCGGCTATGACCTTCCTGACAGTTTCAACATCTCAGGGCGTTATCAACATCTCTCCTCTGGTGCTATCCGCTGTTATAAGCGTTGCAGGAATCGTACTCATTCTCACTCAAGTATTTTATGGAAGACTTTCTGATAAATACGGCCGTCTTCCCATCATGTTTATTGGCACTATCGGATTTGTTGGCCTCATGACTGTGATTGGGGTGGGTTATATTCTCGCGCCGACAAAAGAGGCTGTAAAAAACAGTATTATCGGATTATGGCCGCTTATCGGAATCTTCGGTTTTATGGCTCTCGCCTTCGGGCCATCCGCTTTGTCATCTTTAGCAGATGAAGCTCAAGAAAAAATGAGAGGGGTAACAATGGCAGTCTACAGCATTGTCATAAGCGCGGGTATGTTCATTGGTATACCGGCAGTCGCTGCAATTTCGGACAATTACGGAGGCCAAGGTGTTCTAATTTTCATGATAGGCTGTGCGGTTGCTATGCTATGTCTCATAATTGCAAGATATTTCGATGTGAAGCAAAAAAATAAACCACAAAAGGTTTAGCTTTTATATTTTAGATTTTCTCCCAGTCTTTCAGTACAGACGCCCATATGTATTTTTGAACATCAGGAATTTCTTCGATTTCTCTTACAATTTTCTCGTAGCCTTTTACCAGAGTGCGGGTTGAAACCTTCACAATGAAATCATATTTACCGGAGGTTATTGTCACATGAGTGACACCCTTGATGTTCCATAGTTTCTGCATAGTTTCTTTCAGAGGATATCCAGGTTTGATAGTTACAAAGATGTACGCTTTCACAACCGTAAGTGCATAGGATATGATACCCATAATTATCAAAGTAATGCCGATTATTTTTATTATTAACATAACTGGATCTGTTGAAAAGAGGGGTATGCCAAAATATGCAGTAAGAATGAATGAGACGGGGATGGCGAATATAATGGTTGACGCCCTGATAGCATTGCTTATACTTGCCTTTCCAAATCCCAAAGAACGAATGTACAACACGTATGCAAAAAATGTTATACCCATGATCAAAGCAATCCATGGGAAATACTGGATGGATGCGGTTAATCCTTCAAGAATATAGTTATTACCTGTAAAGATATCATAAATAAAGATTAATACAGCCGTGAAAATACATGAGAATATCACATTCCAAAGTCGTATGTTGATGGAATCATTTAATTTGCTGTGGATTTTCATTATCTTCAATTTTCTCTGATAAATCGAAAAAACAGCCCATGTTGGATTAATCACTAGAAATACGATTAATAACGGTAATGATTGGATTTCTCCCTGTAAACTGATTGATGCAAGGATTGCACCAAATGTAACAATAATTGCTGATTGTATTTCTACGAGTGTTGGAACGTCTTTCTCGGTAATTGACTCCATCATTATTAGATATAAAATGACAATTTGCGAGAATGCGAGGATTACGGATGGTTCTTTAACCATTGATATCAAGGCGCAGTAACCAATGGTATTTGTTGCATTCATCAGCCCTGCTATAATGTGATATTTCAGTTCTTCTTTTTTCACTAGCCTTATTCGTTTGAATGAAGGATCTATAATTTTTGCACCGAGACTATATTCATTTGTTCTAGCAGAAAGAATTAATGAAATGATAAAAGTAACAATACTTCCAACAAAGAAAAGTGAAAAAGCAAATACCCAGGGGTTAGAGATAAAATTTACACCAACTATAGTGTCGAATCCAGTTGTTACAGCAGCGATAAGCGAAGATACGATCGCTAGTAGGTAGAACAGGTATTTTTTTCTAATTATCATATATCTTCACGGATTAATTTCTCCTAGTTTATTGTGATTAATATCAAGCTTATTAAAGTGCTTACCCAATTTCACGGCTGAAATAGTTTTCCTGTTATTAAATTATCTATAACGTTAAAAAGAAAAAAAGTTTTTTTGCTATTAATTTATGAATATCTAAGTGCCACAACAGGATCCATTTTAGCTGCTTTTCTGGCAGGTAAAACCCCTGCGACTATTCCTACTACAATTCCAAAAACTACCGAAATTCCAAACCATTGTAAAGGATAAATCAGAGTGATAGTGCCTGTAAAGCCACCTCCGCCCAATTCCTGCAAATAATTGTTCAGTACCTGTACGACAAACGCACTACCGCTGGCTCCTAAAATGCATCCTAGCAAACCGCCTATCAATCCTATTACTATTGATTGATACAAAAATAGTTGCAAAATATGTCTTCTTTTTGCTCCAATTGCCATCATTGTACCAATTTCGCGTGTACGTTCTGTAACTGTTGCAAACATAATATTGGCGATACCTATACCGCCCACCCCGAGAGAAATTAGTGCTATTACTGTTATTAACATATTTATGACGCCCATTACTTGCTCTATTTTTGAAATTATATACTCTTGGGTAATTACTACAAAATCATATCTTGTATCTTTGTACTTCTTTGCGTCGGAAATACCGCTATTTAAATAATCTATAATCTCATTTCTTGCATTGTCAACGTTGTTTTTGTCGGTTGCGGTCACATACAAAAGCCCGTAAGCGGTCACCCTATGTAAAATACCGCCAGCATTGGATCCGATATAATTAGAATAATAGGGGTCAACAGGACCTATTATGGAGGCAGACATAAATTGGTTGATGATACTTTCCTCGTCTGCTTCTTTTAAAATTCCTACTATCTGCGCTTTTAAAAGTCTACCATCTATCCTGCTAAGATAAATGGAGTCACCAACATCCAAGGGCTTATCCTTTCCAAAAATTAGGGCCGTACTTTCGGTGATAACGATCTCATTTTTTCCTTCTTGAAAGATCCTGCCACGAATAAGTTTTAAATTTAATACATCTAGCAGTACTGATGAACTTGCGTACAATGTGCTTCCAGGCGCGGATCTCCATTTGAGGAAACTATCTCTCACTGATATTTTTCTAATTACAACAATACCAACTGGAGCAGCATCTTTTACGTGTGGTAACTCTTTTATTTTTTGTATATCGTTATCTGTAAAAACGACCTGATTAAAAGATAGTTTTGGTGGATCAGTCGCAACACCAGTACCAACGACCATGCCCGTAGGATCAAAAATATCCCATTTTTCTTCAACAAAACTTTGTACTGAAGTTCCTGCGGTACTAACCATTATAACAGAACTTATTCCTATGATTATTCCCATGAGTGTTAGCAAAGTTCTTATTTTGTGCGATCGCAAGGCATCGAGACCCATTAGAAATATATCTTTTATCATTTTCTTTCACTTATTATTCCATCTTTCATAGTAATGATTCTATTTGCATATTTTTTGAGAGACGCGTCATGGGTGACTAAAATTATCGTTTTTCCCTCTTTATTTATTTTAGATAAAACTGCCATAACTTGTACACCGGTAGCAGAATCTAGATTGCCAGTCGGTTCATCAGCGAGTATCACTGATGGATTATTTGCTAAAGCTCTAGCAATTGCTACTCTTTGCTGTTGTCCTCCAGAAAGTTCTGAGGGTAAATTTCTTGCCCAGTTTTCCAATCCCATCTTTCTTAGCATATCCAATGCAGTTGTGTCTCTCGAAGATTTGGGGACTCCTCCAAATGTCATTGGAAGTGCAACATTTTTTAATGCGGAGAGGGAAGGTACAAGATTAAATGTTTGAAATACGAAACCAATTTTTTTGCTTCTGATCTCTGCCAGTTGATTGTCGGACGATATCGATAGATTTTGTCCTTCAAATAAAAGTTGGCCAGATGTAGCCCTATCCAAGCAACCCAAAATATTCATAAGTGTGCTTTTTCCTGAGCCTGAAGGTCCCATTAAAGCGATAAAATCTCCCTTTTTAATTTTCAATGAAACGCCATCTAATGCTTTGAACTCAACTTTTCCAGTTTTGTAAATTTTTGTTATGGAATTGGTTTCTATAATTAATCCATTAGTCATTTAATTCAGGTCCCAGGTAATAAATTAATATATATAAAATATTGCGAATAATATTTAAACTTATCCTTTGCGCAAATTGCACTTTTAACTATAAATGAAGCATTACTGGTGCTATTCCATTTTAAATGATTCAACCCATTCAGTTTTAGTTAGTATTCCTGGTATTCTATTTATGTTTGCTTTTGATCCTTCCACCAAGAGGGTTATTGAAAATTTATTAGATTTCCTATCAACATTCATACAAACAATTTTATATCTTTTTGTTCCTACGACATCAAAAATCTCTTCGCCAGTAAGTCTTTTATTTGCTACTATCTCCAATTTTTTCTGATAAGAACCAATACCTTTCTGTTCTAGTCGCTTATCTATAAATATTACGGCCCAAACTAAGAGATACATTATCAATCCGATTTCGTATTGACCGACACCTATTATCAATCCGAATATAGCAAAAAACCATATGCTGGCAGCAGTTGTAAAGCCAAAAACATGATCTGTTGTTTTTATTAGCGCGCCCGCTCCTAAAAATCCTATACCTGTTACAATACCACTAATAAGAGCCAAAGGAGAATTTTGTGTGCCTGAAGTAATCAATATAGCTGTTACTGAAAGTGCGCAAGAACCTAGTGATACAAAAACAAAAGTACCGAAGCCTATAGGTTTGTGGGATCTTTGTCGCTCTAGACCAAACAAAAGTGAAGCTAAAAATGTGATTGCAATTCTAATTAACATCACTGGGGCATCCGCATCCATATTAGTAACTAAATAATAGCTGTATTTAAATTTTATGTTTCATAATGGTAAATTCTTGGTATAAGATTTTTTTAAATATTAGTTGTTTGTTTCACCCATCGCAAATAATGACAAAAAATATATCTTGCTAAGATATTAATAATACGAGAATACGAGAGATGGTCATGGCCAAAACAATAAAAGTTGGAAGCGATGAATTCTGCTCAAATTGTATGGAATGGCGAGAGTTTGATAAAGAAGGAAAATGCAAGAAATGCGGAAAAGTTATAAAAAAGGGCTGCTCTTCTTCTAAAAAAGATGGGTACGATCAGTACAAATCAGAAACGCCTTCCTTTGAAATCGAAGAAGAAAATGAAACAGATGAGTTCCAGTAGAGCCATATAAAAACTTATCTTTCGTTTTAATTAAATGTCAAGAAAATAGAAATTTATTTTAATTGGACGTAGATGCCTTCTTTGTTTATGCTTTGTGGCGGTATTATACGGGAGGCATCTAATTCTGATCTTGAGGAGATTGTAGAGATAGAAAGAAGATGTTTTGCTAGAAATATAGCCTACTCAAAGAGACAGCTAAAATATCTTTTAACCAAAGCAAATAGCGACTGTCTTACAATGAATATCGCGGAATCTCTTAAGGGTTTCATACTAGTATTATACAAGAGAGGCAGCCGGGTGGCTGGAATAGAAACGATCGACGTTGATCCTAATTTTCAAGGGAAAGGAATTGGTACAAGCTTACTCGAAGCTGCAGAAGAAAATATGAAATCCAATGGTATAGAAAAAATAATACTAGAAGTATCAGTTGGCAACCACTTAGCTATAAAGTTTTATGAAAGGGCAGGCTTCAGAAAAGCTACAATTTTGAAAGATTATTATTTCTATGAGCATCATGGGTCTAGAGATGCTTATAGAATGGTAAAAGACCTAACAACTTAAACACTGATTTTGATTTTATCTAAAGGAACCCATTTTTCCCTTTCTATTTTGCAGTAGCCCGTTGTATGCTTTTCAAATATTTTCATGAGACCTTCTCTGAACTGTTTTGGAACGAGTTCTATATCGCAGGTGTCGCGGTAAATATGTATTTTTTCTACGTGATCAACAGGTTTCACTTCTGTGGTATTTCCTTTATTATGCATCAGATAGAATGATTGATTTTTTTCGTCTTGATCTAGCCTGAGCGATGAGGGTTTTACTCTTTTTGAGAAATCTAAAATGTCTTTCTCTCTATAGTTCATCATTCTGGGATCTGCTTTGTTTGCTAAGAGGAAAAGTAGAATTCCCATACACTTAGAGCATTTTCCGCATGGCACTACCTTACCATTTTCAAAGTGACATGAGTGGCAAGATCTTTGGTATTCTGCCAGATGAGGATAGCGCGATACAAGTATTCTTTCAACTATTAAACCAGAGATATTTCTCATTGCAGACCACTGGTACATTCCTGGGATTCTTTTTGAATACCAATTGTTCATTACGATATCATAATCCTGATGTTGATCGTATACACCAAAATAGTGAGTAATGCCTTTGTAAGAAGGATTTACTAGCAGATCGTCGAATTCACTACCTAACAAGAGATTTCCTATTTTTTGATCTACAAAAACAGGTAAAAGTGAAAAAACATAGAACGGGAAGATACATAGTCTTAGCGGGTAGGTATCTGCTCGAACCTTTCTATGATCAGGTCTGATAAATTCTAGATTATCTAGCATAAAAAGATAGAATCTATCAATGTTGGTCCAAATCTTTCTTGTGTTTTCGTCTATTCTTTTATGATATTTATATGCTGATAACGCTGTTCTCCAGTGTCCTCCGCTTTCGTTTACGTACAGTGGATAAACTTCAGCGCCAATTTCTCTTAAAATTCCGTAGGTTAACAAACTTTCTTTTCCGCCACTTGAGAGAATGCCACATTTGTTTGAATCAATTTTTTCATTTGTTATATGCTCGTCTGGAACTATTTTTGTCGGTTCTATTGCGGCTTTTGGCTCTCCGTCTTTTGCGTCAATTTCTTCTTCTTTTGGCAGATAATCATGTAAGATAAAGTCGGCTCTTCTTTTTGCTATTTTGTTTACAAATATATCGCGACTGAAAATAACATTCAAATTTTGTAAAATATCAACGTCCGACTTGCTCAATTGAAAATCCAATATAAATTTTTTAGAAAACAAACCGTAATTTAGCAACGGCATACAAAAAGCCATTCTTATCAGCGGCAGATGTTCTTTTTTGACGTTACTTTCGTATTTTATTATTAGCGAGAATTTTTTTTCATCGCCATTGGTCTTTTTTAATGTTACTTCCGACTTTACGGATTTACCAGAAATTATTGGATCAGAAAGTTTAATTGACGAAAGACAGAGCATGTCTTTTTTCTCTTTCATACATCTCCTCCAGAACATCTACTATTGGACTAACGCCTTCTGATAAAGGTTCAACAACCGGTACATTAAATATCTTATTTAGTTTGTTTTTTGATTTAATTATATCATCTTTATTCATACGCTCGCGATTAATCCCAATGCCTATCAAAGGCTTGTCCGTGAGCAGCTCGGCTATTTTCACAACTTTTTTTGGGTCAGGCATCGGGTACTCAGGAAAACCATCTAGATGCGGTCTTTTAGGTGCATCAACTAAAATA
>Ga0315277_10003975_pt1 | contig 19840 bp, 17 predicted proteins | sample YL17G05_15_MG_FD_203695 | JGI IMG/M metagenome (GOLD analysis project Ga0315277, IMG submission 203695) | Sediment microbial communities from Yellowstone Lake, YNP, Wyoming, USA - YL17G05_15 | ecosystem: Environmental > Aquatic > Freshwater > Lake > Sediment | place: USA: Wyoming | collected... | reverse complement strand
GCCCGAAAAGCGCTGGAAGTCTTCAATCCCGAGAAAGAGAACGGATGAAAAAACTCGCCGACCGTGAAATCGCATCCATCCTTCGGACGGCAAAAACGATAGCAGTCGTAGGCGCTTCTGATAATCCTTCCCGTGATAGTTATTTAATCATGAACTTTCTCTTAAAACATCGGTATACCGTCATTCCGGTTAATCCTAATTATCAGTCGGTTCTGGGACTGCAATGCTATCCTTCTCTCAGCGACATTCAGGGAGAGATTGATATTGTTGATATTTTCCGACGACCGGACGATGTGCCTTCCATTGTGGAGGATGCCATCCGCGTAAAGGCAAAAACGGTGTGGATGCAATTGGGCGCTTACAATGAAGCCGCAGCAGAACGAGCCGCTCAAGCCGGATTGGATGTGATATCCCATCGATGTATCAAGGTGGATTATCTGTCATTAATTGGCTCCTAAGAATCTTCCGCATGCGATTTCTTTACATAATTCTCGCTCTCTGGAGGTTTTCCCTCTTCGGGTACCCAAACCCGGAGATGTCCGATACGAATCAAGTGAAATCGGATTCACTCTACCGCGTTGAATCAGTAATGGTTGTCGGCAACGAGGAGACTAAAGAATTTGTCATTCTCAGGGAGATGTCGCTGCAGCCCGGTGAACGCATAACAGAAGAACTGGTGGCTTACGATCAGAACAGAATATACAGCCTCGGATTGTTCAACAGGGTTGTCATACATGTTGTGCCCGCTTCGGAAGAAAAAGCAAATCTCATCGTCGAAGTAAGCGAGCGGTGGTATATTTTTCCGTTTCCGATTTTTGGTATCAGGGATCGTGACTGGAAAAAAGTGTACTTCGGAGGAGGGCTGCTGCATTCAAATTTTCGCGGGCGCAATGAAAAACTCTATGCTACAATTATCCTCGGCTATGACCCATCCTTTGCAGTTTCGTACCGCAATCCTTTTTTAGTGAATGACGGCTCTTATCAGCTCGATACGCGTTTTGCCTATGATAAAATCCGTAACCGGAGTATTAGCGCACAGGCCGGCGGCGAAAACTTTAACGAACAGCACATCTCGTTCATGGTCAGCTTCGGGAGGCGCTTCGGGATTAACCATGCAGTATGGGTAACAGCAGGCGGCGAGATGGTCAAGGTTTCATCTTACCAGCCGGGAAGAACGATATCATCCGATGGCAAAGATATTTATCCGTTCGGCGCTGTCAGCTATACGTACGATACGCGCGATCTCTTTGAATATCCGACAATGGGATCTTTCTTTCGCATCGGTGCGAGGAAATACGGATTGCCGGGGAATGACATCGATATAGTGCGGTATGCAACTGATTTTCGTCATTACCGCCCGCTCATTTCGTCGTTGGTTCTTACGGGCAGGCTTTTCACCGATTGGGCCGCGGCAGGCCGTACACCCAGTTACAACCGCGTGTATCTGGGATACACAGAGCGTATCCGCGGTCACTTTAAGGATGTAAGAGAGGGAGAAAATTTATTCGGTATTTCCACTGAATTGCACTATCCGCTCTTCACCCCCGTGTATTACACGGTCGATTACCTCCCGCCGGAGTTCCGCATTCTCAAGTTCGGTGTCATTGCAGCTCTCTTCGCAGACGCGGGAACCGTCTGGTTCCGCGGTGAACCTTTAGCGCTCAACACATTTACAAAAGGATACGGCGCCGGCATTCACCTGCTGTTGCCGTATAGTATCGTCCTACGTGTGGACTATGCATGGAATGAAGTTCGTCGCGGTGAATTCATTATTGATCTCGGGACATCGTTTTGAAACGACATAATTACATCCATTTTTTTTAATCTGATACATCTCTATGGATTACTTCTACACTCCGCCGGAGAACATCATCGATCGGTCTGTCACCATCGGCGGCGAGGAGTTCACACATCTTACTCATGTCATGAGGAAGAAGCAGGGAGATCTTATCCGCGTCGTTGACGGACAGGGGAATGCTTACGATGTTCTGCTTAATGAGGTCGGTAAGAAAATAGCGGCGGGCGAAATATTAAAATCATATATTAACCACAACGAATCCGTAATTTCGTTAACGCTTGGTGTGGGCATACTCAAGAATCCTTCGAAATTTGATTTCCTTGTAGAGAAAGTAACCGAACTTGGAGTTCATACCATAGTTCCGCTCCTGACTGCCCGCACGATACCTCTGCATGCGAAGACTGATCGTTGGCAAAAACTTGCGTTGGCCGCAATGAAACAGTGCGGACGATCTTACCTTCCACGTATTCAGCGTCTTACTAGTCTAAGTGAATTTCTCGGGGAGTGTGAACCGGTTCATCTCAAGCTTGTCGCGCATGAACAGGAAGGCGGTGTCACCGCAGTGAAGCAGTTTTTAAACGCTTCAGTGCAGTCTGTCGCCATTTTAATCGGACCTGAAGGGGGATTTAAAGATGGAGAAATTGCTCAATGCCGCAGTGTAGGGTATGTCCCTGTCTATTTTGGCGGCAAGCGTCTTCGAACGGAAACGGCGGCGATCGTTGCTGCAGCTTCTGTCCTTCTCTGAATACAACGGATCGGCAGCGGTATACTGCTTTTCCCTTACTGATGTAAAGAAAGAAAGTTTCGGTTCCCTCTCATGCGGGGGTCATTTTATTTCTCACAATTTCCCGAATTTCATCCGCTTTTATCTTACAGCTTCGAAGTATGGAGATTACTTCATCGGCGTGCCATCCGACGAACTCAGAATCGTTAATCCCGCTGAGGTTAATTTGCACGTTGAGTGCAGCCCCTTCGGCAGCAGCGTACAGCATGAGAGCGCTCACGCCGGCATCGCTCACAGAATTTACGTTTCCCTTTTCCGCCACAATTTTTGCCAGTGCCAGTCCGTCGACTGTGTGTTTCATTACGCGCAGCGGAACCAGCGTTGCTTCCTTCGTTGCTTCCTGAATTGCCGCGGTACGTAGGGCTTTCTGATCATCGGTTTCTTTAGGTAATGAGAATGCTTCCATGACCTTATTAAAAGCCTCGGTATCGCGTACGATGAGATCAGTAAATGTTTTCCGCAGTTCCTCTGTTTTTGCAAGAATCGTTTTCATTTCTTGTTCCACCCCAGCGTATTTTTTCTTTCCGGCTGTCAGGTTGCACACCATCGAGGTCAGTGCCGCACCAAGTGCGCCGGCCAGCGCTGCAACACTGCCGCCTCCCGGGGCTGGTGAAGTTGATGCAAGTTCGTCGAGAAATTCTGTAATCCTTAAATTGGTAAGCATGGGAGCTCCTTAGATCATGTGTTCGATAATTTTTTTCTTAGGATCAAATCGCTCAAGCTGACTCAGACCGAGAGCTTCTATGGCACGGGCGATATACTGCTCTTCTTTGATGTTCGGAATATTTTCACGCACATAAAATTTTCCTGCCATTACTAAAGCTTCCTTTGGAATTAGACCTACAACCTCGCTTCCGGTGACGTTCATGCCGAGTTTCTGCGCTTCTTTCCGTACTTCTTCGAACGCAACGTGAGGGGGCGTTATCTCGTAGTTAGTGAGGTTGATGGAAACCTGCGCGATCTTAAAACGTTCAAGGAAGACGCCCATCGCTTTCACGGCTTTCAGGCTGCCCGGCACCTTCGTCGTCCGTCCGGCTTTGTCCTTGACAGTACGTCCGCTCTCGCGTATGCGGAGTGCAATTTCATGTGCAATATTTTTATCGTCGGAAGTTATATTCACATTGTATGCGATGAGAAACACCCGCGCACCTGTGACCGTCGCGCCTGACCTGGCGTTGAATCGGGCTTGTCCGAAATCCGGCTTCCATGCAGGATCTTTCAGTTTTTCGGCGAGTCCTTCATACTCTCCTTTCCGTATGTTGGCGAGGTTCGCTCGTTCCGGCACGTTTGCCGCTTCCTCGTATAGATAAACGGGAATCTCCAATTCTTTTGCGACGCGCATTCCGAAATCGTTGGCAAGTTTCACGCAATCAGCCATTGTGACTCCCGAGATCGGGATGAAAGGTACAACATCTGTTGCTCCCATCCGGGGATGTTCTCCCTTGTGCTTCGTCATATCGATAAGCTGTGCTGCAGTTTTGGTTGCCTGAAAAGCTGCCTCCGCAACCCCTGCCGGCTCTCCGACGAATGTCACAACACAGCGGTTATAGTCCTTGTCCGGTTCAACGCTGAGAAGCTTTACCTCGTTAACTGCTCCGATGCTCTGAGCAATTTGATCGATGACGGCTGTATCGCGCCCTTCGCTAAAATTTGGTACGCACTCGACAAGTTGCCTCATAGGTATTCCGATATTGGTTTAACATGATTATTCTGCTCTGCTTCTCTTGCGCAGATCATTGAATACGCAGATATTTTCTCATCGGCAGGCGGCTGAATTCAGAATTCAAGAACAATCCCGCGTTTTACCACCTTCACGACGAAGTTTTCACCAAAGTGGTAGGGTAAAAATTTATAGTTCGGAATATCGAGAACGATAAGGTCTGCTTTTTTCCCTTTCTCGATACTGCCGATTTCATGTGAAAGTCCGATTGCCGCCGCCGCGTTAAGCGTGGAAGCAGTAATTGTCTCTTCCGGGGATAAATTCATCTGTGTGCATGCGATTGTCATCATCATAGGCATGCTGTACGACATGCAGGAACCCGGATTGAAATCTGTTGCAATCGCGACAGTCGCGCCGCTTTCGATTAGCTTCCTCGCGGGTGCATACCTGTGGTTGAGAAAAAACGATACACCGGGGAGGAGCGTCGCAATAACTCCGGTTTTTGCCAGCGCCCTGATGCCGATATCACTGATATGTTCGAGGTGATCAACAGATACGGCTCCGATTTCTGCCGCCAGTTCTGCACCTCCGCAGGATGAAAGCTCATCGCCGTGAAGTTTTGCCTGCATGCCGTGTTTTATTCCGGCCTGCAGTATTCTCCGGCATTCGTCGACGCTAAAATACCCTTCCTCGCAAAACGCATCGCAGAAGAGCGCGAGTTTTTTTTTGCCGATGTAGGGAATCATTGTATTAATGACATCGTTAACGAAGGAACCTTTATCCGTTTTATACTCCGGGGGCACTGCATGAGCACCGAGGAATGTCGGAACAATGGAAATTACTTCTTCCTTGCCGAGCTCGGTGATTGCTTCGAGCATTTTGACTTCATTCTCCATGTTGAGACCGTATCCGCTCTTGATCTCAACGGTCGTTGTACCATGACGGAGAAGTTGAGTAAGGCGGTGACGCGCCTCTTTTTTTAAATCTTTTTTTTGCATGCTGCATACCTGCGTCACTGTACTGAGAATTCCTCCGCCTCTCGCGGCAATCTCCTGATAGGTCGCACCTGCACTCCTCATGGCAAATTCGTTCTCGCGGCTTCCACCGAAAAGCAGATGAGTATGAGAGTCAACAAACCCCGGCATCACTACGTTATCCCTGCAGTCGACGATATCGGCTTCCTTGATACTGCTCATGGAAAGTTCATCCATTTTCCCGCACCAGGAGATGGTTTCATCTTCTACGAGCACCGCAGCATTTTCAAGTATACCCAGGTTCTGCATGTCCTTGCCGGTTTTCACACGTTGGCCGTCCGCAGCAACGGTTACGAGCTGTTTGATGTTAATGAGAGCTAAATTCACGAAATGGTCATCTATTGATGTTTGTCCTGTGGCATTCCAAAGATACTGAAAAACGGATTTTTTTCCAATTTTATTTTCTCCGTATATTAAACCATGTTCAGACAGGTACTTATTTTCGGTCTCATCCTTTTCTGCACCGGATGCCGTGAAACTGCTACTATCCTTATGGACGGAGAGGTCTGCAGGAGTGCAAATCTTGTTTCGGCAGAAACGTTGGCAATCCGCACAACTCCGGAGTGGGCGCTCTCCGATGTCACCATTATTAGTGATAAGCATGATACGGTCCGGGGGAGAGTGCGGCGGCCGCTGAATCGCAATTTCATGTATCCGGCTGCATTCCTCGTCGTGGGAATTGAAACCGGGAGGGAGGTCGTCGATATGATTGCAGGTTATGACAGCGTTATTGTCTTCGGTATAGACTACCCCTACAGCGGCACATTGGATTTTTCAGGCTGGAAGGGTTTAACGACGGTTCTGGCACTTCGATCCGTCGGATTCCGCAGTGTAGACCATATCGGTGTATCTCTCGACTGGCTCTCCTCGCTTCCTGAAATTGATACAAATAACATCTCAGTCATTACCGTCAGTTTCGGCGTCTTTGCAGGCGTTCCTGCGGCCGTAATGGACACACGTGTTGATCGGCTTGTCGTCGTTCAGGCGGGTGGCGGTCTCGAAACAATCCTCGCTGCCAATGCAGAGAGACTGCACGCCTCCGTTCCACCGTGGATTGCAGGATTTTTAGGAGGGAGGATTCTGGCTCCCTTCGAGCCGAACAACTACATAGGGCGCTTTTCACCACGGCCGGTCCTGCTTGTGAGCGGCGAATCGGACCGGCTTTTTCCATCATCGTCAATTCAATCGCTCTTCGACCATGCTCGTGAACCCAAGGAGTGGATCCGGCATCGGAGCGGACATGTTGATCCTTCCATGGAAAAATTGATTGGCGAACTGGCTTTGATTGTGGGAAACAAGCTTTACCCGCATTGACGCACATCGTTTGGATGGTGATTCTTAAGACGACGCATGAAAATAGTATTTACAGATTAATAAAATATTTTTTACTTATCTGTATTTAATAAAGCCTTCCTTGCCCATTGACAATAGTAAACATTAGAGATAATATATGTAATTATTTATGATAATTTGATTTGCTTTTATATACATTTATTTATTATTATTTAGGAGTGGAGATGGAGTTCTCCTTTAACCGCTCCGGGGTGAATTGGAGCTGATGACTCCTACCCTTAATAATAAAGTATAAGGAGAACTCTATGGAAGAAATTTATTTTATAAGTTCTTTATGGCTGGCTCTAGCAGTCATATCTGCAGTAATTGCATATTATCTTAAAATTTCTATCGCTTTAATAGAGATCTCCGTCGGTGTTATCGCTGGGGCAATTGCCGGTAAATATTTTGGCAATAATTCACTTGGTAGTAATCTCGAATGGTTAAAATTTCTTGCGTCAGCTGGAGCAATATTCCTTACCTTTTTAGCAGGAGCCGAATTAGATCCAAAAGTTTTAAAAATAAAATGGCGGGAATTGTTAACTGTAGGTTCTATTGGTTTTTTAGCTCCCTTTATCGGTTGTTCGGTAATTGCATTCTTTTTGCTAAAATGGAATTTACAAGCGAGCCTTTTAACAGGGATTGCTCTTTCAACCACCTCTATGGCTGTAGTTTATGCGGTAATGATTGAAACAGGACTCAATGTGACGGGATTTGGTAAGGGAATTCTTGGAGCATGTTTTATTAATGATTTAGGGAGCGTGATTGCATTGGGTTTGCTATTCTCACCTTTTACATATAAAACCTTAATATTTATCGTTGTAACGTTAATTCTGATATTATTGTTACCGGTATTAACAAGGTTCTTCACTCGAGTTTATGGGAATAGAACTGCGGCAATACGCGTGAAGTGGATTTCTTTTGTGTTATTTGCAATGGGTGCACTTGCTATCTGGTCTGGGAGTGAAGCTGTTTTACCTGCTTATATAGCTGGGATGGTGCTTGCTGAATTTGCATCTGAAAATCATATCTGGATTAGACGATTAAGAACACTTACGGTTGGATTTCTTACGCCATTTTATTTTATCAGAGCTGGTTCACTTGTTTCACTATCGGCATTGATAGCTGCGCCTTTAATTTTTATTATACTTCTCGTGAGTAAGGTGGGCAGTAAAATATTTGGTTTGTATCCCGTGATCGGAATATTCAGAAAGGAATTATCAGAGCGCTGGTATTATACGCTTTTAATGTCCACAGGTTTAACTTTTGGCACAATATCTGCGTTGTATGGATTTACACATGGCATTGTTACAGAATCTCAATATTCATTTTTAGTCATTGTAGTCATTGGAAGCGCTGTTATCCCAACCGCTATTGCAAATTATTCTTTTTTACCTAAACATTTATTGTCGGCAGATACTGAAAAGAAACATGTGACTATTAAATCAGAAGGACCTGATGAAGAATGATTATTCGGGATAAATATATTTTACCTCACACTTGAAATTGCGAAATGAACTTTTTGTAACTTTCCCCTTCTATTTATCGTTTGCGTAAAATAGATTTAATTGTCTTATGTTCTAACCTGAAGATGAGCCACTGAGACATCCGTGCGGCGCCAATTTTTTCGTAGGAACGAATAGCATTTTTGTTCCAGTCAAGTACAACCCATTCCATCCTGCCGCACCCCCGCCGCCTTGCTTCTTCAACGCATGTGCGGAAAAGCTTCCACCCTATACCTTGCGATCTGTACGCGGATGACACGAAAATATCTTCCAAGTAAAGTGTAGGGAGAGCCAGGAAGGATGAATACGTCTCAAAGATAATCGCATAACCGACAGCTTTCGATTCCCAGAATGCAAGATATGCATCGAAGCGCTTCGATTTTCCAAAACCATCGCGGATGAGGCGGCGACGGGCTTGCCCTGAAGGTCGTTTTAATTTCTCATAGTCGGCTAGCGCGTCAACAAGCGACAGGAAAGTTTTTTCATCACCCCGTCTGACTTTTCGTACGGATAGGCGGGAGCTAGAATATTCCTTTTTGCTTTTCTGTTGTTCCGATCTGTTCAAGGACTTTACCAAGACCTTTCGTGACCAGCGTATCGAGGAGAGTTCCTGTGAGTTTGATGGTGGGTTCGTCGAGATGTTTCATTCCCTCTTCGGATTTCTTTGCTTCGGGCATGATGGAGTCCGACAGCGAGCTTACTGCGGATTCCTTCGTTATAGAAGCACCTTCATTGGCAGCAGCGCTTCCGCCGAGGGCAAACTTCGCACCGAGTTCTTTTACGGGCTGTAAATAATCTTCCGGTACCTGTGATGCGCTTGATGATATTAATTTGCCCACTTCCGACATCCGTTTGTCGAGCGAGCGGCCGCGGAATTTAGATGTTCCGGCGATCGTGTACATCGTGTTTGAAACATTTGAGCTTAATGCAAGCGAAGCCGATTGCATAGCTCTGCTGAGACTCCCGCCGCATGCCTCGATATGTTCGCCGAGGGATGATAATCCGTACTGGACAGAACGTCCGAGTGTCTCCAGACCCCGTCGGATTTTCTCCCCGTGTTCAACGGTGGATTGAGCCGCAATTTTTGCAGCTTCGACCTGAGAGGCGCCGCTCGTATAAGATGCGAGGAGCTGAGTTGCCCGTTCAATGTCGAATTTCACTCTCTCGACCATATTCGTGTTCTTGTTCTCGAAGTAGTAATCGCGCGCCTTGTAAAAGTGCCAGAGGGAAACCTGCAGCATGGACTGGAGGAAAGCGGAATCGGTACTGATAGCCGACATCGATTTCTGACCGATGTGCAGATTCACGGCAGCTTCCCACTCCTTAGTCCCAAGACGGATGAACCACTGCCTTGCCGCAACGAGATCGGTGAGATCTTCGATGGTGTGAACTTCTTTTTCCACTCCGCGCTGAGCATATCCAATGCCTGTCATGTATGCAATGGAAACTGCCGGTTTGTATAGTCCTAACTCGGAAAAGAGCCGGAATGCCAGAATGAGCTGGTCGATTACCTTATCGGTGAGGTTCCCCTTTGAGTAGTGTTCCTTGATTTTTGTATAGATTTCCTGGGCACGCTGAAGGTACAACTCGGCAATCTCTCTGTACCTCTGTTTGAGAATCACAGTTCTCTTGGCATGCTTATCGAGGTATTTCTTGTCTTCCTTGCGCAGGGAGTTGATGGCGTCGCGGATTTCCAGCAGTGACAGACATTCTGCAATTGTGCTGCTGCCGCAGATGTAGCACTTTTCACGAACTCCCTCGTAGTCAATCCAGCGGTGCCCGCAGCTGATGCACCGTTCCATTCCGAGTTTCATGGACATCGGATCGTTCATTGCTTCCTCTCCTGAATTTGTCGGATGAGGCGGCCGTACTCATCTTCCGTGAGTTCTCCGAATGCATACTTGGTTTCAATCGTTTCCCTGTCGAAATGCTGACGTGCTTTTACGGTCACTTCCCGGTATGTCTCAGCAGCGCGGATCCGTGCGAAACCCCTTATCGTTTCCATTTCTTCCTGATACATGGATGCGAAGCGGGAATGATCTCCGGTCGGCTCGAGAGGTATTTCACCCTTGGAAATACGGCGAAGGTTCGTCAGCTCTGCATATTCCCTTACACTTATGTTCTGGAGAAGCTCCGTCGCTATTTCAAATTCCTTTGCCCTCCAGTAAAAATGAAATGCAGATTTGAACTCGCTCTCCTTCAGAAACCAGTCCGCGACTTCTTTGAAATCTACGGAAGTGACGGTCGCGCGGTCATATATTAGGAACGATGTAACGTAGTCGCGCGAATCGCGCCTCAGAAGACCAACACTCAGAAGATCGTTCTCAGCCCAGAAGTACCATTCTTCCAGATCGAAACGGTTTTCGGTTCTGGCAAGTTCGAGAAAATCGGATGTCCGGTCCCATGCTTTGAAAAACGCGTAGGCGAGAAGTGCGACGTCAAGATTATGAGGATTGTTATTGACTGCCTGCGAGAGGATTTCGATGAGCTTCTCTTTTTCATTTCCAGGGAGAGCAAAGAAAAGCTTTATCGGTATCCGCGGGATGCGCCGTAAGGTTTTATGGTGATCATAAAACTGAAGATGACGCTGAGGGTTAGATGCGGGCATTTCTATTTCAAGCTGTTCAATCGCGGCATAGAAGCGATCGTGGTTCAGTATTTTTTTGATTCCGCTGTACCAGTGCGTTTCAGGATCCCGAAATGAAGTATCCAGAAACATCCTCCATGAACTCATCGAGCTCTCAGTAAAAGAATTCTCGGTAAGCGGAATTGCTGTCTTGAAAATATCAAGGAGATTGTGATCGCGTACCACTGTGTCGTCAGCAACTGACTCATCCTTGAGGGATCGCATAATAAAGAAGTGCCTGATCCATGGCCGCGTGAGCCTCTCATCGACCGAATGCTTGATCTGTGCCTTCGATTTTAATTCTTCGATGAGATGCGATGGGAAGGAACCCTGAATGCCTTGCTTCAAACGGTCCTTTGTTGTATCAAAAAGATGTAAACTCATCGACAGTTGAATTCCTTAGTGATTGAATTAGTTGATTATCGTTATACTTGAAGGTATTTCTCCAAGCCATTGGAATATAGATTGATACTCTGGAGTGGAATATACAACATTTTTTTATGGAATTCCAAAAAAGACATGAAATGTACTGACAAAAATGAATAAAAAAGGGGAAAATTTGATAAAATTTCTGAAAAATCCGTTAATCGCGGGTATTTTGAAGGATTGCTGAGTCGAGAACCGGCAGATTTGAATTGCCCTGCACGAGTTTGTTGTATTTAATGAAAAATTCGTATGGTCCTTTTGTAATAGTTTCAATCAATAAGGATCTGCCAAGTTGAAGATCGATTTCACGAGCGATCGCCATTCCTGCTATTGAGCCGTAACTTTCCCAGTACCCGCTTAAATTTGCACTGCGGAGAATCTCAGACATACGAGCGGCGGTAAGGTTCCGCGAAAGAAGCTCTCGTGCATTTGCATTGAATGTTGAGAATGCTGTACGGATGCGGTCGTTCCAATCGCGGGGGAGTGAACCTTTTCCCTGTTGATCAAGGGACAGGTAGTATGCAATACCCTCGTTCTGCACAAGGTCGAGAAGTTTATCGAGCGGATTAGTATGCAAGGTGTAAAACTGCTGCCATGTTCTCGATTGGTCCTTGTACGCACTGAAGGAGGCATGGAACACTTCATGAGCAACCACACCAAGCAGTGAGAGGAAGCGGTCTTCGAGCTGTTTTCCATAGCGCACCGCTTGTGTAAGATTGATGACGATGGTCAATTCGCCTTCGTTCTCCCCGACGAACTGATAATTCTCACCGTACCATTTGATGCGGCGGACGAAAGCGTCGGCGTTTTCATGACCGATGGCAACAATGTACACCGGAATGGAAACGGAAATCTCAGCGTCAGGAGGGAATAGTTGCTCGACTGTGGCTGTTACGCGCCTGGCAAAGTTCTTCATTTTGAGTTCATTTAGAAGTTCCCTGATCTCAACCGAAGAGCGTTTTACATCTTCAAGGTTAAATACATCGTTTTTAATAATCTGGCTGTATCGAAGAGAATCAAGGTAATCCCGCAGTAATAACGGGAAGGATCTGTCGCCGGCTATTAGTCCGGCCGTCGAGGCGGCTATTTTATTACCCCGCAGTTCTGCGACCGAGGATGTGGATACGTACTGACCTTCGATCAGCGAGATTGTCTGTTCAACCGCTCTGTAATCAACGAGAAGTGTAACGTTGAAATTCGGATTGGTTTGCCCGTAAACGCCGCCGAACGTAAGAGCGAGCAATAGAGCAGTGCAGTTATAGAATTGGGTTAAGCTCATAAGATACTGTAAGGTATAAAAATTTTTAATAACTTTATAGCGTGTTGCATTTTAATAACACTGTGACTATTATCTATAGTATATTAGGTATTATGTCTGATAAATAAGTGAAAGGGATACGATGAGCACTATGCGATTGGTACTTACCCTGATTCTGGTTACTCATACAGGATTATCACTCCCGCGTTTTGCCGTCCGGACGAATCTTACGTGTCAGAATTGCCATATCGACCCTAACGGGGGTGGTATGCGTACCTACTACGGTTCTGCACTCTATGCGCGAGGAACCCTGCCGGTGAGAGGGTGGAATGACAGTCTGGCGCTTGAAAACTTTACCACAGAGCTCAGCGATATAATCAGCTTCGGAACGGATCTTCGAACACTCTTTTCCTATCGTCCTGAGACGCATACAAACTCGTTTTACCAGATGCAGGGCAATATTTACCTCTCAGCTAAACTGGCGAAAAAAGTAATGGTCTACCTGAACAAAGGATTGTATTCGGGATTTGAAGTCTTCGGTTTATTGAACCTGCTCCCTGCTAACGGATACTTCAAAGTGGGCAGATTCACACCCGCGTACGGCACAAAAACAGACGATCATACAAATTTTATCAGATCTAAAACGGATTTTATCAACAACAGGAGGGAAGATACCGGTATTGAAGTCGGTTTTTCACCCTCCTTCATGACATGGAATGTAGGTCTCTATAATGGTATTAAAGGATCAGCATTTTCTAACGAGAAGATGCGTTTAATAACGTCCAGACTTGATATGAAATTCCATGTCGATAATATAAAATTTTCTCTCGGCGGATCTTTCTGGTACAATAATCTCCGTGGGGGTCCACTCACTATGGTAGGTGGTTTTGGAGGAATGAGCTTTGAGAAATTCACTTTACATGGTGAAATTGATTTTAAAAAAGACAAATCCCTCATGGGAACAAATGAATTCATTTCATTTATTGAAGTGAATTATCTCCTCATAGACGGTGTTGATCTGAAGCTCATGTACGATTTTTATGATTCTGATACTGGTGTGAAAACCGGATCAGAAACCCGGTACTGCATCGGACTGGAATTCTTTCCCATCAATGGTGTTGAGGTCAGACCAATGTACCGTTTTCTCATAGAGGAACCGGTTGACAGATCAAACAATGAAATTGACATTTTAGTACATTTCTACTTATAGAGTGAAAGGGTTGCGTATGATGATTCATATCCGGCCGGCGGTTATATGTGTTGTAACCATGATGTCACTACTTAGCGGCTGCACCGATCAGGGTATCGATATGGAATCCCCTCCGGCTGTTATTTCATTCTCTCAACAAGTCCAACCCATTTTAAATGGTAGTTGTACGGGATGTCATGGGGTAGAGGGAGATTTATCACTGGCTGCAGGCGCCAGTTATGGTCAATTGGTGAACATTACCGCTCAATCCAGCTGTACTCAATTGGTGAGGGTCCTGCCGCTGAAAGCCGACAGTAGTGTGCTTTATCTCAAATTATCGGGATCCAGTTGCGGTTCCCGAATGCCGCAGGGTGGAAGTTTATCTCAGACAGACATCGATCGGATACGGGATTGGATAAATGAGGGTGCGGCGAATAATTAAATGATGTGGCTCCCCCGCTGTCGAACATTTTGAAAACCGTGTCTTGATAAGATCTGACAGACTTCCTTGCCTGAGAGGATTCGAAACTTAACCAACAACCACCTCTAAACGAGTAATGAAAACCTCATCATGCAATCGTTCGCGGATCTCTTGTTGAGAGGCTGTCTCAAAGAACAATTCGATGGCCTCCTTAAGGTTCGTTCGGGCACCTTCGACAGTTTCTCCCTGGCTGGCTATATCAAGTTCCGGACAGAGAGCAACGTACATATTGTCCTCTCTCTCAATGACAGCCGTAAATTGATGTTTCGTCTGCATCTTTTAGACTCCTTCCTTGATTGATAGACCAATATTATACCAAATTCTATGCTTGAAAACAATCCGATAAGATGTAACAGAAGTGCCGTTCAACCAATCTTAACCGTCACCATCTTTTCGTCTCACTTCATCAAGTGTTCGTCCGTCAACGTATTTCCACTCTGTCCAACCATTCGCATTCCTAGCAAGGACTGCAACCGCCGCTGCGCTCGGTGAGGTGAAAATGTGGTTCTTGGCAAAACGATAAACCTTCCCTTGCTCTACAAGACTGCCAGACTGAATAAGAGCCTCTCTAATATGCGACACCCAAGTTCCTTTTACTGACTTGGCCTCCCCCAAATTGGCAGTTGACCCCTCAAAAACAACGAATCCATCTTCGGAATATTCACCTGTCGCCTCAGCATCTTTTCCTGTACAATAGAGGAGGTCCTTTTTCTCCGGCCTCTGAATCTCGTCGAAAAGCGGGTAACCTAAAGTTGATACAAGAATACGAAGGGTTTCGAAGTTGTCCTTGAGATCAGCTTGCATTGATTCAGAAATATGAGGACATGTGGGTACAGTCGGATTATCTAAACGGAAGCGCCCAGCTTTATTGATCTCCTGATGTGTATGCCATTCAAGGTACTTAACATGAGTCTTGGTGAAATGCTGAGTTCGAGAAATACAGACCAAAGCGACTTGCCAAAAGTCCTTTGTCTTGTTGTGCTATCGTAAACGGATTAAGCAGTCTTCCGCTTCACCAGCATAAACCAGTGGAAGACTTTCTTCATCTGCTGTGCCGACCAAGAAATACACTCCAACATTTGACAGTTCAGAGCGTTGAGCAGCAACTTCTAGATGAGCACGAGGTGCAAGTACAACTTGAACTGTTCGGCTGGTTATTTCTGCGATCTTCACTCCTCTGGGATTGCCGTCAGGAAGGGATATCGGTTGTTTTACTGATTTGCTTTTTCCAAATCAAGTAACCATTTCTTTCTCCACAGTCCGCCGCCGTAACCTGTCAGATGTCCATCATTTCCAATTACTCTATGGCAAGGAATGATGATTGCAATTCTGTTCATTCCATTTGCGGTTGCAACTGCACGAACTGCTTTAGGTTTCTTTAATGCAATTGATTGTTGTTTGTATGAACGTGTTGAACCATAAGGAATTCTTTGTAATTCCGCCCAAACGGATTTTTGAAATTCTGTTCCCGGAGTAAACAATGAAACGGAAAATTCTTTTCGCTTTCCCTCAAAATATTCGGTGAGTTGTTGGTGAAGTAAATCAAAATGTTTGTTCGTACCTTGAATGATCGAAGCATTTAAAAGTTTAGTCAATGTCTTTAACTCCGTTTCCAACATTCGTCTGTCGGTGTATTCTAAAAGACAAATACCTTGCTCAACTGCACAAGCAAACATAGTTCCTAATGGAGTTTCAAGTCGTGTGATGTTTATTATTTGCTTGTCTTTACTATTGGTAGGTGATACACCAAAAATAGATTTGAATGAGTCATTAAAACCACTTAACGATTCGTAACCTGCCTCAAATGCCACTGAAGTTACTGTTTCACCGTTTTGTATTTTCTTAAAAGCTGAATTGATACGGAACATTCGTTGATAAGAATGAAATGTTATGCCGTGATTTTTTAAAAACCATCTACGTAATTTGTTTGGCTCAATTCCTTTTGAACGCAAATCACAATCTTTTAATTTAGTTGAAGGATTGTTACTGATTTCTTTCAGAATATCTTTGATGTAGTTAGGAGTTTCGTATAGCTTTTCTAACGGACAACAAACCTTGCAGGGTCTGTAACCGTGAAGTATAGCTTCTTTGGTAGTTTTGAAAAATTCTACATTTTCTTTATTAGGTTTTCTTGTCGTGCAAGTTGGTCGGCAAAAAATACCTGTTGTCTTAACTGCTGCAATAAATGTTCCTTCGAAAGAAACATCTTTTTCAACAAGTGCTTTATACATTATTGTATCTGTTAGCATAGTATTATTTTACAAAGCTAATAAAATTAAAAATATTTGGCAACCGAAAAATTAACAACTATTTCATCAGTTCGGATGTTGCACTATCGTCTTAGGGCTGCCGATAACGTTCAAACAACCGTTGAATGAGCACAATAATATCATATTAACAAAGCGAGTGTCGTGGTTGCGATTGTTAGGCGAAGCAATTTATATAGATGTTGCCTTTTCATATTCTACCAATAAGGTCCTAATTAATTCTTTAACAGGAACGATTTTATCTACTCTAAACGCGTTAGAACCTGCAAATGCGAACCCATCTTCAAGTTTTCCTTTTTTGGCATTGGTTAGTGCGAGAGCGATACAGTATGGTACTTTTCTGAAGTCACAAGTTTTCAAACACTTCCACGGACATTTAAAGGGTTTTTTCATACCTGCGGATATATCATTTAAAAATTTGTTTCGTATTGCTCTTCCAGGTAATCCAACGGGACTATCTATTATGACAAGATCCTCCTCTTTACATTTTACATATGCATTTTTGAATTCTATGGAGGCATCACACTCATGAGTCGCAACAAATCTGGTTGCCATCTGCACCCCTTGTGCTCCTAGTTGAATAAATTTATTAATATCCGCTCCAGTGTATATACCGCCGGCAGCAACTACTGGGATACTTTTATTAAATTGTTGCTCAAAAGTTTTTATTGCTGAAATAACCTCGGGGAGTATTTTTTCTAATCTATAATCAGGGTCATTTATTTGCTCTTTTTTGAAACCGAGATGTCCTCCAGCTAAAGGACCCTCAACAACTACAGCATCCGGCACATGATTATAATTTCTTGCCCAATATTGAAATATAATTTTAGCAGCCCTTGCAGAAGATACAATAGGTACAATCTTTGTAGAGATCTTTCTTAATCTATCTGATGGCAATGTTTCTGGATATTTTAATGCAAGTCCTGCTCCAAGTAAAACTAAATCTACTCCTTCATTTACAGCAATCTGCACAAGTTCATAATAATCTGAAAGAGCCAGCATTAGGTTGACTCCAATAATCCCGTCTGTCATTTCCCTTGCCTTTCTTATTTCTTTTCTCAGGGCTCTTTTGTTCGCTTCTCTAAAATTTGTGTTAAAATCAGGTTCAAGCATACCAATACCAGCAGTAGCAATCACACCAATACCACCCTCATTTGCCACAGCCGAGGCTAATCCCGATAAAGAAACTCCAACCCCCATTCCTCCCTGAATAATTGGTATTTTAGCCTCAAGCTCACATATTTTTAATCTTGGCATTTTCATGGAATTCAAAAATTATCTAATCCTTTAAATTGTTTCGCCTAACTCGTGTAATGACGCAATACTTATACTGAAGTACGAAGGATTGCATTATTTTAATTTACCTATCTACCCTTCAAACCTACTTCATCATCGGTATCTTAACGTCAAATTTCTTTGCATTCTCAATCGCCCGTTCATACCCCGCATCACTATGGCGTACAATACCCATCCCCGGATCGTAGGTCAATACACGGTTGAGACGCTTTTCAGCTTCTTTTGTGCCGTCGGCAACCACGACCATACCGGCATGTATCGACAATCCGATGCCGACGCCGCCTCCGTGATGGACACTCACCCAACTCGCTCCACCGACAGCGTTGAGAAGAGCATTAAGAATCGGCCAGTCGGCGATCGCATCGCTTCCGTCTTTCATCTTTTCGGTTTCCCGATTGGGCGATGCAACAGATCCGCAATCGAGATGATCCCTCCCGATGACAATAGGCGCTTCAACTTCCCCGCGGGCTACAAGATTGTTGAAAATCATTCCCATCTTTGCACGCTCTCCGTATCCAAGCCAGCAGATACGCGCAGGTAAGCCCTGGAATTTCACCTGCTGTTGCGCCTTCTCGATCCATTGGCAGAGCGGTTTGTTCTCAGGGAATGTTTCAATGATAGCACGGTCAGTTCGGTAAATGTCCTCCGGATTACCGGAGAGTGCAACCCACCGAAAAGGTCCCTTACCGTCACAGAAAAGAGGTCGGATAAACTCGGGAACAAATCCGGGAATGTCGAATGCATTTGTCAGACCGTTTGCATTCGCTTCGCCACGTATGTTGTTGCCGTAATCGAATGTTTTGGCGCCGCGACTCTGGAAATCAAGCATTGTACTGACGTGCTGAACAATCGATGCGCGTGCCAATGCGATATACTTTTCCGGATTGGACTTTCGCAATTCAAGCGCTTCTTCATAACTCATCTGGTGAGGGACATATCCATTAAGGGTATCATGCGCCGATGTTTGGTCGGTAAGAATATCGGGAATGATACCGCGCTGGGCGATCGCAGGAAGTACTTCAGCTGCGTTGCCAAGCAGAGCAACCGAAACGGCTTCTTTCTTTGAACGGGCGTCTATAATCCAGTGAAGCGCCTCATCGAGCCGTGTTGTCATCCTGTCGACATACTTCGTTTTCAAACGACGTTCAATCCGTGTGCGATCAACTTCAACGGCGAGACATGCGGCACCGTTCATCGTTGCGGCAAGCGGCTGCGCTCCGCCCATGCCGCCCAAACCTGCTGTGAGAAGGAATTTCCCGGCTAACGACCCGCCGAAATATTTATCGGCACAAGCAGCGAAAGTTTCATAAGTGCCCTGTAGAATTCCCTGTGTGCCGATGTATATCCAGCTTCCGGCAGTCATTTGTCCGTACATCGTTAATCCGAGCGCTTCAAGCCTGCGGAATTCATCCCACGTTCCCCACTTCGGTACTAGCATGGAGTTGGATATGAGTACCCGCGGTGCATCCAGATGCGATTTGAAAATACCCACCGGTTTGCCCGACTGTACAAGAAGCGTCTCATCATTTTCGAGATTCTTCAGGCTCTTAATGATCGCTTCGTAGCAATCCCAGTTGCGCGCCGCCTTGCCTGTTCCTCCGTACACGATGAGTTCTTCGGGCTTTTCAGCTACCTCGGCGTCGAGGTTATTCATCAGCATCCGCATGGCGGCTTCCTGAAGCCACCCTTTGCATGTAAGCTGTTTACCGCGTGGGGCTTTAATGGATTTGTGATCAACAGATGTTGGCATACTAATTCTTAAACAATTATCGGTGAGTGAAAAATGTTGCACCTAATTTAGTTAATTTGCAGATATTGAACAACATATCAACCTAAAACTATTACACACTTATTGAAGGATATTCCTTAAATTTTCATTGTCCCTCAGCGCCAATCGTTACGTTGCGAATACTGGGGAGGAGCAGTACACTGTTGAAGAAGACTCTATTCAGGTTGTCCCAGAACATCCGGAAGTTTGGATCATCGGCGAAGAGGACGATATTCCCGGCGCCTAACTGTTCGTGAACAATGGATGGGGTTTCTCCGAGAAGCTTTTCATTTTCTTTTGAGAGGTAACCGCTCAGTCGCGGCGACTTCGTATATATTCCCACATTAAACCCCTTTGGGCTCAACTCGTACATCGTATTCGATGTCTTGAGAACCGTGATAATGGAGTCGTAACCG
>Ga0315277_10003974_pt1 | contig 19844 bp, 17 predicted proteins | sample YL17G05_15_MG_FD_203695 | JGI IMG/M metagenome (GOLD analysis project Ga0315277, IMG submission 203695) | Sediment microbial communities from Yellowstone Lake, YNP, Wyoming, USA - YL17G05_15 | ecosystem: Environmental > Aquatic > Freshwater > Lake > Sediment | place: USA: Wyoming | collected... | reverse complement strand
AGCGGCTCTTTCTCCGGATCATCAAGGGCTATTTTCAAGAATTGCGCGAGGATCTTACCTGCACGATCCGGAAAGCGGCGCACTAGTTCTTTTGGCGCGCGCTTAATTCGTTCACTTTCGAAACAAAAGCCTGGATGTTCTCGGAAGGCACCCCGGGGGGCACTCCCCCGCCGGCGGAAAATAGCACGCGCCTTGTGTCCGATAGAGAATGAAACTGTTGTTCAACGGCGTTCTCCACGTCCTTCACGTCGCCGGCTGCCAGGACATCCCGCGGCGGGACGTTGCCCATCAGGGTCACTTTGCCCCCCGTCCAAGCCTGGATGTCTTTGAGGGACGCCTCGATACCCATATTGTATAGATTGATTCCCGTCTCGCTGAGATAGGGGGCCGAGCTCCGACAGGGCGCGTCATTGTGGAAAAAACGGACGGCAAACCCCGTCTTTGTGAAAAGGTCTTTGAGGTAGGGCATGACAAACTCTTTGTAATCCGCTTGGCCGACAAAACCGACGATGTCATCCAGCAGGAGAACTCCGGAGATCGTCGGGAAGCACTCCCGCTGATAGTCCAGCCAGTCGGCGATGAAATCCGTGACCCGTCGCAACAGGTTGTGCATCCGGTCTGCGTTGGCTCTCAACTCCGTCATGAATTCCGTGATTCCCATGAGAAATGAAACAATATTCATAGGCCCTCGCGAGATCGCGAACCTGATTTGGTGCCCGATCTCTTCCATGTTCGGGCGGTAGTGCTGCAGGCGCTTGATGACGAATGGCAGCAGTCCATCTTTCCGTGGATCAGGCTGTTTAATACGGTCAATATCGTCGAGGCAGTAAATGATTTTCTCCGCAAATGGGAAATCATTTTCCGGGAACGTGCATTTGGTCCCAAAGGCGGAAGGTTCGGTGGCCATCCCGAAGTCGGACCAGAAGCCGGGAACGAAGATGCACTCTGGAAATTCGGACACCGCCTTCCGATTGGACTGAAACCACATCTCCTCGCTGGCGTAGTAGTCCAGGAGCGTCATCCCCGTCCACGTGGACAGCCACGCACCGTCAATCAGGAAAGCCACAGGAAGGGGGCGTACGGTCTCGCCGCGAATCACGGCCATCAGCGTGTTCCACTGGCTGTCGTTCATCCTCATATCCTCCCGGTTTCAATGATGCCGGTAATTCCTCTTCCGCAAGATTCCCAATCGTAGATCGTCAATCGAACATCGTAAATCCCAAACCCTATACCCCAAACCCTGTTCTTTACCTGTCATCGTCGGTCGGCAGCGGCTTGCCTTTGGTCTCCGGCGCCCAAATCAGCGCGAGGAGACCCACGAAGTAGATCGTGCACATGACGACCGCGACTGCACGAAACGGAGTGGGCGCTCCGATGGAGGCAAAGAACTTGGTGATGCTGCTCTGTTGGTTTGCAAACAAGTTGTTGAAGAAGCTCTTCATCGGCACCTGCGAGACGATGATAGCCGCCGAGAGTACACGCCCCACATTGTAGCAAATGGCCGTTCCCGTGGCGCGAAGCCGCGTGGGGAAAATCTCCGGGAAATAGATCGAGTAGCCGCCGAATACAGTCAACGTAACAAATCCAACCATCGGCGTCATCCAGTAAGCCTGCTGTGCGGAGCGCAACTGGAGGAAGACGAACGTCACCACAACGAAAGCCATGGCGAAACAGATTCCGAATGCCGCACGGCGTCCCATCCGCAATGCCAGAAAGGTGAAGAAAAATACGCCCAGCAATCCCCCGCAGTCTTGTATCATCGTTCCAAAGCCCCGAACGAAATTAACCTCCTTGGGGGTCGCGCTCTGGAGCGCTTCGGAGATGAGTTCGGGCGTATAGAATCCGACGCCCCACAGACCCACGGCGCCAGCTACGGCAAGCAAAACGCCGACAATAGCGTTTCGCCTCCAGCGCGGATGCCCCATCATGCTCTTGAGATCGCCCATCTGACGATCGAGTTTCTCTTTGGCTGTCTTTCGCGCCTGGTGCCACTGCTCCGGTTCCTTGATCGTGCGCATGATGAGGACAATCAAGAGCGAGGGAAGAACGCCAAAACCGAAAATGAGACGCCAGCCCGGGATTGGGTAGCCAAGATGCAAAGAATTGACAGGCATGTTCGGAGTGATGAGCCAGGTGCTGACCGCCGAACCAATGATATTGCCAACCGATCCCAACGCTTGAAGCGAACCCAGCGCCAACACGCGAAGATGTTGGGGAAGAGTCTCGGCAATCAATGTGGCGGCTGTTGCGAAAGCCCCTCCGATTCCGCAGCCCATCAAAAATCGCCACAGGCAGAAATCATACCAAGTCTGAGACAATCCCGACAGTCCCGTAAACAAGGAATAAACGAGAACACTCGTGGAGAGTGTGCGCACCCGACCCCACTTGTCGCCCACAATGCCGAAGAACAACCCCCCGACGGCCCACCCGACCATCATGGCCGCCGTCGCGTAGTCGCCATGTTTCAAGACAGTCAGAGTTGCATCGTCTGGTGTCATTCCGGCAGTGAAGTTGGCGAGTAACTGGGTCAGTGCGGGTTGGCGCGAAAGCGCGAAGATTCGTGCATCCATACAGTCAAACAGCCAGCACATCGAGCCAACGATCAAAACCCACCAATGATAGGCGGTCATTCGCTCGTGTTTGGCAACATTGTCTGAAAGCATCAAGTCCGCCATCGTCACTCTCGCACGAAAATGGCCAACGTCGGAGCGCCGGCGGCTCGCCGGTGTGTTGAGCACACTCTTGTCACTGCTCTCTTGCCCACGGTCGGCGACCGTCCTACCGGCACAGTTCCAAACCACCGGCGGGCCGCCGGCGCTCCGACGTTGGCCATCTTTATGGATTTCCGGGTGAGGCTAAGTTTCATTAACGACCTCCACAGGAAAAGCGGTATTGCTGAAGTGGTCTTTGTCGTCGAACCTGTCACTTGCCGATTGTCTCGCCACGACCAAAAACGACGTTCGGCCGGACCCTTTGGGCCACAGTAGGTCTGCAAGTACCTCGGAAGTGTGGACTCCGAACCCGTCATCTTCGATGGGACGCACTCGTGGCGATCTCTGCGTGTTTTCTCCGAAAGTAATGCTTCCATACATCACAAGCCGGCCGTTCCATGCCCTTCTCATCCAGCAATCCACAATCCTTCCATACGATGAATGCTTCCGGAGCGGTGCTCTTGATTTTGTCCCACAAGGCATCGTAATCGCGGTGAAGAAAAGCGATCACAAAGAGATAATGATCCTGTGTCGCGCGATTAAGGAGCGTCTCGAAATAGGTCGCTTGTTTCGCAGGATCGCTGGGGATGGTCAGGTGAAAGGATTTTAGATTGATTGTCTCCGCAGGGTAGCCCGTTTCGGTTATGGCCAGAGGCTTCGTTGTAAAGTCGCGAATCCAGTCAAGAGTCTTGGTCGGTCGCTCCGATTGCCCCGCCATAAAGGGATAGTAGCTGATTCCCACAACATCGTTGTATTGGATGAAGTCACGAATCTGGTTCTGCTGATATTCAATATCCCTCCAGCCGGGATTGGTCAGATTATGAAGAGTGATGGTTGCGAATATCGGGAGAGTGGGATGCTGCTTTTTCAACTCCGCATAGATGTATCTGTAAAGTTCGACGAACTCCGGCCATTTCTTTGGCGAGTGATGGATGAGCTCGTTCACCTCGATGCCAACCGCAAGATAGTCGGGATGGAATTGCTCGACCGCGCGACGGCAGTAGTTGAGGTAAGCCTTCTTAATGACGGGATCGTTGAACGCCTTGTCTTTGAATTCAGGAGGCAACGGCATGTTTTCATCCTTGCCGCGATAGAGGGCCATTCCGTTTCTGCCGCCATTGAGCGGCGTGACCGAAACAAGCACCTTCAGATCCGGTGTGGCGCCGGAGCGTTTCTTCCACTCATTTTCCAAATGGGGATGAAATGGTTTGTCCTCGAGCGCTTCGCTCCAAGGCACCCCGCCGTCGAAGTGGTGGGCAATGATGTCGCCGTTCGCCGCAAGGAATTGATACGTGGCATTGACGGCCTCGTCGCTCATGTCCCAAGGAAACGGAGTAAAGCCCATGGAGAACGGACGATTCTTCTCTGCTTCTTCGCCCGCCAGAAAACCAACGCAGCAGAAATGGGCGAAGAAGGTAAGAACAACGACGGCGGAAAGAATCCTATGGTTTGCGCCTTCGCGTCTTTGCACGGGATGCACCTCATCACCAAGAATGCTAACGCCGACAAGGGGCCAAGCTACAACGGAACTGATCGGAAATCGAAAACCCAAAATCTGAAATCCCAAATCATTTCATCTTGGCGCTGGGAGTGGTGTCGGCCTTCAAATCGCCAATCGCAAACTGAATGCCGTCCAAGTAATGGCGCAGAAGTTTGGAGTTCCAATAGAGCTCCGGGAAATGCCCGAGCGCGCTGTAGAAGACTCGTCCTTTGCCGTAGCTCCGCACCCAACCCATTGCATAATCGTGATCCGGGCGCTTGCCCAGCTCTTTGGTTTTGCTCAAGTCCACGCTCATGAGGACGTGGACAATCTCGCGTGAGTAAGGCGCCCTGAATTCGTATCCTTCGTCGAGGACCGAGAAACCTTTCCCTTCGAACGCCGCATTCAGTGGGCTATCGGGGTCGTCCAGCTTGACCGGAAACTCCTCTCTTCCCTTCCAAGGCCAGTCGGTAAAATTGCCGCCGAGCAGATTTCCGATATCGGGCAATCCCACGGTGGCTCCGTGGATGCCGACGAGGCCCTTGCCGCTCTTGAGGAAATCATCCAGGTTTTGCAGCAATGATTGGGCGCGCTTCCGGGCCTCTTCTTGCTGTTCCTTCGGAAGCGGTTTGAAATTGGCCGGCAAGAAAGGATTGGCAACGTGCGAATTGTTCAGGATCACCGCGTCGAATTGCTTCAGATTCTCGGCCTCAAACATGGCGGGGTCGTTACTGAGCACGGCCTCGAACGCGCCGGTTTTCTTGGCCATAATCTCGATCGCTTTTGCACAAAATGGAACCGGCAGATGGGCTTCATTTTGGCCGACAACCAGAACCTTGCGCGGCTGAGTGGGCTTGACCGTCGGCTTGTCCGGCATCGCGGCGGTGATCTTCTGAATCTCCTCATCGGTGGGCATGCGCACAGGCTCCTGTGCTGCCCAAAGGCTCGTTCCCACTAGCAGCGTGATACATCCGACCACGATTCCGAGTGTCAGTACTGATCGCATTGTGCTGCTCCTTCACATTGATTTCGCGGTCTTGACCGCTTGCCGGTCCGAAATGATTCCGCTTCGGGGCCACTGGCACGGCCTAGATCACCGGCTGCGACCGGGACGTCAAGGCCAAATCGCCGGGCAGACGATTTCGTTTGATGGTAGGAAAATGGTTTCGCTCAAATAAGCCTGTCGCTTGTTTGGATAAAGCAAGAAAATGAACAAACCACAGATTTCGCAGATGGAATTGGACCGTAATCGAGAATTCGCCGGTTTTTGTTTCAATCGGTGAAGTCAGTGGTTTCATAATTCCGGTGGAGCCATGCCGCTAGATTCTGAAGACCGTGCAATGCTTGATGTCTTGCCGATGGAGCCAATCACGGCTGCCGCGCAGCGCCGGCGAGGTTTGTTGTTCGTGGGTCTGGCGGTCGCCGGCGCTCAGGTGACCATGGCGCTGCAAATCGGACTCAATGCCAATTTTCTCGCCGATGAACTGGGCGTCACGCCCCTGCAGTTGGGTCTCTTGGAGGCGACGCGCGAAACCTGCGGCGTGATCGCTTTCGCCATTCTGGCCATTCTGGCGGGCATCGCCGAACCGCTCATCGGCACGGCCATGTTGATGCTGCTGGCCGTGGGTCTGGGCAGCTACTATTTTGCGCAAAACTACCTGTGGGTTCTGCTGCTGGGCTTGATCTGGAGCCAGGGACTGCATGTCTGGATGCCGCTGCCCAATTCGATGACGTTGGCGTTGGCCGAACCTGGGCGCGCCGGCCACCGGTTGGGTCAAATCCAGGCGGTCGGCGCCGTGGGTTTCGGCGGCGGGCTGATCCTCGCATTGTTTCTGACGCTCGCGCACGTTCCGATGCGTCCCATGTATCTGCTGGCCGGAGCCGTGGCCATCATGGCCGCTGCGTCGTGCCTGGGGATCCCTCGGCAGATCAAGGCGCCGGGGCCGCGACTGGTTTTCCGACGCCACTACAGCCTCTATTACGTCTTGAGTTTTCTCGAAGGTTGGCGAAGGCAGATTTCCTTTTCGTTCGCCAACTTCCTGCTGGTGAAACAATACCATACGAAACTCGAGATCATTCTCGTGCTGATGACGATTGTGCAAGTCATCGGCTATCTGGCCTCGCCGCATGTAGGGCGATTGATTGATCGGATCGGCGAGCGCCGAATCCTGCTGTTTTACTATAGCTGCCTGACCATATTATTCATCGGATATGCACTGATCCCCATTCGCTCCGTGCTCTATGCTCTGTTCATAATTGATGGCGCCTTTTTTGTCTTTGTGATGGCTCTGACCACCTATGTCAACCGCATCGCTCCGAAGAGCGAGCACACAGCAACGCTGAGTATGGGCGTAGCGATGAACCATGTGGCGGCGGTGGCTATGCCCTTTGTCGGGGGCCTGTTGTGGAAAAATCTCGGCTATCAGTCGGCCTTTTTGGTGGGAGTCCCGGCCGCAGCGCTCAGTATTTTCGTTGCTCTGCGCCTGCCACCTCATGTCCCGTCGGGCGCAAAGTGATTTCGGCGGAACAGTGGATGGAATCTGGCCGGCGTTCCATCAAGCCGGGACGACACCTCGAAGGCAACAGAATGCTCAAAGAACCGGCAAAGCCGACACTCTCACGCATGGTGTTCCGGCAATCATGAAGCGGATTCTCTGGCTCACGGATATTCATTTGAATTTCTTGTCCAAAAGAGCAGTGTCCGGATTTCTTGAATCCGTTTCTCTCCACAAACCCGATGTTATTCTTCTCGGTGGAGATACTGCGGAAGCGCCCACGCTCACGTCCTATCTGAAACGAATGGGCCAACAGATCCAACGGCCAATCTATCTCGTTTTGGGAAATCATGATTTCTACAAGGGCTCGATTGATGCCACGCGCGCCATGGTGGAGGTGGCCTGTGGTGCGAATTCCTTTTTGTTTTGGCTGCCCATAACGGGCCTGGTGGAATTGACTCCTCAGGTGGGGCTGATCGGTCATGACGGATACGCGGACGGGCGTTTGGGGAATTACGAACAATCCGATGTCCTCATGAATGATTACTTTTTGATCGAGGACTTTATGGGATGGAACGCCGAGGCGCGCCTGAAAGTCATGCAACGATACGCCGATCAAGCCGCCAAATACATCCGGGAGCTCCTGCCCCTCGCCCTCGCCAAGTATGGAGATGTTCTTCTTCTCACGCATGTTCCCCCGTTTCGCGAGTCCTGTTGGCATCAGGGCAGGATTTCGAACGACAATTACCTCCCCCACTTTTCGTGCAAAGCGGTCGGTGACGTCATCATGCAGACTATGGAAGAACGCCCGCAGAGCCGGCTCACCGTATTATGCGGACATACCCATGGGGGCGGGGAGGCGCAGATTCTCCCAAACGTCAAAGTCATCACCGGCGACGCGGCCTATGGGAAACCGAAAGTGAACGGAGTTTTTGATCTCGATTAGGCCGGCAGGGTTCCGTTTTCTCCATCGCCTCATTCTTGTCATCAAAAAGCCAAAGCGCGCCTTGCTGTGGCAAAACACGCCCTCCCTCCGCACGGTATGCGCGTAATCTGTTCCTATGAACAAAGAAGCGGGATGCCTCGTTCGGAGACATCCCGCATTGAAGCTGCCCAATGGACTGACAGCACACAGATTCCCGCTGCTTACGTCAAATCCACCAACCCCTGGGGAATTCGGGTTTGATTAGGGCCGCGGCCTCGGGGCAATTCTTGGCCTTCATCTCCTCGCCGTCCCACTCGATCTTTCGATCGGGCAGGCGCTGAGCCACGCAGCCCAACGTGACGATCTCGGTCAACTTGCAGGCATAGTCCGGGAAATTGGACATGGCCGGCTTGCCGTCTTTGATGGCATCCACCCACTCTTTGAAGTGGTTTCCTGAACGCGGGATCGTCTCACTGACTTTCTTGGCTTCCTCGTCGAGTTCCTTGGGGAGCAAGTGCCATTTGTCACCGTAGTCGCCGTCGGAATACATCATGCCCTTTTCGCCGACGACCAGCGCGCCGCTGCCCGACACCTTTTCACCTTCGGGCAATCCCAACTGCTCGGCGTTGGGCTTCATGGTGCCGTCATACCAGGTCATCTGGAGCGCCGACATGCCTTCACGCTCAGGGAAGTAGTATTGCACGACCGAACCTTCGGGAAAGGTCTCTTTCCACAGTTTGGTGATTTTCGCCTCGACGCTGGTGGGGTATGCCAACTTCAGGCCCCAGTAAGGCATATTGAGCGTGTGGCAGGCCATGTCGCCCAGAGCGCCCGTGCCGAAGTCATACCAGCCGCGCCAATTGAACGGGTAGTAGCACTTGTTGTGCGGTCGCGACGGTGCGGGCCCGAGCCACATCTTCCAGTCGAGTGTTTCAGGAACCGGTTCTTCCTTCTCCGGGCGATCAAGGCCCTGGGGCCAGATCGGCCGGTTGGTCCAGATGTGAAGCCGCTTGACGGGTCCGAGGACGCCGGCATGAAGGAGCTCGACCGCCCGACGCAAGCCGCCGGACGCCGTTCCCTGGTTGCCCATCTGCGTGGCCAGTTTGTATTTCTTGGCGGCCAGAGCCAGTTGGCGAGCTTCCCATACGGTGCGGGTCAGGGGCTTCTGGACAAACACGTGTTTGCCCATAGACATTGCCCGGATGGCCGCTGGAGCGTGAATATGATCCGGCGTGCTGACCGTGACCGCGTCAATTTGCTTGCCCAGCTTGGCCAACATCACGCGATAGTCTTTGAACTTCGGGACGTCGGGGTATTTCTTGTAAGTTTTCTTCGCTTTCTCATCGTCCACATCGCACAGGGCGACGAGATTGCCATGGTTCGCACAATCGTCCACTTCGCCCTCGCCCTTTCCGCCCGCGCCAATGCAAGCGAAGTTGATCTTCTCGCTGGGCGATGTGCTCTCGGCCCCGAAGCCGTTTCGCACGATGTAAATGCTGAAACCGGCCAGAGCGGAGTCGCGGAAGAACTTACGACGGTTGATTCGATGGCTCATCGCTTTGCTCCTTTATTCCGTTTGCGTTAGGTCGGGGCGCCCGATCAGGGGCATCATCCGACTTTAATGACGCTGCCTGTTTCGGGGTGGATTTGACATCCTCCTGTCGGGCAGTGCAAGCAGTTTTTCCTCGATTCTCTCAACAGAATTTCCCCCAACCCCTTTTGACGCGAGTTCGGATTTTCTCCTAAAACGCGCTTTGGGCTTGCGTTCGCCCACTATGACTTCTAGGGTGCCAGGCAGTTCGAGATGAGAAGTGAGAGGCAAGAGACAAGCGGAAACCGTTCTCCGAAATCTGTGCTAAATGAGAATAAGGCAAGAGGTTGCATCGCGGCAGGAAATGCGAATGGGCGATCAACGGATTTATCTAACGACCCCGATCTACTACGTGAATGCGTGGCCACACATTGGCCATGCCTATACCACCATTGTCTGCGATGTGGTTCGGCGCTACTATCGTTTGCTCGGCTATGACGCCTATTTCCTGACGGGCACCGACGAACACGGTACGAAGATCCTGCGCGCCGCCGACGAAAAGGGCGAAAAACCCCAGGCGTATGTGGACCGCATGAGCCAGGCGTTCCGCGATCTCTGGCCGAAACTGACGGTCGAGCCTGACGACTTCATCCGCACAACCGAGCACCGCCACCAGAAGGTCGTGCGCCGGATTCTTCAGGACCTCTATGACCGCGGCGAGATTTACTTTGAGCGCTACGGCGGCCTCTATTGCGTTGGCTGCGAGCGCTTCTATACCGAGACGGAATTGGCTGCGTCCGGCGGCGTCTGTCCCGACCACCAGGTCAAACCCACGTGGATCGAGGAGCAGAACTACTTCTTCCGCATGTCCAAGCATCAGCAATGGCTGATTAACCACATTCGCGCCAACCCCAATTTCATCCGTCCAGAGCGCTATCGAAATGAAATCCTGAGCTTTCTGAACGAGCCGCTGCGCGACCTGTGCATTTCACGGCCGGCTTCGCGACTGCCCTGGGGAATCCCGCTGCCGTTCGATGAAAACTACGTGACCTATGTCTGGTTCGACGCGCTTGTCAACTACGTGAGCGCCCTGGGCTATCCCGACGGCGAGAAGTTCGCACGCTATTGGCCGGTCGCCGAACACTATATCGCCAAAGATATCCTCAAACCCCACGCGGTTTATTGGCCGACGATGTTGCGAGCGGCAGGCATACCCATCTATCAGCATCTCAATGTCCACGGCTATTGGAACTACGGCGAGATGAAGATGTCGAAATCGCTGGGCAACGTGGCCAGTCCACTCGACCTGACGCGCATTTACGGCGTGGACGCGCTGCGCTATTTCCTGCTTCGCGAGATGGTTTTCGGTCTCGATGCGGCTTTCGATGAGCAGGCGTTCAACGACCGCTACAACAGCAATCTGGCCGACGACCTGGGCAACCTGATCAGCCGCCTGACCGCAATGATCCAGCGCTATTGCGAGGGTCGTGTGCCGCCGGGCCACACGTCCGAAGCCGGCGATCGCGCGCTTCTCGCCATGATTGACGCGGTTGTCCAAAGCACGCCGCAATGGCTGGCCAATCTGAAGTTCCATCAGATCATCGAGGAAACGCTCCAGGCCGTTCGGTCGCTCAACCGCTATATCAACGACCAGGAGCCGTGGGCGCTGGCCAAGGCGGGCAAGCGCAAGCGGGTCGAAACGGTTCTGCACGTCGCCGCGCGCGGCACCGTCGTCGCGCTTCAACTGCTCGCGCCCGTCATGCCCACCAAGATGGCCGAAGCGCTGTCGTGGTTTGGGATCGCAGGGCCGGTTCCCGAATCGCCCTCACGCGGCGTTGACACCGCTCTGCTTAAAGAGGGCACGCCGGTCGTCGCCGGCAAAGTGCTTTTCCCCAAAATTCGTTTCGCCGAAACCAAGGAAGCAGCACTCAGCACTCAGGACTCAGCACTCAAGACTTCCGACGAGAAAGGGACCCCCATGGCCGAGATCACTTATGACGAATTCGCGAAAATGGATTTGCGCGTTGCGCGCGTTCTCGAAGCCGCGCTTGTCGAAGGAGCGCAAAAACTCGTTCGTCTGTTGATTGATCTGGGCACGGAGCAGCGCCAGATCGTCGCCGGCATCGCCCAACACTACACACCCGAACAACTCGTTGGAAAGACAATCATTGTTGTGGCCAATCTGGCGCCGCGCAAGATTCGCGGCGTCGAGTCGAAGGGCATGCTCCTCGCCGCCCACGACGGCGAGGTGCTTCGCTTAGTCACTACCGACGCCGACGCCGCGGCCGGTTCGAAGGTCTCTTAGAGTCCCGCTTTTCAGAAGGTCCGCACTGGGATTTCGGCGCCCCTTCGTTCGGAGGAGACGTTGGCGCTGCAGATGGTCGAGGCGCGTTCGCGCCGAGACCGTCTTGGGGCAGATATGGGCAATCCACTCTCGGGTTTAAGGACATTCCCCAATATTCCGTGACGACAAGGGGCCAACCCTTGCGAATGGTGGCTATCCTGCTTTCTCGAAATGGAAGGGATAATCTGGTGTTGTGACTGTTTTTATGTGGACTGCGGCACGCTCTGCTGCCGCTGTCTTTGTCGTACTTTCACTCGAGAAGGCGGGTTATCCTTGAAATCAAAGCGGCAGCGGAGCGTGCCGCAGTCCACATCAAAAACGCTTGTTCAAAACTGGGGGATGTCCTGCTCTTGGGTTTCCCTTGACGAGCGGGCGTTGAACGGCTTTTCTTCCGGTGATGGCTGTACGGGCGACCTTGTTGCGCATAGGCCATGCTCGCGAACTGAGGACATTGGAGATCACGGGATGCCAACCATCAGCATGTTCTTTGGGATTATCATACGCATGTATTGCGGCAAAGCGGAGCATGCCCCGCCGCATATTCATGCCTACTATCAGGACTTCAAGGCGATCTTTGATATTGCCAGCGGCGACGTGAGAGAGGGAAGCCTGCCGCCACGCCAAGCGCGCCTTGTAACGGCGTGGATCGAGCTGCATCGCGAGGAATTGATGGCGGACTGGGAACTTGCGACGCGGGGTGAATTGCCCTTCAAGATCGAACCGCTGCGGTGATGGGAGATGGGACCGTGTATGTCGGAGTGAAAGCCGTCAAACCGTTGCCGGACTTTCGGTTGCTGATCACCTTCGAAAATGCAGAGCACCGCATATTCGACGTGAGACCGTATCTGGGCGAAGGTGTGTTCCGCGAGTTGCAGGACGTGGCTGTGTTCAACACCGTTCACGTATCATTCGACGCCGTCGAGTGGGCTAACGGCGCCGACCTATGCCCGGAGATTTTGCACACTGCCAGCGTCCAGGTGGAGCCGGACTCTCTGGCAACCACATAATGCAACCCACCGCGAGGCGATGCTGACCCCATAGACTGGCGGACGGACCCGATGGGGACGGTCGTAGCCCTTTTATCACGAAAAGGGCAGCCAAATGATAATGTCGGCAATGCTCAACGGCGATACCAATGACACTCTTGAGGCACCACACCTCTGGCGAATCAGCCTCGAGCATCTCGCGCGACTTGAAGAGACGGACGAACACTTGCAGCAAAATGAGTGCATGTGGAGCCCGTGAGGAGTATGATTGAGCGAATACAGCGAGCTCAATTGAAGCGGAAAGTGGCACAGGTGCTTTCGTCTCTCTCTCCCGATCGCCGCTGCATAATAGAACGTCGCTTCGGCTTGTATGATTTCGACGAGGAGACCTTGGAGAGTATTGGAAAGAGTTTGGGGCTATCGCGAGAGAGACCGCCAGATTGAACGAGAAGCGCTGAATCGCCTGCGTCACCCCTCAAGGCGGCACCACCTGTTCGAGTTCTGGCAGTGCTTAGATGGGAGGGAAATCGGAAGGCGGAAGAAGCGCAAACGCAAAGCCCCCTTTTCTTGAGACGTGAATGCGGTGAATTCGGATCGATCCTGAATCGGGGAGAGGTCATGACTTTCCGAACCGTCCGGCTTCAGAAGGTTCGCACGGGGACGTCGGCGCCTTTGCGTTCCACGGAGATACAAGGCCTATAGATCGTCGAGATGCTGTCGGCGGCCGGGCGGCTACCTGCCTCATACGCAAAACGGGAGACAGTCGGCGGCAAAAAGCGTTCGGAGCCAGTTCCCGTTTTGCTCGTCCCTACCTGGCCGTTTTCCGAATCTCTTTTCCGACGCGTTCGGCCACAGACCTCTTTTGCCTGGGGACTTCCGATTGGGAAACGGTGCTATTGACCGGCCGTTGGAGGGGTAGTTCGTTTTTCGGGCGCTGTGCGACCGGTCGTCTCAGCCCAGATAGCTGAACCGAGCAATCCAGGTTGGCGCTTCTCTTCGCTGACGCCAATGAGGGATACGTAAAAAGGGCCCGAAGAGCCGGGGTGCATCTCGCTCATGGTTCGAGTGACAATGTCCATAGCCGTGGCGTGATTGGGTGCGACAACAAATGCCTCGTGCAAGTAGTAGGCGCCTCGTGCGGTTTGCGGGTCCTGGTAGGCACGATAGACATAAAGCGGGCGATGGTATGCACAGCCGGCGCAAAACAGCGAAAACAGAATAAGTAGAAGAAATGGGGCAAGAATGCCCGTTGGGCAGAATGGCATCCGCCCCGAGCGAACTCTCTCCCCCTCATTCATGTCCATGGAAATTCACCACGCTCGCCGGCAGCTGGATGGACCGGCAGGTTACCCGCAAGCACCGAGTTGATGAGTCCTCTGGTTTGGCGGGAAGTCTTACAAGCCGGTTTCTCGGCTGAACCGAACACAGAAACCGCCCTATCGGCTACTCAAATCCGCACCCCCTGTCGAGCGAAAAAGAATTGTTGAAACAAGGGCGGACAGGAAGGAAAAAGCCAACGTGAACGTTGAACTCCGAACTCGTCATTTCGATTCTGAGATCCCGCCAGCGTCCCGCCTTGCCAATCTCTTCAGAGCCGCGCTTGACATCAGCGTGACGCTCAGCTACGATCCTGCCCGTAGTCGGGCGATCAATGCAGCAAGTGAATGATTGGATCGTGGCAATAATGCGAGGCACTTTTCGGGCGGCGCTCCACAACGAATTCTCCAAATTCGCGCGACAGAAATTCCCGTATATCGGAATGGCGGCTGTCGTTTCGCTGGCTGTTTTTTGGGTCCGAGGCATTCGTCAGATCGCCAGCCCGGCAGTGGAAATGACCGGTTTCTCGCTGCTGCTCAAGGGCGCCGTTTCGGCGGTCACTTCGATCATTCCGCTTTTTGCCGTGATTTTCGCGTCGGTTCTGGTTGCCAGCGAAACCGACAGCGGCACGTATCGCAATGTTCTGTCGCGGCCCATTCGCCGCAGCACCTTTCTGACGACCAAAATCTTTTTTGCCTTTCTCTACATGGTCCTGCTAGTCGCTCTCTACATCGTCGTCGCGGTGCCTGTGATTCTCAGCCAATACTCGTTCGCTCCGGTCACAGACAACGGCGAAGTCATCTATTCGTTCGGGAAGATTGTCGGCATCTTGGCGGCGGCGTTCCTGCTGACGCTAGTTCCGCTGTTCGCTATTGTCAGTTACGGTATCCTGGTTTCGACGGCGGCCAGGTCGCTCACCAGCGCCCTGGGAATCGGCGTCGGAGTGCTCATCGCCGTCGAGCCGATCAAACACCTGGTTCGGTGGGGAAACTGGAATCTCTCCGATTATGTGCTGACGAGCTATCTCGATACGGCGCTGAACATTGCCGACCAGGCGGCTTCGGGGTTCGACTACGAATGGCTGCCGCACGGATGGTTGGCCTCCGATCTGAGTTGGGGCCTGATGCTTTCGCTCGCGGGCATCGTGGTCTTTCTGGGTGCCAGCTACACGATTTTCCTCCGGCGCGATCTGAATTTCTCGTGAACTCTCACCGCACAATGGCTGCATGGCGCTCGAAAACCCTTCTGTGGTTCGTCCTGGTTGCTTTTCCGGCAACGGGCAGAACATCCGCCGCCGTCAGCGAGGTTGTCGAATTGCAGTCGGAGCACTTTCGTCTCGAAGTGCCCGCCGCCAACCGCCGCTTGGGCGAGAAGATTCTCGCGATCGCCGAGTCAGCCCGCCAATCGGTCCTCGATCAATTGCCGCAAGCCTTGGACGAACGCGTCGGTTTGGCATGGTGTGCGACCGAATCCGAGTTCTACAAGCGCCTCGGCGAACGACGCGGCAGCTTGCTTGCGGCGGCAGTCCCCTCGATACGCCGTGTCTATCTGAACGGCGAACCATTGCAGCGACTCGATCATGGCCGCCTCCACCAGGCCTTGGTCCACGAGTTTGTTCACGTCTATATTGGCCGGGCGATCCACGAGCCGATTCCGCTGTGGCTCCACGAGGGGCTGGCCATGTATGTCAGCCGCGAGTGGGACCTGGGCGATGCGGCGGCGTTGGCGGCCGACAGTCTGTTTGGCGCGCTGATTCCCGCCGACCAATTGACCCGAAGTTTTCCGAGCGATCCCTCGCGGCAGTCGCGCGCCTACCGCCAAAGCTACTCGATGACAACTTTCCTTCTCGACCTGCGTTTTCCGACCAGCGGGGTGCAAGGATTGGTTGCCGACCTGGTGCAAAGCAGCGAACGAAGTGTCATGCGGCCTCTCTTGTCCGATCCCAACTGGATCGCCGATTTCGACCGCCAATGGCGGCAGCAGTGGGTCCGGCCGGGTCGGATCACCTTGATTCTGACCAGTTCGGGGACTTTCTGGATGCTGGTCACGGGTTTGTTTCTCGCGGCCTATTTGCGCAAGCGACGCACCCGCAAGCGACGCGAGGCCCGCTGGGCCATGGAAGAAGAATTCACCTATCACGGCGATGAGTTCGATGACTGACCAACCCTGCGAGCCAATCGAGCCGAGCGGTGGCGGCGGGCAACCGCCTTGCCCTCCCGAGCAGCCGGTCGTCGAGAGTGCCGACCTCACGCGCCGCAGCAAACGATACCAGCGGTGGCGAATGACCGTTTCGGCCACCGAATGGGCGGTCGAGGTTTTGCTGCTCGTAGTGCTCTTAATTTCAGGCGGGTCGGTTGCGCTGCGCGAGATGGCAGCCCGACATGCTGTCAATGCCTGGCTTGTCGTGTTGCTCTACATGTTGCCGATGGGCCTGCTGTTCGGCGTCATTTCAACGGCATTCAGCGCGATGCGAACGTTTATTCTCGATCGCCGATTCGGCCTTTCCACCGAGTCGTTTTGGGGGTGGCTGGCCGATGAGATCAAAGGCGCAGCCGTCGGCGGCCTTCTGGCACTGATCGCCGTCGAAATCATCTATGCACTGTTGCGATACTCGTCGGGTTTCTGGTGGGTTTGGACGGGTGGGGCGTTCAGCCTATTCTACCTTTTGCTGGCCCATCTGGCGCCTATTCTCATCTTCCCGCTCTTTTTCCGTTTCACGCGAATCACCGACACCGAAATCACGACACGGTTGGAACGATTGGCCAAAGAAGCCGGAACGCGGATCGAGGGAGTCTATGAGGTCAACCTGAGCCGCAAAACGCGCGCGGCCAACGCCGCCTTGGTCGGATTCGGTTCGACCCGTCGCATCGTGCTTGCCGACAATCTGCTCGACAACTTCACATTGGATGAAATCGAGGCCGTCCTCGCCCACGAGTTTGCCCATCATGCCCAGCGCCACCTTTCCAAGACCATCATGGTTCAGAGCGCCCTGTTCTTCGTTGTTTTCTACGGCATCTATTGGGTGCTCGAAATGATGGGGCGTCGGTTCGGTCTTCGAGGGCCGACCGATGTTGCCAATCTACCCCTCATCGCTCTGGCAGCGACGGCGCTGGGGCTTGTTTTCTTGCCCCTGACGAATGGGCTACTGCGGGCGTTCGAGCGGCGCGCCGACGACTACGCCCTGAAGATGGCGACGCGGCCTCAGGCATTTCCCGCGGCGCTTCACCGTTTGGCTCAGATCAACCTGGCCGACTGTTCTCCCCACCCGTTGATCGAGTGGATTTTCTACAGCCACCCGTCAATCAGCAGTCGGATTCAGCGAGCGGAGGAAAGTCCGCAGCTGGAAAATAGCGTAGAGGCTCTAAAACAATGACGAAAACGCAAAGGACGCGGAAAACGCACTCCCCTTTTATGGTTTTCAACCATTTATTCTTACAAACCGCCATTTTTCAATCCCGTAGGGATCGTTGAAAATAGCCCAGGAATTGATTCCTGGGAACGAGATCGTCACCCTTGCAGAGAGTCCCATAGGGACGATTGAACGCCGCCATTCTCAGTCGTCCCGACGGGACTTGCCGGTTTTCCGACTCGTCTTCCCAGCGATAAATCACTGGGCTACTATCAGACATCCCTACGGGATTGGACACCGTGGATTCGTCCAGTCAAATAGCTGATGACCATCAAAGGGGTTTTAAGACACGCTCTTAAAGACCAAATTGCCGAACTCTGCGGCACTTTGCGGCGGAATTGTTCTGGATTGTTTTCCTTTGCTCGTCCAGTCTCTATGAGGTGCCGCGCGCGCAGTTCGCTTCGCCACCGCTCTATTGGGAAGAAACGACCAGTGACCAGCAACAATGCCCGCGATAACCGGTCCCCGCACCGCCGCCGGCGGATTTCTCTCTGGTTCCCTGTTGTGATATGGGCAGCGCTCATTGCTGCAGCCACCTCGACACCGGGCAGCACACTGCCGCCTCCGCCCATTCCCTTTTTTGACCTCGTGGTCCACGTCGGGTTGTATGGTGTCCTGGGATTCCTTCTCTACCGAGCCATCCGCAGCGGAACGAGGCTTGGCCCCACCGCCTGGGGTTGGCTTGTCGCCTTTGCCATCGCGCAAATCTATGGCGTTCTCGACGAGGTCCATCAACTTTGGATTCCCAATCGAACCTGCGCCCTGAGCGATGGTTTGGCCGATGGAATTGGCGCCGCTTTGGGTATTTGGGCTTACGTGGTCTGGTTCGCGCGGAGGGCGCGTCTCAAGATCAAGGCGGCTGATCCTCAGCCGTAACGGATAAATCAGCCGCTGGCGTTTCCATCGCGGCACGGTTGGCAGGAAAAGAGCGCTGGGTTTCCAAATACTCCCGAAGAATCAAGGCGGCGGCGATCTTATCGCGGTGTTGTTTGCGCTTTCGGCTCTTCATCCCCGACTCGATGAGAATCTCGTCGGAGGCCGCCGTTGTCAGCCGCTCATCCCAATAGACAAGGGTCGGTCCCTTGATCGCGCGCGACAGCCGCTCGCCAAATCGCCTTACCCAAGCGGCCTGGGAACCTTCGGTGCCGTTCATATTATAGGGCATTCCCAAGACAATCGTTTCGACCTCATATTCCCGAACCAACTCCTGAATGCGGGCGATGGCCTGCTGGGGCAAACGGGTCCGGATGATTCCCACGGGCTGCGCCGTCCAGCCAAACAAATCGCTGACGGCCACACCAATCCGCGCCTTTCCAAGATCAAGAGCGAGGATGCGCTTGTGGGATGTTTGTTCGGTTGTCATGGGTTCGTTGCCGGCGAAATGCGCCGTAGCCTCTCAGCTTGCGAAGCAAGACGGGTTGACAACCTATCCTACCGCAGGTTTAGCGGTAAAGGCTCCAATGAGTCAGACGAGTTGGCTTCACGCCGATGTAGATCTTTCGGGCCGAAACCCACGCGGCGTTGTTCGCCTCGTTGCTCTCGCTCACCTCGTTGAAGCCGTCAACCACAACGCCGAACGTGAATTCACCCACCGGTGCGCTGGGCAAAATGGTCCGTTCCAGTGCGGCCAATGAAAAGGTTCCGGAACTAAGCAACGTTGGAATACGAACGGATTCGCACACCGGAAATCGAGGCGGCGAAAAATCGGCGTTGGGCGAAACAAGGAATTGCAGCCAGAAGCTACTACCGGTTTCCACCATACTCGCGTTGACGATGGAGCCGGCAAGCCGGATCGTGTCGCTGCTCTTCACGACATTGGGGGCGAAATCCAGACGATCAACCAGAAGGTCGGGCTTCGCAACGGTCAGCGTTCCCGAAAGCGCACGGGGATTGTTGCGCTCGTCGGCTTCCACCACCTCGCCTGCCGCATCGCAGATCACTCCAACACGGTAGCGACCAAGCGGCGTTGTTGCCGGGATACTCGGAAGAGCATTAACTGTAAACACCGCATCCGCCGCAAGGGCGGGACAACGCAATCCCGCCTGCAACAGTGTGTCGCTGGTCGTGATCACGTCATCCGACGAGAGGTAAACACTGAGCGAGCTTGTTGTTGCCGGGAGAATGCCCACATTCTTAACGGTCGCTTGGACAGCGAGTTGTTGTCCAGGTCTCACGGCCATCGGGCTGAACTGTCCTCTCGTCATATACAAATCCGGCCCTCCCACGCCCAAGGGCTTTGACACAATCAACACGTTATTCTGCTCATTCATCTCCGTTACACGGTTTTCCACGTCCACGACAATCCCGACGCGATACCATCCCAGGACAAAACCCGAGGGCAGAAGAGCGCTTGGACGGATCGTAACTTGGACAGAAGAGGCGAGTGGCGGGACATCAATGTTGGCGATCAGCGGAAAATCGTTGGGCCCAATCAGCGTGTCGGTCGAGATATAAACGGAAGCCAACGTGGCGGGCGCGGGGCTTCCTATGTTCCGAATCGTCCAGGTGGTATTCAACGTATTACCGGGCACAAGCAAGCTGGGGGCAAAGTTGCCATAAGTCACTTCCCAATCGGCAAACGCGATAAAAACCGTATTGCTGGTCGCCGCGGAGTTGTTTTGCTCGTTCATTTCATTCACGCGGTTC